>Ga0181558_10003135_pt1 | contig 15338 bp, 5 predicted proteins | sample 011ome_22_FD_133754 | JGI IMG/M metagenome (GOLD analysis project Ga0181558, IMG submission 133754) | Coastal salt marsh microbial communities from the Groves Creek Marsh, Skidaway Island, Georgia - 011507BT metaG (megahit assembly) | ecosystem: Environmental > Aquatic > Marine > Intertidal zone...
AAATATTCTTCCGCAGAGTACCTTGACGTCTCGGCGTGGTCGTGCCTACCACGGAGACGTCGCTATAGCTATCGCTGGACGTCATGCTATCGTCGTGTGATTCCGACGTCGCTCGTTTTTTGAATTTTTGACCGCCGCCCCCGGCGTCGACTTCGGTGGTGATGCCTAAACATTGTTTACACGCGCCGCGTTCTACACTCTCTTCGTTTTGGACGAGTTCGTAAAGGCTTGGTTTGAATAAGCGTTTCAATGAACTCACGACGATATACGGTAGCAGGCATAAAAACGTCACCGCCCAAAATCCGAGCCAATATTTCGGGGTCATCACGATCGATTCGGTAAAGATTTTGTACGAGTACGTGGAGTAATACACGTCCGTGTGACTCAAGACGACGTTTAAGATCCACCACAACGCGAAGGATCCCCAAATGGTTAAATGATGGATCCACGTCCAGTAGTTAATGAACAGACCAATTTGTAAGTTCAAAGTGAAAACTAAGGAGGTATACATGGTTGTACCAACTTCCCACAAACCAAAGACGTGACCGTCCTCGTGGTCGGCAGTGCCTGAGTGCACCGCTTTCATGATGGACCAATAGGTGACGACGGCGACCCAGATGGCGTTTAACGCCCACACAGCTTGCGATTTCTTGTTGAAATTTTTATTCCTTTGCGTTTCAGAGTACAACTCTGGGTGTTTCAAACTGGATTCCGGTCGAACGTCTTGGTCGAAGAGGCCGAGAATGATGACAGGATAACAGACGAAGAAGATGTTGAACGAGGACATCAACCAATCGTTGTAAATGACTTGACCACTCGCAGCGGCGTGTAAGTTGTATATGAATATGGTCAAACCAAACGCCAAGTTCTTGTAAAAGAAGTAGCACACCATTCGGGCGACTCTTTTGTAAGAGTACCGACCGTGCAAAAGCAACAGACGTTCGAGAAATCGAAACTGAGCAAAGGCGAAATCAGACGCCATCACAGCTTGCATGCCTTCTTGACCAGAAATGCCAACACCAATGTGCGCAGCTTGAATCATACCGACGTCGTTAGCGCCATCACCGATGGCTAACGTGATCTTCCCGGAATCTTTTACGAGTTTTGTTACCAAAGCTTTTTGTAACGGGGAGACTCGACAGCAAATCACTGCCGCGCAAGAGGTCCCTAATTTCAAAAAGTTGTCCTTCAGCTCTGGCGATAACGCGAACGATAACGATCGCCCATCGATGACTAAACCCATTTCCGCATCCGCATCCGCGCATTGTTGCGCAATTTCTAAACCTTCGTCAATTTGCTGCGAAACGGCTCGTAATCCTTGAGTCTGCATCTCCTCCTTGGAAATCTCGCCTTCGGATTCGAGCTTGACTAATTCTTCGACGTTAATTACTTTCAAACTCATTTGCGGGGTGATCAATGAACACGCGGAGCCGATGTTGATAGCCGTATCTTGCTTATCGCCGGTGAGTACCCAGACGGCGATGCCCGCACGCATTAATTGCTCAATACACCGCGGCACACCCGTTTGGAGTTTATCCTCAATCGCCGTCGCGCCAACTAATTCCAAGTCTTTTTCTATGAGTTCCGCGACGGCGTCCAACTCTTCGTCGCGTTTCTTCATCGCTTGAGAGGCTTTGATGAATTTCTTATTCCACGCTTCGTACTCGCTCGAAGAAATTTCTCTTTGCGCTAAACACAAGGTTCTCAACCCGCAAGCGGCGTAATCGTCGATGTGTTCTTGCGTGGACCCTTTCGCCGCGTTACCACCTTTATTACCGACCGCCAACCGTTCGTAAATGACTGAATCCGCACCTTTCGTCATCAAAATGATTTTATTGTCGTCTTTAGAGCGAACGACGACGGACATGCGCTTCCTCGTCGAGTTGAATTCTAACAGGTTCAAAACTTCATACGTTCTCACGGTGTCTTTTTCGCTCTTGTTCAAGGATTGTTCGAGAACTTCCACCGTCGTGCTCGTTCGGTTGGTGAAGAAGAATCCAAACCTTTTCGCGGCGACGACAAACGCGAGTTCATCCGGTGATTCCGCTTGGTATACGATTTGGTCTGGCGTTCGTTCGCCTTCCGGGATGACGGTTTGGCAAACGGCTAAAATTCGAAAGAACGAACGCAACTGTTCGCGATCGGGAGACGTTCGCCACTGTCCGTCCGTTAATCGGCTGTCGATGAAATTAAACGACGGCTCGATAGCTTTAGAGGATCGCGCGGGCGGATTCCCACCTTGCCTTTTGATCAACGCGTGTTCGATTTCCGTAATCCCTTCCCCGTAAGAAATGCCGTTGACGGATAATTTGAAGAACTCCATCGCGTTACAGGTTAAAGTCCCGGTTTTATCGGATAAAACGGTATGTACCATCCCGAGTTCTTCGTTCAAGTTACTCGTTCGCGCGTTCATCGGCGTATCTGTTTCTTCGTGGTACATTTTTCGGTCCCGATTTAACAACACCATCGCTTGGAAAACTTTCACAAATTCCAACGAGACGTACAAAGAAATAGGAATCAAATATCCGTACAACACGTACGAGGTAAAAAACGCAAACACGCCGACAATGTCAGTTTTATTCACGTCGAACGGCTCGTCCGAGTTCGCGGTATCTAAGTACCAGTGCTTCGGACTTTCGTTCTTCACCCACCAGGAACAATAAATCGCGGAAATCGTGGACATCGAGAGTAGCAAAATGAGCATGCCTAAAACGACGTAATCCATCTGTTTTTCCACGTGCGATCGCTTCGAGGGCGTTTCCGACGCGTTCATCATAACTTTTGAATCGTGTCCGGTGTAAATGACGATACCGTAGACGTATTCCGTGTTTCGTAATTGCGACCCTCTCAACAGAACGTTCGTCGGGGTAACGGCTATTTTCTTCTTTTCCGAAACGAAAGGCGGTTTCAACTCCAAGTTCCCGCTGAACGTGTATAAAGAGTTATTCGGGTGTTCGCACTCGACCGTACATAACTTGCCACTCAAGTGCTCCTCTGCGGTCGTCATCGCGTCTTGCCGAGAATGGCAACACAAATTCGCCAGCTTTGCGTCTGAAATCACCTTGACCCCGTCGCCCATATCCACGCTTCTCTTCAACTTCAAGTTTGTCTCGCCGTCCAAATTCTTCGTTTCTACGTAACACGTTCTCTCCTCGTTGCTCGATCCGATCATGATCAAATCGCACGGAAAGAACGCATCCCGCATCACTCTGACGACGTCGCCGCACACCAAATCTCGCCACTCCTTATTCTCCATGCACTCTCCATTAAACCGTTCAATTGGTGTTCGATTTTGCTCGTTATCTTGCTTGTGCCTCTTATAATCCTCGACCGCTTCTTTCGTCATACTCAGCGTGATGATAAACGTCAGCGGCACCCACATCGTGTACGGCTTAATCGGCGAAATGCTCTCGAAACACGAAATCGTCGCCACGGATAAAAAGTACAAGTTTGCCACTCTTCGAAATTGTTCGTACAAACCTTTCGGAAGAAACGTCACCACGTTATACTTCGACGTCGATATCGAGTTGCTCTTCAACTTCAACGCAGCGTTCGTCTCTCGATCGGCGCTGATTGAAAACACCCGCGACGCCGCTTTTTCCTGTTCCCTTTTAAACAGAGTTGTAGCTCGTTCCAAAACCGATGGCGATTTTTGCATATTCTTCTTCTTCTTCTTCTTCGAAGACGACGACGACGACGAACTCACGGACGGTCTCGATTCCACGTCGGGGACGGTGATAACCGTTTGCGTCGTCTTATCTCTCGTCGTCATCATCATCGTCTTCGATGGATTTGAATCGCCAACAACACCGCTCAAATAATGTCTCACTACTTTTTTTCTGTTGACCTCGATGTGATGAGACGCGTAATTTGATCTCTCTCTCTCTCTTCAAAACGAAACCGAAAGAAAGGACCAAACCGTCCTCGCGGAAACCGATTTCGAGCGCGCGTATTCCTCTCCTTTTTTTTCTCGCGAAAACGCTTTTCTCTCGCCAGAGAGAGAGAGAGAGAGAGAGAGAGAGATAGAGACGATGAGAAAAGAAGTAGACCGGGAGAAGAGGTCTCTGGCCTTTTGAAGAATTTGTTCTTTTTTTTTTGAATCATAAAATCACAATTTTTTAATTAAAACTCTTTGCTAATAATATACTCTTACGCGGTGGACACTTTAGTGAACGGCAAACCTTCGGCGTCGACGCACTCGTAGCTCGCGTCGTCGATGGGGACTTTGTCTTCGCTGCCGACGATGCATACGGTCATCGGTTTGTTCAAGAGGTACTCTTTCGCGACTCTGGTCATGTCTTCGGCTTTGCAATCGAGCAAACGCGTGCGGAAGTTTTGTCGTTGGGCGTCGGTCATTCTTTGCGCGTATAAGGATTGGCCGCGCGAGGCTGGGGCGATCGGAGAGTCGATGGATTTGAACGCGCGCAAGTGCGCCTCTTCGACCATGGTTTTCGTGATTGAGTTCGGTTGGGAGGCCCATTCGCAGGCTTTTTGGAACGTGTCGATGGTTTCGATCGTGTTCGGGTCGCGATAGGAGGAGAAGTAGAAGATGCCGGCGGACGGGACGAACGAGGAACCACCGCCGTAAGCGCCGCCTTTCTCGCGAATCTCTCGGTGGAGAAATTCCGTACTCATCGCTTGCGAGAGGAGGAACAACGCCGGAGCGTCCGGGTGTTCGTACCCGACGGTTTCAATCGCTCCGGTGCAGTAGTTGGTTTGACCTTTGATGGCGACGTACGTCTTCGAACCGGATTGCGGCGTAAACGCGGACAATTTCGCGTTCACGGACTCATCCGCGGAGGAGGAGGAGGAGGACGAAGATTTACTTCCCGTGGACGGCAAAGCCGACAACCATTTCGCCAACTGGGCCTTGCCGGCGTCGACGTCTTGCGCTTGAGACGCAACGCGGCATCTCTTCACGTTCTCCGGGGTTAAGAGCAAACTTTGAATCTCAGAGCACGCGGCTTTGACTTCTTCCACGCCAGCTTGTTCCGCTTTCGCCAACCGTTGCGCCAAGGCGACTTGCGGAAGACCGCCGGTGCGGTTTTCGAGTTCACCCGCGGCGGTCATTTTGCTCGCGCAGACGGCTTTACCGTACCCCATGCCGTTCTGCGCGACGGAAGCGCCCAACTGCGCGGAACGACGTTTAATCAAAAACTTCAATCGCTCGTCGTCGCCGAACCATTTGGCATCCGTGCAGACATCCAACAAGATGTCACCCATGGCGTCGGCGTTACGCGCTAAACAGTGCGATCCAATGTTCATGACAACTTCGCCGTTTTCGGTCCATTTCAACGGCGTCTTCGTGTCGTTGTTGCTGAGAATGTCGATGGACACGCCACCGCTCACACCCTTAATTTTCTCCGCGAAATCTTTGTATCCAACCTTCGAGGTGCCGATTTGATCCACGTAATCCGCGAAGTAGTCCAAGTACGGCGTGAGTCTGTCTGGTAATTGAGAGCAATCGAACATGGCGCCGACGTAGACGACCCCGTTCGTCGGTTGTTCGTCCACTTGTAACTTCAAGTCGATGTTGTTCGAGCTCAATCGCAACGTTTGCTCTTTCGATCCCCACTTTTTAATCGATCGGTCCACCGCCTCGGCAACTTTTAACGTCGGCAACAACTCGGCGTTTTGTTCGCCGTCTTGCGCGGCTTTTAATTTGATGCCGTCCTCGACGATTTTCTTCTTCTCGTCTTCGGAAAGTTTGGACTCGATTTCTTTCAACAACTTGTTCTCGGCTTCTTCCAATTTCGCGTCGTACTTTTCGTCCGAGCGCGCGCGAACGATCACCTTGTGTTGGTTGTTCAAGAAATACTTCGAGATTAAGTTTTGCCAATACTGAGGATCGGAATCCAATTTCTCTTGCAACTGCCTCGCGAGCTCGAGCGTTCTCAGCGGTCTCAAAGCGTCGCCGTCGTGCACCCACGTGGACATGGTCCCGATACCAACCATTAAACCAAAGTTTGGCTTCACAGCCGCGGCGTCTAATTCGATTTGGTGCAACGTAGAGTCGACTCGGTTTCTCGGAAACCCAGATTTTGCAACTTTCTCCAACGTTTCTTGAATTTTTTGTTCGACGATTGGAATCTCTTCTTCCCCTACGCCTTTCACGCCGACCGAGAAGGAGGTTTCTCTTCTCGAGTTGCCGTAGCCGCTTCCCGGCGCTAAGCCGCTCCCGTACCCGGGCTCTAACAAAGCCTCGTGGAAGTATGATTGCGGACCGGAAAGCAACAAATCTGACGCGACCGATAACGCAAAGTTATCCAATTTCGCGTTCTCGTCGTCCTTAACGTTGTTCAACATCAACCACGCGGTGGACGTTATGGAGGTTTTCTTCGGATCGTTCACCACGGAGTCTCTCGGGACGGAAACTTCCGCCACGACTGGAGAGGTGTATCTCTTTTCGTCCGAAATATCCAACTTGGACACGTCGATCGCTTCAAACTGGTTCAACGCCATCGTTTCCGCATTCATCAACGTCTCCTCCAAGGGGAAATCGCCGTACGTGTAAAATCGAGCGTTGGACGGGTGATAATGCAACGCGTGAAACGCTTTCAATTGTTCGTAGGTCAAATCCGGAATCGCGGTCGGGTCACCGCCGGAGTTGTAATGGAACGTAGACGTTGGAAACAAGTTCGCTCCGAGCGCTCGCATGAATCTCGCATTTTGCGACCCCATCGCGCCTTTCATTTCGTTAAAGACGACCCCTTTATACTTCAAGCCGCTGTTCGCATCTTCCGTCTTGGCGAATTCAAATCGGTGCCCTTCCTGTCTGAAATCCTGCTCTTCCAACTTTGGAAAGAACACGGCGTCTAAGTACACGCTCAACAAGTTATCGTAATCCACTCTGTTCATCGTCGCGAACGGATAGCACGTAAAATCCGCGCTCGTCATCGCGTTCATAAACGTCGAGAGCGACCTTCTCAACATGTTAAAAAACGGGTCTCGAATCGGGTACTTGTTCGACCCGCACAGCGTCGTGTGCTCCAAAATGTGCGCCACCCCGGTGTCATCCATCGGTACCGTCTTAAAACCAACGTTAAACGCGTTGTTCGAGTCGTCCGCGCCGATGTGTAGCCAATGCGCGCCCGTTTTCACGTGTTTCAAAGACACCGACACGACTTGGTAATCCGGCACCGGTTCAACCTTCTCCACGCGAAACGCGCCGTTCGCCAACACATCCCCGGGTTTCAAAGCCTTCAAATCTTCTAAAAGCGAAGGAGAAGAAGGAGACGCTTTTCGACCGTCGTTCGACGACGAGGAAACTGCCGTCGTCGCCGAAGCGACAACCATCGTCGACGATATCATCATCTGCCTTCTCGTTACCGACGACGCAGCAGCGGACGAAGACGAAGAAGAAGAAGAACAGCGAAGCGCGTTGTTGTTTTTCCTCAACAACACCGCCGCGGAAGGAGACGAAGAAGACGAAGAGAAGACTTTCAGCGCCGCCGATGCTCTGCCGCCGTGGTGCATTTAAAACGAAAAAAAAGAGCGTGTATTTAAGCGCGCAGCGCGTGGCGTTTCGGTTGTGCACGAGTGTGACGTCGCGGATGCTCCGAATCGTCGTTTTTCACACATAAACCCTAAACAAGTTTCAAAATCAAAATTTTTTCTCTCGTGCTCACATCTCTCTCTCTCTCTCTCTCTGTTTAAAAAACTTTTCGCGCATTTGCGGATTCAAAAAAAGAGCGATATCGTGGTTTTACGTTTCGCGACGACGCCCTTAGCGAGGCGAGTAGTGAAGCGCGGGGGTTTTGATTTGCCTTTTTTGTTTTTCTCATCACATCTAACCTCTCGCTGCTTTTTTTTGAGAAGGGTGGGGGTGCTCATTTTTCACAATCCCTAATACGAGTAATAAAAAATTTTTTCTTCATTCGACACGAGAGCAGGAAGAAGAAGAAGAAGAAGAAGAAGAAGAAAGCTCTCTCTCGCTCTTTCTCATCGTTATTATCATCAACGCTACTACTACTACTACTACTACTACTACTACTACTTTCTCGCCGTTGTTGCGTGTATGCGCGAAAGAGCGATGCGTTTTCTTCTCACGACGACGAAGACGCGTTGTTTGACTTCCCCGGCGGCGAATTCTTCTTCCTCTTCTTCTTCTCTTCGCGCGCCGCGCTTTTTTGTGGGCGGCCAGAAGAAGGATGCGACGACGACGACTTCAAGGATTCGTTCGTCTTCTTCTTCTTCTTCTTCTTCGCGCTCTGCATTCTTCCCCTTCAGAGCGGCGCGACCGATGTCGTCTTTAAAAGCAGCGGCAGCTTCGGTAAACAGCAACGAAGAAGAAGAAGAATTGTTGAAGCGAAGAAACATCACCGTGCCGACGTCTTGCCCCGGGTGCGGCACGGCGCTGCAACGCGAGGATAAAAATTTACCGGGATTTTTCGTCGTGCCGAGCAAACTGCTCGAATCCATGGAAGAAGGTGATGACGAAGATGATTTGTTAATAGAGGAAGAAGAGAAAAAGAAGAAGAAGCAAAAGGACGCGCAACGACAACATCCGGAGGATTGGAGCAAACTGTCGCCGGACGAACTGGCGAGGCGGATCATGGCGGAGAGTAGCAAAGAAGGCGTTGGAGGAGGAGAATTCTCGGAGGAAGATTTTGATTTCGATGACGTTACTTTCGTAAACGACGACGATGAAATGGACGACGACGAGGACGAGAAAGGGGCCATCGACGCGATTGAATCGTTATTTTTTGAAGACGAAGATAAAGAGTACGACGAAGATTACGAGTTGGAAATGGCCGCGCTGAAAAAAATGAATCGATTGAAACGAAAACCTCCGGCGATTGTCTGCGCGAGGTGCTTTAGCTTGAGAAACACGGGACGACCGAAAAATATAAACGCGGAGATTTTGCTCCCATCGTTTGATTTCAAACGATCAGTCGGGACGCAGATGGAACGGTACCCGAACAATTCGAAAAAAGGCGTCGTTTTAGTCGTCGTCGATTTAGTTGATTTTGATGGGAGTTTCCCCGTGGACGCGGTGGATGCGTTAGAACCGCACGCGGAAAGAGGTGCGATTGAGATTGTTTTAGTCGCGAACAAAGTGGATTTGATGCCCGTGCAAGCGACGAGAGCGAGATTGACGCAGTTTGTGAGACGACGTGCGAAAGCGTTCGGGATGCAAAGCGCAAGCGAGGTTTTGTTGGCCTCGGCGACGGCTGGTATGGGCATAAGAGTTTTGAGCGACGAGTTGGAAGATATCTTACGCAATCGAGGTGGTCACAAGAAGAAAGACGTGTACGTCGTTGGCGCACAAAACGCAGGCAAGTCGAGTTTGATCAACCGTTTATCGAGCAGATACGACGGACCGACGGATAAAACCGGAGGGCCGTTGGCGTCGCACGTACCCGGGACAACCATTGGCATCTTAAAACTCGAAGGTATTTTACCCAACGATACCGATGTTTACGATACGCCGGGTTTGCTTCAGCCGCACCAACTCTCCGCGCGAATGACCGCGGACGAGGCAAAGATAATCTTACCCAAAAAACGCATGATTCCTAGAACGTATAGAATTCAAGTCGGAGGAACCATTCACATCGGTGGCGTCTCCAGAATTGATTTGCTCGACGCGCCGCAAAGAACTCTTTATGTAACCGTCTGGTGTTCCAACGATGTGCCTTTACATTACACCACGAATGGTGCGAAGAATGGAGACGAGATTTACGCGAAGCACGCGGGGACGAAACTGACCCCTCCGCTGGGCGGCGAGGAAGGCGCCGTGCGCCTTGGTCGATGGGGAAGCAGAAAAGTTTCCGTCTACGGCGATTCGTGGACAGAATCTACGCGTGACATTTCTATAGCCGGCGTCGGATGGGTAGCCATCGCGTGCGTCGGGAACGCTGATTTTAGAGTGTGGACGCACGAAGGGGTGCAACTAGAAACGCGAGAAGCGCTCGTGCCAGACCTTTCGAAGTCGCTGATGAAGCCGGGATTCAGTTTCGAGAACGTTGGCGGAACTTCGAGTAATCGAAGACCAGATAAGAGAGCGGGAAGAGATAGAAAAGGGAACAGTGGTGGTGGTGGTGGCGGCGGCGGCAGTGGAAAGAGAAGCGGGGGTAGCAGAGGCGGTAGAAGCGGCGGCGGCGGCGGCGGCAATCGCTGGACTTGACAAAATTCAAAAGCGCGCGAGTGATGTAATATCAAAAGAATAAATACACACTGTTTAATAGAGTTTACGCTAATAAATCTCATCCCGCGTCGTTAAATCAAGACTCTTCTTCTTTCTCCTCGTCGGTTTCTCCCATTTTCCCTTCCTGTTCCTTCAACGCCTCCGCCTTCGCCTTCAATTTATCCATCACCATCTCCGCCGCGCTTTCCTTCCAATCCCTCTTCTCGCCTTCGCCTTTCTCCAACCCTTTCGCTACGCCCAACACCGACTTCCCCATGATGAACGCGGTCACGAAATCCGCGCCGATTAAAATAGCCCCAAACTTTCCGAGCCTCCCAAACGTATCCGAACTCACGATTGGTGCCTCGATATCGTACCCGTCCGCGCTCAAATCTTCCCTGTTCATTCCGAATTGGTTCGGGTTGATATTTTTCTCCCACACGTCGTCCGAAGACGCCTCTTCCTCCTTCCTCGTCTTTTGCTCATCGTAATCTTTCACTCGCGGCGCAACTCGCGTCGGATCCCAATCTTCCTTCGCGCTTTCCTTCATGATGCGCATCAGTTCTTCCGGCGACGCTTCCGCGCCAGACGTGAGCCAATCGACGACTTGCGCCGCTTCGCAAGGCGCGATGGTAGCGTTCGCATGCATCAGCATCAGAAGCGCAGCGGCGACGACGGTCGTTGAAGACGACGAATTCGCGAAACGACTAAAAACGCGCGGAAAAACAACCACCGCCGGAGGAGAAGAAGAGGATCGCTCGTTCTTCGTTTTCTTCTTCGTCTTCTTCTTCTTTGCGGATGTCGACGACCGCGGGGTTGTCGTCGTCGATGGCGACATCATCATCATCGTCGATGATGGTGCCATCCGTATCTTTTTTTTCCTAGCTCGTACGAGGGAAAAAAATGACGAATTTTGGCGCCAAAATTCTCCATCTCTGAGCGAGACACACACACTTACACACATTCGCAAACTCGCGATAAAAAGAGCCTCCGCTTCTCTCTCTCTCTCTCCCTTTGCGCGCGCTGCATGTCGATCGGAGTTCCGAAGAGAACGACGACGGCGTGTTCTGTTTCTTCTTCTTCTTCTTCGTTGTTGTTGTCCCGATCTTCGAAATTGTTGAAACCCACGATGCGACGCTTTGTTTGCAACAGCAACGCCGTGAGTTCCGCCCTCGTCGTCGGGAGAGGATTCGGGAGCAGCAGCGGCAGCGCTCGGAGGTTTAAGGACAGTTTTGAGAGCAACAACGTTTCGAAGGTCGTCGCGAATGCGGTGAATAGTAGCGGTGGGTATAACTATTCCGCGGATGCGATGAGGGACAATTCGACCAATTCTTCTTCTTCCTCCTCCTCCTCCTCCTCTGCGGGACAACAACAACAACAACAACAACAACAACATCAACAACATCAACGGAATAACGGATCCGCCGCGGCGCGCCCACCGCCAAACGTGCAATATTTTGGGAACAACGGGTCGGCTGCTCGAATGCCACCGCCACCGCCGCCGCCGATGTCGAGACCGCCGCCGCCCGGTCCTCCTCCTCCGCCGAGTCAACAACAACAACAACAGTTTCAGCAACGGAATGCGGCGAACGGTAACGCCCCGCCGAGACCGCCGCCGCCGCCGAATCAGCAGCAACAAAATTATGGTAATAACAATCAAAGAGTTGAGAATAGAATTTACAGACAGCAAGGACAGACTATCGTGAACGGAGGCGCGAGTGGTAGACCTCCGACGCCGCCGACGCCTCAATCTGCTTCCTCGACGTCTTATAACGAAGATGAGGAAGATTACAGCGCTCCGCGAAGTACCGGACCGACTGCTTTGCGCGATCTTTTGCTCGAAAAACGAATCGTCATGCAGTCATATACGCCCGGGCAACACAGAGAGATGTGTCCGCAGTGCGACGGCGGCTCCAGCGGCGAGCGGTCGTTAGCGGTCAGAATCGAGCCCGGTGGACGCCAAGCGGTGTATGTGTGTCACAGAGCGACGTGCGAGTGGTCTGGCGCGGCAGATTTGGATTTTGTCCCCGGAAAAGGGAAAGGATCTCCTTCAGCGGCGAAAGGAGGGAAAACCTCGTCGAGCACTGGCAACACCAACAATCAAAGAACAATTCTGAAGAAACCAAACCTGCCTAAACCGGAAGATTTGAAGCGCGTCGGTCCAGGTGCGATTGACGAATCCGCCAAGCCTTGGGCGAAAATGATCGAAGAAAGAGGCATTTCGCTCGAAGTTGCCGAACGAAATGGGGTCGCCGTGCAAAGCGTATTTTCTCCGATTGAAGGCAAACACGTCGACGCGCTCGTGTTTCCGTACGTTCGCGACGGAGAAATCGTCAACGCAAAATATCGCGGGCCAAACAAATCATTTTGGCAAGTCAAAGGTGCGGAGAAAGTCTTGTACGGTTTGGATGATTGCGTAGATTGCGAAGAGATTATCATCGTCGAAGGCGAGTTCGATAAGTTAGCTTTCGAAGAAGCCGGTTATACGAATGTCGTTTCCGTGCCAGACGGCGCGCCAGGAAAAGTGAAAGAAGGCGACGTACCAAACCCAGAAGACGATAAGAAATACGAGTACTTGTGGAACTGTCGAGCGCAATTAGATACGGTGAAACGGTTCGTCATCGCTACGGATAGCGATGGTCCGGGCAAAGCTTTGGCGGAAGAACTCGCCAGACGACTCGGTAAAGAACGTTGTTTTACCGTGAACTGGCCGGAAGGCTGTAAAGACGCGAACGAAACGTTACAATCGGGTGGCGTTGAACTCATTCGCGACTCGATCAGCTCCGCCGAAGGCTTCCCGCTCCGTGGTTTGTTCAAATTCGCCGATTTCTCCGGCGACATCGAGCAATACTTCAACATGGATGCCGGCTCCGAGTTGCGCGGAGTTTCCACCGGATGGCGTTCGGTCGATAAGCACTATCGCGTCGTCCCTGGTGAACTTACCGTCGTCACCGGCGTTCCAAACTCTGGTAAATCCGAATGGGTGGACGCGTTAATGTCCAACTTAGCCGTCCAGCACGGATGGACTTTCGCGCTCTGTTCTCTCGAAAACAAAGTTCACGAACACGCGCGAAAATTGGTTGAAAAATACGTCGGCGAACCGTGGTTCGACACCACCTCCTACGCTAAAGGCGCGCAAAGAATGAACCCGCAAACCATGAAACGTGGTATGCGTTGGCTCAACGACCACTTTGTTTTAATTCGCCACGAAGATGACGAATTACCGTCGGTTGATTGGATCCTCGGCCTCGCGAGAGCAGCCGTGTTAAGACACGGCATCCGAGGTTTGCTCATCGATCCGTACAACGAACTCGACCACAAACGACCAACTGGACAAACCGAAACAGAATACGTCAGCCAAATGCTCACGCGAATCAAACGTTTTGCGCAACATTACGACGTCCACGTTTGGTTCGTCGCGCACCCGAGACAACTCCACAACTGGAAAGGTGAAATGCCCGGTTTATACGACATCTCCGGCTCCGCGCACTTCATCAACAAATGCGACAACGGGATCGTCATTCACAGAAACCGGGACGAAAAGATGGGCAGTTTACGAGAAGTTACCGTGAACTTGGCGAAAGTCAGAAACAAAGTCGCGGGTTCCATCGGCGACCCGAAACTCGAGTACAACGTCAGGAACGGCCGCTACGAGGATTTACCCGAAGACGCTCAGGGTAATTCCAGCCCGCCAACGACAAACCCGATGAAAAACAATCCGTTTTAGATACGTATATATATATATATATTTCTCGTGTATTGTAATGTAGTTTAGTATTCCATTAAAAAGAAGAAAGAAGTCGCACGCATACAACAACATCTCTACGTACGCGCGTTTCTTTTTAACTTTTTTATTCCAAGAATGGAAAGCATTGCTTCGCGTCGAGTTTTGGGTGCTTATTCTCCGCGTGTTTCCTCAACTCCCCGTGGCTCAGCGTCGACACGAACGCTTGCATGCACACCTTGCACTGAATAGACTTCGCCGCTTCGTTCGATTCTGTTTTTATCATTAAAAAAGGATACATACCGCAGCCGTCAGTAAAAGAGTTCACACGCGGGGAAAAAAGAAGAGAGAGAATTCTCAAAGAAAATTGATTACAACAACTCCGGTTTTGCGTTAAAAACAAAGAGAAAAACATATGTGCACGTAAAGAGAGAGAGAGAGAGAGAAACGCACTCAACATGCTCCCGGCGCCGGCTTTCGCCGCTTTCGCCTGCGCTTTCTCTCTCGCTTTCGCTGACTTTTGGCCGTTGCCCCCACCCATTTTTTTTTTGTTAAATTTCGAGTTTTTGGTCCTTTTTTATGGGGGGATTTTCTCCAAAGATGATGCTTTTCTGGGGAAAATAAGCAAACTGAGAAGAGAGAGAGAGAGAAGAAGAAGAAGAAGAAGAAGAGAATGTCTTCTTGGTCTTCGCAGCGATACTCGTCGCGACGCAAACCGTCCTCCTCTTCCGCTTCTTCCGCTTCTTCTGCTTTTGGCGGCCGAGACGAGGACAGAGAGAAACTGTTGCACTTCTTGGTCGGACACCAACACCACCACCGGGAAGAAGGCAACACCTTTGGGACGAGATACCGAAAGAGCAGCGATCGATGTTATCGTCGTCGCGAAGGGAACGATAAGAACAGAAGAAGAGGGTCGTCGTTGTTTTTTTTATCGTCGATTCGGAGGTGTTTGGGAGCGCGCTTGGTGCGAGGGTCGAAAGCGCAAAAGGTGGTTTTGTTTGGACCGATTGTGTGGTTCGCGGTGATGCTGATTGCGCTGGCGAGGTTCAAGAGTACGAGGAGCACGAATAACGGGGACGCGACGATGAGTGCGACGGCGATAACGACGACGAATACGAATATGGGCAGAGATGGTTTTGGTGAACGAGGAGCGAAAACGAGAAGCGACAATCATCGTCGTCGCGGTCGTCGCGGAAAAGACGACGACGACGCCGACGACGGCGAACCGTACGTTAACGACAAAGCGCCGATAACGTTCGAATCGGACGAGAAGATTCGATTAGAGCGAGAGCGCGAAGAGTCGAACAGTCGGCATCCGTGTTTGAATAACGGCGTGTATAGGGTGGAAACGGACGAGTGCGTGTGTCACGGAGGGTGGAAAGGGGAAAATTGCGATCGGGCGATATGCGAGCAAGTGAATTGCGTGCACGGGAGATGCGTGAAACCGGACGTGTGCGAGTGCTTCCCGGGATTTAGCACGTTTGATTG
>Ga0181558_10003152_pt1 | contig 15306 bp, 14 predicted proteins | sample 011ome_22_FD_133754 | JGI IMG/M metagenome (GOLD analysis project Ga0181558, IMG submission 133754) | Coastal salt marsh microbial communities from the Groves Creek Marsh, Skidaway Island, Georgia - 011507BT metaG (megahit assembly) | ecosystem: Environmental > Aquatic > Marine > Intertidal...
CTGCCGCCGTCGAACGATGAGCCGTGGATCAACCCCAATTGGAAGACCTCGCAGCGCTAGATTTGATGCGTGTCAAAGTGGCCGGCGAATCTGGCCGCTAGGATCGCTCCGTAACTTCGATGAAAGGTGACCTATGTCCAATACCCCGCACGAGCTTGGCGATGATTTCCCCGGTCAGGCCGACCTGATCCACGAGCTGAAAACCACGAACGCCCACTTTGCTACGCTTGCCGAGCGCTATCACGAGATCAACCGCACCGTGCACCGGGCCGAGACCGACGTGGAACCGACCGACGATCTGCATATGGCCGAGCTTCGCAAAGAGCGTATGGCCCTGAAAGACCAGATCGCCGCGGCGCTGCGGGCGGCTCAGTCCACCTGATAGGGCAAAACGCCCCGATGATCGGGGTCGACCTTCAATCGCCGCTCAAGCGGCGGGACGGCGCGCTGGTGACAGTCGCGCCGTTCGCATATTCGGCAGGAAATGCCGATCGGCTCAAACGCCTCGGGCGTATCCACGTCCATGTGATCGGCGTAAACGAGGGCGGGCGCGTGCCGCACCTCGCAGCCAAGGCCGATCGCATAGCGGCGGGTCGGGGCATCGAAAGCGCCGCCTGATTTCGTCACATCCCGCGCAAGGCAGAAATAGCGCACGCCATCGGGGGTCTCGGCCAATTGCCGCAGGAACCTCCCCGGCGTCTCGAAGGCGCGGTGCACGTTCCACAAAGGGCAGGCGCCGCCGTAGCGGGCGAACTGCAAGGTCGTGGCCGAGTGGCGTTTGGTGATGGTTCCGGCCGGATCGACGCGAACGAAAAAGAAGGGGATGCCCTTGGCGCCGGGGCGCTGGAGGGTCGAGAGCCTATGCGCCACCTGTTCGAGCGAGGCGCCGAACCGGTCGGCGAGGCGCTCTAGATCGTGTCGCGTCTCCTGCGCGGCGGTGAGAAAGCGCTCGTAGGGCATGAGCGCCGCACCGGCGAAATAGTTGGCAAGACCTACCTTGGCGATGGCCCGCGCCTCGGGCGAATGAAACCGCGCGAGATCGAGTGTCGCCTCTAGAAGTTTGTCCTGCGTCAGAAGCGCGACCTGCAGGAGAAGCTGGAAGGTGCGGGTCTGCTCAGCCGAGCGGCGCGAGAGGGTGAGGATCTTGGCCTCGGGATCATAGTGGCGCGTGACCGCCGTATCGGCGAACCGAACAGCAACCCCCCGTGTTCCCAGCGCGGCGATGGCGGTATCGCGGATGGGCGCGGCGCTTTGGGTGGCAAAACGCTCGGCGGTGCGGTCCACCGCGTCGATGTAGTTGTCACAGTAATGGAAGAAATCGCGCACCTCCTCCCACGGGCTGGGCTGGAGCCGGGAATCCTCGCGCCCGAGCGCCTCATCAAGCGAGGCAAGGCGTTCGTGGGTTTGCCGATAGGCGCGGTGCAGGTCAAGGAACGCACGGGCGAGGGCAGGGGCGTTGGAGGCTGCGAGCCGCAGATCGGCGAGGCCTGGAGGGGTGTCGCCGAATAGGGGGTCGGCCAGCGCCTCGCGCATATCACCCACAAGCCGTGCCTCGTCGCCCGATTGCAGCTCGGTCACGTCAAAGCCAAACTCTTGCGCCAGCCCCAGAACAACGGCGGTCGAGACCGGTCGGTTGTTGTTCTCCATCTGGTTGAGATAGGGCAGCGAAACGCCAAGCTTGTCGGCAAAGGCCTTTTGCGTCAGTCCAAGCCGCCCGCGCAATTCGCGCAGCTTGACGCCCGCATAGAGTTTCTGGATCGCCATGTTCCCTCGGGTTTGCAGCTTCGCCGATCAAAGACCTAGGCTTTGCAAACCTGCTCTGGCAAGCCTTATTCGATCCCGAGCCGCTTCTCGCGGCGGATGACAAGGGCAATAGCAATGCCCGACAGGACCGACGAGCCAAACATGATCGCCTGCAGCGGCAAGCTGCCCGCCTCGGGCGAAAGGCTCGCCCCCGCCATCGCCGACAGCGCGGCGCCGCCTGTCACCATGATCGCCCCACCAAGGCCCGATGCCGTGCCGGCAAGATGTGGCCGCACCGAGAGCATCCCGGCGGTGGCGTTGGGCATGGTCAGGCCGTTGCCGAGGCCCAGGAAAATGCAAAAGCCGAAGAAGAGGAGCGCGCTTTCGTATCCCAGCAGGCTGATCGCCAAGGAAACGGCGAGGCCCGCACTGGCGATGCCGGTGCCAACAAGGGTCATGCGGTTCACCCCGAAACGCACCGAATATCGGCCAGAGATATAGTTGCCGACCGCATAGCCGACCGTGGGCGAGCCAAGTGCCAGGCCGGTCTGCAGGGGGCTGAGGCCAAAGACGCCGCTTGCAACGAGGGAAGCGCCGCCGAGCAGAGCGTAATAGGCACCGGCAGCAAAAGCGGTGCACATCACATAGCCCCAGAATCGCGGCGAGGCGAGGAGGGCGGGGTATTGTTTGACCTGTTCGCGGAAGGGCAGCCCGCGGTCGCGGACGGTCTCTCCCTGATCCGCCCAGACCAAAACGACCATCAAAAAGCCCATCAGCGTGAGCAGCCAGAAATTGGCTCGCCAGCCGAGGAACTCGTCAACCGTGCCACCAATGAAGGGTCCGATCATCGGCATGATCGACATCCCGAGCGTCACATAGCCGATCATTGAGGCGGCTTTGTCTTGGCTCACCAGATCGCGCACCACGGCGCGGCTCAGGACCATGCCGGTAGCCACCGTCGCCTGCACAAGACGCAAGCCAAGGAAGGCCGCGCCGGAAGGCGCTAGGGCCGCGCCGGCCGAGGCAACAGTGAAGATGGCAAAACCGACAAGCACGACGGGCCGCCGTCCGAAACGATCCGAGATCGGGCCGACGATGATCTGCATGATCGCAGTGGCGGCGAAATAACCCGAAACAGCCAGCTGCATGACGCTGTAGTCGACGCCGTATTCTGCCGCGATCGTATTTAGCGAGGGCAGGAATAGCGACATATTCAGCGCCGAGAGGCCCGCCAGCATCACCAGCGTGAACATATGCGGCGGCGTCGTGCGGTCGAAGAAGCGGGCGGCGGGATGTGTGGTCATGGTTCTGGCTAAGCGTCCGCGCTGGGGATGTCTACGCCTATTCTGCGCCAAAGCGGGCGAAGATGAACCAGGCCCCTGCGGCGATAAGGGCAAAGCCCACTGCATGATTCCAACGGATCGGCTCGCCGAGGTAGAGCACCGAAAAGCCGGCGAAGACAGTCAGAGTGATAACCTCCTGAATGGTCTTCAATTGCGCCGCGCTGAAATGCCCGTGGCCAATCCTGTTGGCGGGCACCTGAAGGACATACTCGAAAAAGGCGATGCCCCAGCTGATCAGGATCACCGCGATCAGCGGCGCGGCCTTGAATTTGAGGTGCCCGTACCATGCGAAGGTCATGAAAAGATTGGACATCAGGAGAAGCCCGATGGTCAGGACAGGCACCGGAATCTGCGGCATTCGGCACTCTCGGGGAGGGGGTTACGCAATTTTGCAATTAGCTCGAACTATGTTGCATTGAGTTTGCAAATTTGCTCGTTTTGCCTTTTGCCCGCCGCGCCACCTCCCTAAAGTATGGCAGCGGCAACGAAGGGCAATCTATCCGATGAAAGACATCCTGCAAGAACTGGAATCGCGGCGCGAAACGGCTCGTCAGGGCGGCGGGGCGCGGCGGATCGAGGCTCAGCACGCCAAGGGCAAGCTGACCGCACGCGAGCGGATCGAGCTATTGCTCGATGAGGGCTCGTTTGAAGAATTCGATATGTTCGTGGCCCATCGCTGCACCGATTTCGGGATGCAGGACAGCCGCCCCGCCGGCGATGGCGTGGTGACAGGCTGGGGCACGATCAACGGGCGGATGGTCTATGTGTTCAGCCAGGACTTCACCGTTTTCGGTGGCTCTTTGTCTGAGACCCACGCCCAGAAGATCTGCAAGATCATGGATATGGCGCTGCAGAACGGGGCGCCGGTGATCGGCATCAACGATTCCGGCGGCGCGCGCATCCAAGAGGGCGTTGCCTCGCTCGCGGGGTATGCCGAGGTGTTCCAGCGCAACATCATGGCCTCGGGTGTTGTGCCGCAGATTTCCGTTATCATGGGCCCCTGCGCCGGCGGCGCGGTCTATAGCCCGGCGATGACCGACTTTATCTTCATGGTGAAGGACTCGAGCTATATGTTCGTGACCGGCCCCGATGTGGTGAAGACTGTGACGAACGAGATCGTCACCGCCGAAGAGCTGGGCGGCGCTTCGACCCATACCCGCAAATCCTCGGTCGCCGATGGCGCCTTCGAGAACGATGTCGAGGCGCTAGCCGAGATTCGCCGTCTCGTTGATTTCCTCCCCCTCAACAACCGGCAAAAGCCGCCCGTGCGCCCCTTCTTCGACGATGTGGCGCGGGTGGAAGACAGCCTCGATACCCTGATCCCCGACAATCCCAACACGCCCTATGATATGAAGGAGCTGATCCACAAGATCGCGGACGAGGGGGATTTCTACGAGATTCAGGCCGAGTATGCCAAGAACATCATCACCGGCTTTGTCCGCCTTGAAGGCTCGACCGTGGGCGTAGTCGCCAACCAGCCGATGGTGCTGGCGGGCTGCCTCGATATCGACGCCTCGCGCAAGGCCGCGCGATTTGTCCGCTTCTGCGATGCCTTCGAGATTCCGATCCTGACCCTAGTCGATGTGCCCGGCTTCCTACCCGGCACCTCTCAGGAATATGGCGGCGTCATCAAGCACGGCGCGAAACTCCTCTTCGCCTATGGCGAGGCGACGGTGCCCAAGGTCACGGTGATCACCCGCAAGGCCTATGGCGGCGCCTATGACGTTATGGCCTCCAAGCATTTGCGCGGCGATTTCAACTATGCCTGGCCCACCGCCGAGATTGCGGTGATGGGAGCCAAGGGCGCGACAGAAATTCTCTATCGCTCTGAGCTGGGCGACAAAGAGAAGATCGCGGCGCGCACCAAAGACTATGAAGACCGCTTCGCCAATCCCTTCGTTGCCGCCGAGAAGGGCTTTATCGACGAAGTGATCATGCCCCATTCCACCCGCCGCCGCGTCTGCCGCGCCTTTGCCTCGCTTCGGGGTAAGAGCCTTCAGAACCCGTGGAAGAAACACGACAACATTCCGCTTTGAGGCAGGACCTTTGAGATGACGATCAACCTTGCCGCAGGTCGGGAGAGCCGATGATGGAAAAACACCGTGGATTCCCGGGCCGGATGCCGAGCTCGGACCATCAATTCACCATTCGGCGTGCCAACAAGGAGGGCGCGACCAAGATCATCGCGCGCGAACGGTTCCGCGATCGCCGTCCGATTGATCGCAAGGCGGACGAGCTGTTCCTCTGGGCCCTGTGGGAGCATTTCGGCGAAGAGCCCTTCGTGCGAGGCAATCTCGACGCGGGGCGGCTGAGCTGGCTTTTCGGGCGCGAGGTTGTGGCCGCCGAAGAGCCATTTGATCCCCAAAGCTATGATGCCCTTCTGCGGATCGATCTTGCCAAGGCGCGGGTCAGCTTTCCCCAGATTTTTGATGATCGCGCGGCCTCGCCCTTCGAGGGAGACGACGATTGGGACTAATGGGCGGAAAATGGCCTGTGGTTGCAGGGATTTGGCAGGAAGGCGCCCATCCGGCGCGGCAGCCGATCAAAGCCGTTGGCGGTAGATCGGACCTGTGCAAATCTCATCCTCGGGCCGGTGTTCTCGCTCGCGAGGCGCAGTCCCAGCATCCAAATTGTTCCCCTTTCCTGGACCGGTCAGCCCCCCTGCGGGGCCGACCGGCCCCTTTTCCCATGACCGCCGATATTTGCGCGGGTTTATGCCTGAGCGGAGCGGATGATATTGCCTATCGAGGTCTGTCTGGTGAGGATTTGCCCAAGGCAAACACACAAAAGGGCAGTATCCCATGCACAAAACAATCCTATCCCTCGCAGCCGCGGCAATTCTTGGCCTCGCGAGCTGTATCGACACCGACCTCGAGCGCGGCCTTGCCGGCGCTGCGGCGGGCGCCATGCTGGCCGATGCGGTTGGCGGCAACGCCTTCACCGGTGCTCTCATCGGCGGCGCGGCTGGCGCGACCTGCGACGACCTCGGCGCCAAAGCCTGCCAATAACCTGATCCGCCCCTCGGGGCGCAAGACCCATCCTGACCGTCACGGGCGCCGCCGCGCACCCGTGGCGGTTTTGCATTTGAAGGACCTCGCCTGATGTTCAAGAAGATCCTGATCGCCAACCGTGGCGAAATCGCCTGCCGCGTCATCAAGACGGCCCGCAAGATGGGTATCCAGACGGTGGCGGTCTATTCCGATGCCGACAAGAACGCGCTCCATGTCTCGATGGCGGACGAGGCGATCCACATTGGCCCGCCGCCCGCCAACCAATCCTATATCGTGATCGACAAGATCATGGCGGCGATCAAGGAAAGCGGCGCCGAGGCAGTGCATCCGGGCTATGGCTTCCTCTCGGAAAATCCCAAATTTGCCGAGGCCTTGGAGAAGGGAGGCGTCGAGTTCATCGGCCCGCCGGTGAAATCCATCGAGGCGATGGGCGACAAAATCACCTCCAAGAAGATCGCACAGGAGGCGGGCGTTTCGACAGTGCCGGGCTATATGGGCCTGATTGGTGACGCCGACGAGGCGGTGAAGATCAGCCAGGAGATCGGCTATCCGGTGATGATCAAGGCGTCTGCCGGTGGCGGCGGCAAGGGGATGCGGATCGCCTGGAATGACGAAGAGGCGCGCGAGGGCTTCCAGTCGTCCAAGAACGAGGCGGCCAATTCCTTTGGCGACGACCGGATTTTCATCGAGAAATTCGTGACGCAGCCGCGCCACATCGAAATTCAGGTGCTCTGCGACAAGCATGGCAACGGCGTTTACTTGCACGAGCGCGAATGCTCGATCCAGCGCCGCAACCAGAAAGTCGTCGAAGAGGCGCCGTCGCCCTTCCTTGATGAAGCAACCCGCAAGGCCATGGGCGAGCAGGCTGTCGCGCTGGCCAAGGCCGTGGGCTATGCCAGCGCCGGCACGGTCGAGTTCATCGTCGATGGCAACCGCAACTTCTATTTCCTCGAGATGAACACCCGCCTGCAGGTGGAGCATCCCGTGACCGAGCTGATCACCGGCGTCGACCTCGTTGAACAGATGATCCGTGTCGCCAATGGCGAGGCGCTGCCGTTCAAGCAGGAAGACCTCAAGATCAACGGCTGGGCGATCGAGAACCGCCTCTATGCCGAGGATCCCTATCGCAACTTCCTGCCCTCTATCGGCCGGCTCAGCCGCTATCGCCCGCCCGTCGAGGGCGATACCGAAACCGGCGGCATCGTGCGCAACGATACCGGCGTCTACGAGGGCGGCGAGATCTCGATGTATTACGACCCGATGATCGCCAAGCTTTGCACCTGGGGCCCGACCCGAGCCCAGGCGATCGAAGAGATGCGCGTGGCGCTCGATACCTTCGAGGTTGAAGGGATCGGTCACAACCTGCCTTTCGTCGCCGCCGTGATGGATCATCCGCGGTTCGTTTCGGGCGCCATGACCACGGCTTTCATCGCCGAGGAATACCCCGATGGGTTCTCGGGCGTCGAACTGCCGCGCGATGCGCTGGTCCGCGTTGCGGCCGCCGCCGCCGCCATGCACCGTGTCACCGAAATCCGCCGCTCGCGCATTTCGGGCCGGATGAACAACCACGAGCGCCATGTCGGCACCGATTGGGTCGTGACGCTTCAGGGGCAGGAATTCCCCGTGAACATGACCGCCGATCGCGCGGGCGCGGACGTGACCATCGAGGGCAACACCCTTCGGATCGAAAGCGATTGGACGCCGGGCGATCCCCTGGCGCGGCTCACCGTTGGTGGCGCGCTTCTGGTCCTGAAGGTCGGCAAGCGCACCCAAGGCTTCCGCCTGCGGTTCCGCGGGGCTGATCTTCAGGTGACGATCCGCACGCCGCGTCAGGCCGAGCTTGCGCGGCTCATGCCAGAAAAGCTGCCGCCCGATACCTCGAAATTCCTCCTCTGCCCGATGCCCGGCCTTATCGTGAAGGTGAATGTGGCGGCGGGTGACGAGGTGCAGGAGGGCCAAGCCCTTTGCACTGTCGAGGCGATGAAGATGGAGAACATCCTTCGCGCCGAGCGCAAGGGGATCGTCAAGAAGGTCAATGCCTCGGCTGGCGACAGCCTCGCCGTTGATGAAGTGATCATGGAGTTCGAATGATGCCAGCCCGCAGGGGCATCAGCCTCGCGGCCCTTTCCGTGCTTTCAGCCGGCCTCGGGTTCGCGATCTGGTTTGCCCTCACTTGGGCCCGCATCGGCACGTTCGAATATCCGCTCGACGATGTGTATATCCATCTGTCGATGGCCGAAGGGATCGCCGGCGGCACCTATGGGATCAACCCCGGCGAGCCCGCCTCTGCGGCCTCGTCGATCCTTTATCCGCTGCTCCTTTTGCCGTTTCCCGGGACGGAAATTCAGCGGCTCCTGCCTTTGGCATGGAACCTTGGCGGGCTATTGGCGCTGGCGTGGATTCTCGGGCGCTGGATCGGGGAGTGGGCGTCGGGCAAAACGGCGGTTTTCCTCGCGCTGGTCCTGCCCTTTGCCACCAACATGGCGGGCGTGGCGAGCCTTGGCATGGAGCATACGCTGCACGCGCTGGCGATGGCCTTCATGCTTGTGGGGCTTTGGAGATTTCTCAGCCGGGGCGAAATCGGTCTAGCGCTCTTGGCGGGCGTCTTTCTTGCGCCGCTGCTGCGGTTTGAAGGCATTGGTCTGGCGCTCCTTGCCGCGGGCGTTGTGGCCTTGCGGGGGCAGCTTCGGGCTGGGGCTGGGCTTGCTGTTCTGGCCCTTGGGCCCGCGGCGCTATTTTCGCTGTTCCTGCTTTCGCAGGGTCTTGATCCTGTACCGAGTTCGGTCCTTGCAAAACTCAGCACGGCTGCCGATGCCGGCGATCCGCTCTCGCGCCTCTTGCGCAATCTCTTTTCAGTTGGCGGCGGCGCGGTGCTTGGAGCAACTGCTCTTTTGACCGTTGGCCTTTTCCAAACCCGCGAAAGTGGACTGCGTCTTTTCATCCTTGCAGTCTGGTTGGCTGCACTCGGACACCTCTTTATCGGCCGCGTCGGCTGGGCCGCGCGGTACGAGCATTATGTTCTCGTGATTTCTGCCCTTGCTCTCGTTCCCGCTCTGGCGCGTGGCGGCGCCGTCTTTCGCGGCATCGCGGTGAGCGCAGCACTGGCGGCGAGCGCCTATTTCCTCTGGATGAACTGGACGGCCTATAACTGGACCGCCCGCGGCGTCTATCTCCAGCACGTCCAAATGGCCCGCATCGAGGCCGAGCTTCCCGGTGTGCCTGTCGCTGTCAACGACATCGGGCGGGTGGCTTGGGGGCAAGACGCCCCGATTGTCGATCTTTGGGGCCTTGCCTACGCCGATGCCCGAAAGGCGCGGCAAGAGGCGGAAGGTGGCCCTGTTTCGGGCTGGGCCGGGCCGCTCGCCGAGGCGCGGGGCGCCCGCTATGCGATGGTCTACGCCGATTGGTTCAAGGATGGCATCGGCACCGACTGGCGACTAATCGCCGAACTTAGAACTCCCGCCCCAATCGGTATTCTCGGCAGCGAGGTGGTTTCGATCTATGCGATCGACCCGACGATCGAAGATGACCTGCGCGCCGCGATCGAGCGGCTCGCCCCGTCGATGCCCGAGGGCGCGACGTTGATCGAAGTGAATTAAATGACCCGCGACGGCGAACGTGAGAAAGGCTCTGCAAATGGCTGACAAGATTGAGAAATGGCGCGCTCTGGCGGCAAAGGAGATGCGCGGCACCGATCCCGATAGCCTGACATGGAACACGCTTGAGGGCATTCCGGTCAAGCCGCTCTATACCGAGGAAGACATCAAGGGTCTCGATCATCTTGGCACTGTCCCCGGCCTCGCCCCCTTCACGCGCGGACCGCGAGCGACGATGTACGCCGGTCGTCCTTGGACCATCCGCCAATACGCCGGCTTCTCGACCGCCGAGGAAAGCAACGCCTTCTACCGCAAGGCTCTGGCCGCTGGTCAGCAGGGCGTTTCGGTCGCCTTCGACCTTGCCACGCATCGCGGCTATGACAGCGATCACCCCCGCGTCGAGGGCGACGTGGGCAAGGCCGGAGTGGCGATCGATTCCGTGGAGGACATGAAGATCCTCTTCGACGGCATCCCGCTCGATAAGGTCTCGGTCTCGATGACGATGAATGGGGCTGTGATTCCGATCCTCGCGAATTTCATCGTCACAGGCGAAGAGCAGGGGCATTCCCGCTCGGTCCTGTCGGGCACCATCCAGAACGACATTCTCAAGGAGTTTATGGTTCGCAACACCTATGTCTATCCGCCCGAGCCGTCGATGCGGATCGTTGCCGACATCATCGAATACACCTCCAAAGAGATGCCCAAGTTCAATTCGATCTCGATCTCCGGCTACCATATGCAAGAGGCGGGGGCGAACCTCGTGCAGGAGCTGGCCTATACCCTTGCCGATGGCCGCGAATACGTCCGCGCCGCGATCGCGCGGGGGATGAATGTCGATGATTTCGCAGGCCGCCTGTCGTTCTTCTTCGCCATCGGCATGAATTTCTTCATGGAGGCCGCCAAGCTGCGTGCCGCGCGTCTCCTGTGGCACCGGATCATGGCCGAGTTCAATCCGCAAAAGCCCGGCTCGTCGATGCTTCGCACCCATTGCCAGACCTCGGGCGTCTCGCTTCAAGAGCAGGACCCCTACAACAACGTCGTTCGCACCGCCTATGAGGCGATGGCGGCGGCTTTGGGCGGCACCCAATCGCTTCATACCAACGCGCTCGACGAGGCGATCGCCTTGCCGACCGATTTTTCGGCCCGTATCGCCCGCAACACGCAACTCATCCTTCAGGAAGAGACAGGGATCACCAACGTGGTCGATCCGCTGGCGGGCTCCTACTACGTCGAAAGCCTGACCGCCGAGCTGGCCGAAAAGGCTTGGGCGCTCATCGAAGAGGTCGAGGAAATGGGCGGCATGACCAAGGCCGTCGCCTCGGGCCTTCCGAAGCTTCGCATCGAGGAAAGCGCCGCGCGGCGGCAGGCGATGATCGACCGCGGCGAAGAGGTCATCGTCGGGGTGAACAAGTATCGCCTCGCCAAGGAAGACCCGATCGACATTCTCGACATCGACAATGATGCGGTGCGGGCCAACCAGATTTCCCGCCTCCAGCGCGTCAAGGGCACCCGCGACGCCGAGGCCTGCGAAGCCGCTCTGACCGAGCTGTCGCGGCGGGCCAAGGAGGGCGGCAATCTTCTCGAAGCGGCTGTCGAGGCCGCGCGTCAACGGGCCACCGTGGGAGAAATCAGCATGGCGATGGAAAAGGAATTCGGGCGGCATCGGGCCGAGGTCAAAACCCTCGCCGGCGTCTATGGCGCAGCCTATGAGGGCGACGCGGATTTCGCGGCGATCCAGAAGGCTGTCGAAGCCTTTGCCGAGGACGAGGGCCGCCGCCCGCGGATGCTTGTCGTCAAGATGGGGCAGGACGGCCACGACCGCGGCGCCAAGGTGATCGCCACGGCCTTTGCCGATATCGGCTTTGATGTGGATGTGGGCCCCCTGTTCCAGACCCCGGAAGAGGCGGCGCAGGACGCAATCGACAATGATGTGCACGTTGTCGGCATCTCGTCACAGGCGGCGGGCCACAAGACTCTCGCGCCCAAGCTGTTGCAGGCGCTCAAGGATCAAGGGGCGGAAGATATCATCGTCATCTGCGGCGGGGTGATCCCGCAGCAGGATTATGACTTCCTCAAGAAGGCAGGCGTTAAGGCGATTTTCGGCCCCGGGACCAACATCCCCGAGGCCGCCAAGAATATCCTAAGCCTGATCCGTCAGGCGCGGGCCTAGGCAGTGGCCGCCGCGGCCTCGCGCCGTGAAGCCAGCATCAGCACGCCGTAGCCCAGGATTGCCGAGACGACCGAGCCGGACAGGACGCCAAGCCGTACCGCGTTCATCTGGGCTGCGTCAGCAAAACTGAGCGAGCCGATAAAGAGCGACATAGTAAAGCCGATGCCCGCAAGGCAAGCGATGCCATAGATATGCATCCAGTTCGCCCCGTGCGGCAGGCGGGCAAAGCCGAGCTTGACCATTGCCCAAGTCATTCCGAATACGCCGACCTGCTTGCCAACGATGAGGCCAAGGGCAATGCCAAGGGGCAGGGGGGCAAAGAGGTCGGACAGCGACAAGCCGGTCAGGACAACGCCCGCATTGGCAAAGGCAAAGATCGGCACGATCATGTAGAGCACATAGGGGGATAGCCCGTGCTCTAGGCTATTAACGGGCGATTTGCCGAATTTGTCGGTGAGCGGGAGGGTGAATGCGGTGATCACGCCCGCAAGGGTCGCGTGGACGCCGGATTTCAGCACGAGGAACCACATGATCGTACCGATGAGAAGCGCCGGAGCGATCCGGTGTGCACCTTTCCAGTTAAGCCACAGAAGACCCGCAAGCGGCAGCATGGCGAGCATCAGGTAATCGACCTTCAGCTCGGCGGTATAGAACAGCGCGATAATCACGATCGCGCCAAGGTCGTCGAGGATGGCGAGCGTGAGAAGGAAGACCTTGAGCGAGGCGGGCGCGCCGGTTCCGATCAGGGCAAGGATGCCCAGGGCAAAGGCAATGTCTGTCGCCGCAGGGATCGCCCAGCCGCCTAGGTTCTCGGGGCTCGTCCAGTTGAGCGCCACGAAAACAACCGCAGGCAGGATCATCCCGCCAACCGCCGCCATGCCCGGAAGCACAACGTCGCGCGGGTTCTTGAGCTTGCCCTCGAGCATCTCGCGTTTCAGCTCAAGGCCGATCAGGAAGAAGAACACCGCCATCAAGCCGTCGTTGATCCACAGGATCAGCGGCTTGGCGAGGCCATCGCCGTTGAGCGTGATTGACAGCTTGGCACCAAGGAAGGCGTCGTAGAAAGGCTGAAGCGATGAGTTCGCGACCATGAGCGCCGCGAGGGCCGAGGCCATAAGAAGGATGCCCCCGAAGGCATCGTGTTTGAAAAACCGGTCGACCGCGGCGAGTAGTGACATCCCTATTCCTGACTATTTGCGTTATGTTTGTTCCCACTTAGGGCGATACGGGCTTGAATCAAGAACGGATCAGTCGAAAGTGGCGATCACTGTGACAAGGATTCCTCGATGTGGCGGCTCGATCATCTCGCTGTGGTGTGCTCCGACCTTGCCGACGGCACGGCTTGGGCCGAGGCCGCCTTGGGCGTTTCATTCCAGACGAGCGGCAAACACGCCCGCTACGGCACTCATAACCGCCTTCTGGGGCTTGGGTCCGATCTCTACCTCGAAGTAATTGCGCCTGATCCCGAGGGGGCTTCGATGGGGCCGCGGTGGTTTGGGCTGGATGCGGTTTCCGGCGCGCCCCGGCTCGGCAATTGGATCGTGGCCTGCGACGATCTTGGCGCGGCCCTCGCCGCCAGCCCGCAAGGGGCGGGCGAGGCAGTCGATCTTGAGCGCGGTGATCTCAAATGGCGCATCGCTGTGCCCAAGGATGGCAGCCTGCCAATGGCGGGCGGCTGGCCGACACTCATCGAATGGGCCCCCGGCACCCGCCATCCCGCCACGCGCCTTGCCGACAGCGGCTTGCGCCTCAAAAGCCTGACGATCCACCATCCAGACGCGGCGACAATCGCTGCAATGCTTGCCCCGCGACTGGAAGATCGCCGTATCGGCTTTAAAACGGCCGCGATCCCCTCACTTTCGGCCACCTTCCTGACGCCCGATGGCCATGAAAGGCTCCTTGCATGATCCGCCCCGCCACTGCCGCCGACGCGCCTGCGATCGCCGCGATCTGGAACCACTATATCCGCGTGACGACCGTGACCTTCCTTCCCGACGAGAAATCGGTCGAGGATGTGGAAAAGATGATCGCCACCGATGTTTGCCTCGTGGCCGATGACGGCGGAGTTCAGGGCTTTGCCCGCTATTTCCAGTTCCGCGGCGGTAGGGGATATTTTCATACAGTGGAACACACCGTCCTTCTCGCCCCCGGCACAGCGGGGCGCGGCTATGGTCGCGGGCTGATGAAGGCGCTCATGGCTCATGCCGCGCAGGCCGGCAAGCATTCCATGTGGGCTGGTGTCAGCGGTGAAAATACGGCCGGAGTTTCCTTCCACGCGGCGCTTGGTTTCGAAGAGATCGCCCGCTTGCCCGAAGTCGGCTTCAAGTTCGGCCGCTGGATCGATCTGGTCCTGATGCAAAAACGCCTCTGACATCCGCGCCCCAAACCGTTAGGCTGGCCCCCATGTCGATCTGGACCCGCATTGCCGATGCCCTTTCCTCTCTCGCCAAGGGCGAGGGGCTTTCAACCGTATTCGAGAGGCTTCGAACACCGCCCGAGCGATCAGTGGCCTTCGCTATCGCCGTGATCGGCCTCGGCGCCAAGATGGCCAAGGCTGACGGGCTTGTGACGCGCGACGAGGTTTCTGCTTTCCGCGAGGTATTTCTTATCGCCCAAGAGGACGAGGCCAATGCCGCCAAGGTGTTCAACCTCGCGCGGCAGGACGTGGCGGGATTCGAGGAATACGCGCGCCGCATCAAGGCGATGTATGGCAGCGAAGTTGATCCTCTCTGTGATCTGATGGAAGGGCTCTTTCATATCGCCATGGCGGATGGAGAGTATCATCCGGCCGAGAATGCCTTTCTTCTGGAGGTCGCCCGCATCTTCGGCTTTGACGAGCGCCGCTTTGCGCGCATTCGGGCCCAATTTGTCCCCGATGCCGAACGCGATCCTTATGACGTTCTAGGGGTCGCGCATGACGCGCCGATCGAGGAAGTGCGGGCCGCTTGGCGGGCCTGTGTCCGCGAGAGTCACCCAGATCAGTTGATGGCGCGCGGCCTTCCCGAAGAGGCAATCCGACTGGCCGAAAAACGGCTGATCGCGATCAATCGGGCGTGGGAGCAGATCAGCGGGAAAGCCGCATGAGGGCCGAATGAGAATCGCCACCTACAACGTTGAATGGTTCTCCAACCTCTTCGACGATGCAGGGGCGCTGATTGACAACAACCGCTGGTCTGGCCGACAGGACGTCACCAAGGCCGAACAGGCGCTGGCGCTGGCGCGGGTGTTTCAGGCGATGAATGCCGATGCCATCATGGTCATCGAAGCGCCGGATGTGTCCTCGCACCGCAACGGCGTGGTCGCGCTCGAGACCTTTGCCGCCTATGCCGGTATACGCGCCCGCAACGTTCTGGTCGGATTTCCCAACGACACGCAGCAAGAGATCATGCTGCTCTACGATCCCGATACGGTTTCGGCGCGGCATGACCCGATTGGCGATGGCA
>Ga0181558_10003153_pt1 | contig 15305 bp, 15 predicted proteins | sample 011ome_22_FD_133754 | JGI IMG/M metagenome (GOLD analysis project Ga0181558, IMG submission 133754) | Coastal salt marsh microbial communities from the Groves Creek Marsh, Skidaway Island, Georgia - 011507BT metaG (megahit assembly) | ecosystem: Environmental > Aquatic > Marine > Intertidal...
TAAAAACATTAAAGCCACCAGAGGAAGAGTTGTATCACAACGTTCAGCAAGTTGAACTGATGGCAGAACAAGTAGTCCAAAATGAGCTGTTTAACTGGTCTATACGTAATGACCTTATAACGGATAAAAAATTTATAGGTAAAAAGAAAGTTATCAGCTCGGAAGTTGCTTTAGCAGCACAAATGAAAAACCTAAATACTTATTTGTCTTTATTAGGTTGTAGCTCTGTTTCAATAAATAGTCCGTTATGTAATGGGCATGATTAACATGTTCAATACCGTTATTTTTAAGTTAATTTGGACAAGTTTTACGTTACTATTGCCCACTAATTTGTACTAACTGACTTGGGCCAACCGATTTGGTCTATTCAATAAAGGATAGTTTTATGAAAATTAAATACTTGGTGCTCGCTTCCGCTGTAGCGGTCACCCTTACAGCTTGTAATGAAAAGGAACAAGCTGAGTCGCAACAAGAGGTTGTGGTGGAAACTCAACAAGCTGTAGAGAAAATGGGTGCAGATTTAGCGTTGGATACCCAATTGAAAAAATTTAGTTATGTGGTTGGTGTTGATATGGGTGGGCAGTTCCGTACCTCTGATATTGATATTGATCGAGAAGCCTTTGCAGTAGGCATGGCTGATTCTCTGGATAACAAGCGTCCACGAATTGATAAGGAAGAGCTTGAAACTGTTGTACAAAGCTTCCATGCCGAACAACAGGCCAAAATTAAAAGTTATGAAGAAGCACAAAAAATGGCTTCTGAGAAAAATATTCAGGAAGGAAAAGCATTTCTCGCTGAAAATGGCTCAAAAGAAGGTGTAAACACGACGGATAGTGGTTTGCAGTACAAAATCATCATGGCAGGAACCGGTGCTTCTCCTACTGCAGATAGTCGAGTAGAGGTGAATTACCGTGGTACGTTGGTTGACGGGCGAGAGTTTGACGCGTCAGCAAAACATGGTGGTTCAGTAGAATTAAATGTCAGTGAAGTTATTCCAGGTTGGACAGAGGCCCTGCAAAAAATGAAAGAAGGTGCTAAGTGGGAGTTGTATATGCCCTCTGAGTTAGCATATGGGCCACAGGGTACAGGTGGAATTATTGGGCCAAGTGCAACGTTAATTTTCGAAGTAGAGTTGCTTAAGGTTCTAGGTTCTAACTAATAGCTTCTCAATAAAAAGGCCCTATATGGGCCTTTTTTATTGGCTATATTTCTTAATAGCTGGTTGTGTTAATCACTACTTAAAATCTTTTCACGATGATTAGTGTGTAGTACCTCAATCATCTTATCTTCGGCACCGAGCCGTTAGTCAAAGATTCTCCCAGGCCGGATAAATCGTTAGCCAATGTTTTTAGATCGTCGGTTTCCAAGTATTTATCATTAAAATCCAGAATAACTTCGGTTGTTACATCAATGGTTTGAAATAGATTGTCGGCGAGTTCCAGTCCATTGCTATCTTTAAGTTCTTGGCTCTCTTTGACCAATTGGTCATAAATTTCAAAATGTCCAGCAGAGGTGTAGTCAACGAGAATTTCACAAAAGTTTTTAAGTTTTTCCCGGTGGGCAGAGTTTTCGCTGTTGAAATCGTTTATTTCACCAAGGGCACAAAGGCACACCAGCATTTCTTGGCGTTCTTGTAACCAATTATCTATTAGGGTGCTAACACCGCCCCAGCGTTCTTGTGCAGATTTACAATTCTCAACCATACATGGCAGCTTTTTCTATGAATTTCTCCAGGGATATGCAAACAGACCCAGTGTGACAAGGCTTTTCATTGCGTGGTTATCTGAATGTATAAATGATGATCCATGGCAGAATTATGGCAGTGATAGCTCCAGTTAGCCCCAGCCCTAGGCTGGAAAATGCACCGCATTTTCTACTGATCTCAAAAGCACGGGCCGTCCCTACACCATGGGCACAAATACCGAGTACAAAGCCTTTGATTCGGTCATCTGAAATACCTAACCAGCGAAATAGCAAGGGCCCAAATATTGCCCCTATGACACCAGTAAAGACGACGATTCCTGCGGTTAGCGCCGGTTCACCATTGATCTTTTCAGCGATACCAAGGGCAACAGGTGTTGTAACTGATTTTGGTGCAAGAGAGATAAGGGTTTCAGGTGTCGCTCCTAAGACCCAGGCGATAGAAAGTGCGGAGATAACAGCAAAACTAGCACCAAAAACCAGTGTGAGCAGCAAAGGCTTGGTTAAATTGCGGATATGATGAAATTGTTGGTGCAGCGGAATGGCGAGAGCAACCGTTGCTGTACCCAATAAAAAGAACAGTGGTTGGTTTGCTTTGCGGTAATCACTGTAATCAATATTTAAGAGCAATAAAACCGCGCTGACTAAAATGGGTGCAGTGACCAACGGGTGAAAAAGTGAAGATATGATCGGCCTGGATTTACTGATTCTGTAGAGCCAAAAAGCTAGGCTGAACGCGAAAAAAGTAAGCATTAAAAGCAAAACTGGCGTGATGATTTCTACCATTACTGCTCTGCCTTTGGCTTAAACCGTTTTGATTTTGCCATTAAATATTTCATTAACAAGGCGGTGATAATCATTGTGACTAGCGTGGAGATAACAATAACACCTGTAACTGCAACCCATTGTTTATTTGGTATTTTTATCAAAAAGAAAAAACCTACACAGGCTGGTACAAACAAAAGGGATAACCAGCGAATCATAAAGTGGGCGGCGTCACCGAGGCCAATGGCTAATTCACTACGACTAAGCTGGAGATAAATAAATAGCAATATCATGCCAATAACCGGGCCTGGAATAGGTAGACCACTGTAATGACTAGTAGCTTCTCCAATACCTTGGAATAGTAGCAGTACCAGTAAGCCCTTTAGCATGATGTAACGAGTCTCTTTTTTACGTTTTACTTTTTTTCAGCATTTGTGAAATACCGAGCAAAGCAAGGAATAAAAAGCACAACAAAGTCCAAGCGGGAATACTTAAACTGAGGAACGTCCATTCAACTTCAGCACAGTTGCCATCACCTCGAAACAGCATGCTCATTGCTTCAGTAAAACTAAAAGCGTCAAATAAATATTCGGCGGGAGGGCCACAGGCTGGGACTTGGTCTTCCGGAAGATTTTGTAACCAGAATTGTTTGCCAGAAAAAAAGCTACCTGTTAGGGCGCTCAGAGCGATGAAAAAACCATAGATTTTAAGCCCGTTGTTATGAATAAGGGCTAACAGGGCGAGCATGCCCGTGATAATGACGAATGCCCTTTGGGTGATACACAGATAACAGGGGGTCAATTCCATGACATGCTGCATATACAGCGCAGTGGCGATAAGCCCATTACAGATAAGAAAAATAAATAAATTGGTTTGTCTGCCAGTGAGCATTCTCTGTTCTCCAGTATAAGTGCCAGTTGCATTTTAGCCCGGTTATTTTGCAAGCACATTATTTAATGTGCTTTGGCTTCTTTGTGGAAAAATAATCCGTTTTCTCCAAAAGCAGTTTGTTCAAAAAAATGGTCCAGATTTGAATACTCCAGATTGTTATTGTGCTGTGGAAGTGCGCGGCAATTCCTTGCAAGCAAAGGCAATAATTTCTGGAAAAATCTGGGTGAACTCCCGGTTTAATTCTTGATAGTCTCTCAATAATTGAGGGAAGGCTTTGTCCAATGCTATAGGTATTTTAAAGCGCTGACCGACCCGCTCCAGAATATATTCCAGCTTGTCTATATCAACATAGCCTTCTAACCATTGTACTTTGGGAGCGACTTCACTAAATCGCTTGGCCCCCTGTGGTAGGTGAGGTTCATATTTAGATAAGAGTCGATAGAAATCTTGGCAGTAATCACCCAGAGGTTGGTGGTGAAATTTTTCCCAGTTGGCAGCGAGAAAATGATCATAGCAAATATCGATAAGAATACCGCCAAAGCGACGGTAGGGTGGTTCTATACGGGCGATAGCCTGTTTTACTTCTGGAAGTGAATCGGTAAAAGCATCAATTTTTCTGTGTAGCGAAATACCAATTTCAATGGCATTGGGACGCTCTCCCCGAAGCGGCCCTTTGACAAAATCCCCTAACAGGCCACCGATCATGATTCCCGGATGGTCTCCAGAAAGATAAATATGGGCCAGATAATTCACAGAGAGAAATTCAAAAAAACTTCAAAGTGGAAAATCGTATTGCTGATAATAACTGGCGAGAAAATCATCAAATGATTGTGTGTCATTCGCTTCAATCTGCTGTTGATTTTTCAGTGAGTCAGCAGCCATTGCTCGATATTGTTCCACGGCTTCTGAGGGCAATTCTGTATCCAGGAAATACTCACGGTGTTGTATGGCATGATTCATGGCAGCCCTGAAGTAGGTTTGCCCTGTTTCTTTCATTTCATTGAGGATACGAGCAGATGGAGTTTGGCCCGGGTTGTCCAATAATTGGGCCAGCTTGCTCAAGGTTTTTTCATATCGTTGAGTTTGATGGTGTTGATCCAATAATTGAGCAACGGGAATCATTTCGTCAAAGAGGGAATGGCTCCATTCCAGAAAAGACCGAATCTGGCTGCCATCATGAAGCATTAAGCCGGGGTTTCGGCCTTGGTAAACCATCATACGCTGGTTGTTCAGGATATTACGATATTCCTGGTCATCGGTAGAAGGGCTTTTCGATAACATACAAGTGAGAAGAAAAATATCCATAAAATCGATCTGTTCACGATCGATTCCCAGTGGTTGAAAAGGGTTTAGGTCAATACAGCGTACTTCGATGTATTCCACTCCGCGCTCCCATAATGCCCCTAGCGCAGTTTCTCCTGATTTAGTGGTGCGTTTCGGTCGAATAGTGCTGTAAAACTCGTTTTCAATTTGTAATAAATGTTTACTGAGCTGCTTGTATTCACCATTAGAGCCCTTTATGCCGATAGCTTCATAGCCGGAATAGGGTTCTACTAGTGCATGTCGCAGTGTTTCCACGTAGTTGTGTAAGTCGTTGTAGCAAACCACTAACTGTTCTTGGGCTTTACTCTGGTAGCCTAAATCGCCCATACGAAGGGATGTCGCATTGGGGGCATAGAGGCTATGCTCATCTGTCCCGAAAGGTTCTAGATTATGATCGCGCCCTTTTACAAAACTACGGCAAACACCAGGGGAGGCTCCAAACAGATACAGTAAGAGCCAAAAATAGCGGCGGAAATTACGAATCAGTGCAAAATAATTGTTGGTTTTGAAACCTTGCAAAGATTGCTCAGGACTTTCTTCCTGTTTCAGTATTTCCAATAGTTCATCGGGCACAGAGAAGTTGTAGTGAATCCCAGCAATGGTTTGCATCAAGCGCCCGTAGCGATGACCCAGGCCTATTCGGTAAATACTTTTCATCTGCCCGACATTGGATGAGCCGTATTGCCCCACAGGAATATCACTATCGCCACTCAGTTGGCAGGGCATGCTGTTGGCCCAGAGCAGCTCATCACCTATTTGGCGATAGGTATAACGATGAATGTTCTCCAGGGTTTGTAGCACTTGGCTAGCATCGCTAGATGGTGGTGTAATAAATTCCAATAAAGATTCAGAATAGTCTGTCGTTATTTGTGGGTGTGTCAGTGCTGAACCTAACGTTGTAGGGTGAGGTGTGTGTGCCAGTGTTCCTTCAGGGGTAACTCTTAGGCTTTCTTTCTCAATACCACGGGTAATCCCTGAGAGCAGTTTAGACTCACTATTACGGGAGAGAATGCTCAAGCGATTTTTTAATAGGGGCACATTAGTTTCCTTGTCAGGGACATCAGGCAGGTATTGACTGTATCGGTAGCTCAGGGTTTCCAGATTTATTCAGTTCACATGAAATGATTTTGACTCGAAGCTGAATGTCTTTGGCATTTAATTCCATCAATTGGTTAAGGGCGATATCCCGGTGTGGCGTTTTGAATAGCTGATTAGCTTCACAGCCATTGATCCATTCCAGTGATTTAGTAAGGAATTGCTGATGTTGGTTTTGCAAAATAAAAACAGTCATGTGTTACAGCGAGGCCATGCTGGTTGAATAGGTAGGGGGATTTTATCTGAAAAACCTCGTTCTAGCATTGAGTAAAAAGGTTGTCTTAGCTTATTTAATAAGGCTGCACTTTGAAATAAAACTGAAATTATTCTGACACGAGACCGTCATGGCTTGGTCACATCATTGAGGCGTTTGCTTTATACGGCGTTAGGTTTAAAAGGTGTGTGCGATGAAGGTATCAGTATTTGGCGGTGGTTATGTAGGTCTAGTGACAAGCGCTTGTCTGGCACATGTGGGTCACCATGTTGTTTGTGTGGATCTTGATGTAAAAAAAGTGGAAATGTTACGGCAGGGTATTTGCCCAATTTTTGAGCCAGGATTGGAAGATTACCTGATAGATTGTCAACGCGAAGGGTTATTGGAATTTACGGAAGAGCCGGCCCGCGCCATCGAACATGCGGATCTAATTTTTATTGCCGTGGGCACACCCACAGATGAGGACGGTACAGCAGATACCTGCCATGTATTGGATGTGGCCAGGACTGTAGGAGAGCATCTCAACGATTTCATTATAGTGGTTACCAAATCTACTGTGCCTGTTGGTACGGCCGATGTGGTAAAGGAAGAAATCCAGCTTGTTTTGGATCGGCGAGGTGTAGGTGTGGCATTTGAGGTAGCCTCTAATCCAGAATTCCTTAAAGAAGGGGCTGCCATTGCCGACTTTATGAAACCCGATCGCATTGTGGTGGGAACCAGTTCGGAGCGTGTAGCTGAATTGATGCGAGAGCTGTATGCACCGTTTAATCGCAACCATGATCGCCTGATGGTGATGGATATTCGCTCCTCAGAGCTCACCAAGTATTCTGCCAATGCCATGTTGGCGACCAAAATCAGTTTTATTAATGAAATAGCAAATTTGGCGGAGCATTTGGGTGCCGATATTGAAGAAGTTCGCCAAGGTATCGGGGCGGATCCACGTATTGGTTATCACTTTATTTACCCAGGTTGCGGTTATGGTGGCTGCTGTTTTCCGAAAGATGTTCGAGCTCTGCAGGTGACTGCCGAAAAGCTAGTTATCAGCCACGCCTGTTATCTGCTGTACAGAATGTGAATTACCATCAAAAGCAGCGTTTATTTCATAAGGTGTACGATTATTTTGATGGTGATTTAGCTGGCAAGACCATTGCTATTTGGGAGCTGGCCTTTAAGCCAAGAACAGATGATATGCGTGAGGCTCCTAGCCGCATTCTTTTGGAAGCACTATGGAATCACGGAGCTCGAGTACAGGCTTATGACCCCCGTGCTATGGAAGAGTGTCAGAGGATCTATGGTGATCGTGATGATTTGGCATTGGTGGGTACCAAAGAAGCCGCTGTTAAAGAGGTGGATGCTCTAGTGATTTGTTCTGAGTGGAAGCACTTTTGGGCGCCAGACTTAAAAGTGTTAATGGAAAAAATGAAGCGACCTGTAGTAATTGATGGGCGTAATTTATATGACCCTCCTCGCATGGCTAATGCTGGGTTTGATTACTTGGCCGTGGGTCGGCAAGGAATAGCAGATAACACTTTGAGCCTAACTGCCGGAAAAACCGATACAAAGTTAGTTGTTAATGCTCAATGGTTTTTTAATAGGTTTAAGGTGATAACTTTGGTAATGGGTAAGGCGCAGTAATACTTGAGTCATTAGCAGCCCTATCACATTTTATCCCTTGCTGAAGGTCGCCCCAGTGGACCAGTTCAAGCCTTCCATGTTGGTGTTCAACCAGTGCGGTACAACTTTCAATCCAGTCGCCGTCATTGCAATAGAGGATACCGTCGATAGAGCGGATTTCTGGTTGGTGGATATGCCCACAAATAATACCGTCTACACCTCGCCGCATTGCTTCATCTGCTGCAGCTTTTTCAAAAGTAGCAATGGCTTTTCGAGCATTTTTGACCCGGTTTTTGATGTAATAGGCCATAGACCAATAGGGCAGCCCGAGGAGTTTGCGTATTTTGTTGCCCCATCGATTTAGGCGGATCAAAAGGCTGTAAGTGGCGTAACCAACAATTTTGATCCAACGGCTACAAAGTACCGTATGATCAAATTCATCGCCGTGCATTAATAAAAGTTTTTTCCCGTCTTGAATGGTATGTATGTAGCCTTTTTGAATTTCAACATTAAGGATCGAATCACCAATGATCTCTCGCACTAGGCCATCATGATTGCCCGGTATATAGATGATTTTGGTGCCAAGGTTTGCCATAGCAATGATTTTCGCAATACAGCATGATGGTTGGATGGCCAGAAAAAGGAGCGTTTCATAGCCCAGAAATCGATCATATCTCCTACCAAATAGAGTGTGTCGCAGCTGGTGTTGTTGAGAAAATCCAGCAGGAACTCGGCTTTACAGTCGCGGTCACCAAGATGAATGTCCGATAACCAGATAGCGGGGTAGTGCATACATTACTCCTCTTTCTGGCAAAGGTAGTGGTCAAAGATGACACAAAAAAGGCAACTTTAAGACACTTTGATTACACATGGGGATGAAGCTTGTAAACGGCACTTATGGATGGACTTATTTAGGGCTATGATGGGTAACACTGAACAGATTCTGGTCATATGTATAAACAATGAGTAGGGTGCTGTCACACTTTTTCAGGTAATGTATTTAAATGAATAATGATGGTGTTTAGATAATGGTTTGGCTGAAAAAAATTCTTCCTCCATTGATCATTTTAGTGGCGGCTATTTTGGTGGTTTCAGGATTGTCTCTTTTGCGCCCAAAACCTGAGCCACAGGTATTTACTGAGCCGGCAGCACCCAAGGTTAGGGCAATGATAGCTGAGCCAAAACCTCAGCAAATCATGGTTTACACTCAGGGAACCGTGCGCCCGAAAAGGGAAATTGAGTTGGCATCACAAGTTTCGGGCCAGATAGAATATGTTTCGGATATTTTTGTCGATGGTGGGTTTTTCAAGCAGGGAGATGAACTGCTAAAGCTCGATGCCAGAGATTATAAAATTGAGGTCATTAGGGCTAAATCACGCATTGCTGAGGCTGAACAATTACTTGCAACAGAGCAAGGGCGTGCATTTCAGGCTAAGCGTGAATGGCGTGACCTCGGAAACAAGGCTGGCAATGCATTGTTTTTACGTCAACCACAGTTAAAAGCTGCAGAGGCTGCGGTTGAGGCGGCAAAAGCGGATCTCGATCAGGCCAAATTAAACCTTGAACGTACTAGTATAAAAGCGCCATTTGATGGCCGGGTGAGAGAGGTAAAGGTCAACCTGGGGCAGTATTTGACTACTGGTAAGAATGTTGCACAAATCTTTGCTATCGATGCCGTAGAAGTACGGTTGCCGTTAACACCCTCCCAAAGTGAGTTATTAGAATTACCGTTAACACCTGATCAGGCAATTCATTTGCCTGTGGTCCTGTCTACCAAGATGGGTGAGCATAGATGGAAGGGTAATATCTCGAGAACCGATGCCAGTATTGATCCGCGTAGCCGAGTTATTTATGGGATTGTGGAAGTACCAAAGCCTCTTGATGGTGATCACCCCCTGATGGTTGGTTTATTTGTTAATGCGGAGATATTGGGCAAGCAGTTCGAGCATGTTGTTGCGATACCTCGTATGGCTCTGTATGAAAAGGAAAACGTGCTTGTTGTGACAGAAGGCCAAGAGCTAACTATCCAGCCGGTGTCTGTGTTGCAATATCGTGGTGGCATTGCCTATGTAACCGGCATCCAAACTGGACATGTTATTTTGTTAGATCGGCCGGGTTATGTGGTAGATGGTATGAAAATTGAGCCTGTAGTTGAAACATCTGATCACTTGGTGGTTCAGTAGCCATGAAAACAGCCAGTAAGGGGTTTCTCGCCTGGTTTGTCCACAACCCCATCGCAGCTAATTTATTAATGATGATGATTCTGGTGGGTGGTTTTACCGGGTTATCTGGCCTTGATAAGGAGATGTTTCCCAAGGTTCCTCGTGATGTGGTTCAGGTGGTTGTGCCTTATCCGGGGGCAGGCCCTAAAGAAGTAGAAGAGCAAATCTGTATCAGGGTGGAGGAAGAAGTCCACGATCTGGATGGTATTGAGGAGCTTCGATCCTTTGCTTATCAGGGTTCAGGGCGAATAGAAATTGAGGTAGCCGATGGTTATGACACTCAAAAGCTGCTCAATGACGTTAAATCCCGTGTAGACGCTATTAATACTTTCCCGGTCGATTCTGAACGACCAGAAATCAGGGATATTCTTGCTCGCACCCAGATTCTAAGTATTGCTGTTGCGGGCCCTCTGAGTGAGTGGGATCTAAAACAGCTTGCGGAAGAAATACGGGATGAAGTGACAGAACTACCAGGAGTGACACTGGCAGAAATTGGTGGAACACGCCCAAAAGAAGTTTCGGTTGAGGTTTCAGAAGAAACCCTGCGTCAGTATCAGATTCGTTTTGATGATGTGGTGGAAGCAATTCGCCGTTCTTCCATCAATTTGCCTGCTGGTGAAGTACGAGAGGAAGCCGGAGATATCGTGTTGCAAACACGTGGGCAGGCCTATAATCGCGAGGATTTTGAGCGCATTGTTGTGCTGCGAAATAACGACGGAACACAAGTCCATCTTGGCGACATTGCACATATCAACGATGGTTTTGCCGAGCAGGATTTAGTGTCCAAATTTAATGGCAAGCCGGCAGTATTTATCAACTTGTTTAATACTAGAAACCCGGATGTTATTACGACATCAAAAGCCGTCAGAGAATATATTGATCAACGACTTCCCACCCTGCAACAAGGTGTGGAGTTGGTGGTTTGGCGCGATTTGTCTATTTACCTAAATAGCCGTATTGATTTGTTACTTAAAAATGCCTTGGGCGGTTTGTTATTGGTTTTTGGGCTATTGGTCTTCTTTCTGCGGCCAGCTTTGGCTTTTTGGGTCGCAATGGGTATTGGCATTTCCTATTTGGGTGCACTTTGGTTAATGCCCTATTTAGGAATTAGTGTGAACGTTGTTTCGATGTTTGCCTTCCTGTTGATACTCGGCATTGTGGTGGATGATGCCATTGTGGTGGGTGAAAGTGTCTATGCCCACTACGAGCGGGGTTTGAGTGGTAACGAAAGTGCGGTTATGGGTGCAAAATCGGTTTCCAAGCCCGTTACGTTTGCCGTATTAACGACTATGATTGTTTTTGTCCCCATGATGCTATTACCGGGGGATTCGACCAAGTTAATGGCAGTAATGCCTAAGGTAGCGATTATTGCTCTGGCCTTTTCACTATTGGAATCTTTTTTGATCCTGCCGGCGCATTTGCGACACATGAAGCCCGAAAAAGAGCCGAAATGGTTAATTGCTAAGTGGGTGCATCATGGTCGTCAGCATACTTCGTCGGCTTTAAAAAAGTTTGCTGAAAATCAGTTTAGGCCTTTGTTAGAGCGTGCCTTGCGTCATAGCTATATCACCATCGCCACATTCATTGCCATACTCATTGTTGTTCTGGGAGTTTTCTTTACGGGTTGGCTGAGGGTGTCCTTCTTTCCAGTGGTAGAGGGTGAATATTTACGTGCTTCCGTTGAGTTACAGGAGGGAAGTGGCTTTGGTAGATCGTTGGAGATCATGGCGCAGTTAGAACAATCAGTGAATGATTTGAAAAAAGAGCCACTGCTTATTAGTGCCAGTGGTCAGTCTGTATTAAAAAACCATTATACCGAGAGCAAAGAGAATAATGTTTTTATTGTGTTGGAGTTGTCCAGCAATGAAAGTCGTTCAGTGTCATCGAGAGATGTTGCCGAACTGTGGCGAGAGCATATTGGTCCGGTAGAAAATGTCGAGGAGTTCGATGTTCAGTATACGTTGATGGGCAAGCCTAAGGATATCAACCTGGTTCTGAAAGGGCGTGATATTGATGTGTTGCGTGGTGCATCGGAGGAAATTGAATCTGCGTTACTAAGCTACACAGGTGTTTATAACGTGTCTGATTCCATGCGTTCGGCTCGCAAAGAAATAGAAATCAGTCTGACAGATCATGCGGACACCCTTGATGTAGGATTAAGCGATATTGCCAGCCAATTACGCAATGCTTTTTATGGCGCTGAGGCCCAGCGTATTCCCAGAGAGCGTGAAGATGTCAAAGTTATGGTTCGATACTCTGCTGCCGAGCGTGCGACGATGTCATCGCTTGACGAGATGCGAATTCGTACGGCAGATGGTAGAGAGCTTCCATTTAATGCTGTTGCCGATGTGGAATTTGTACCGGGTTATACCGAGATTAAACGCCGAGATCGAATGCGGATGGTAGAGATCAAGGCTGAGTTGGCGAGAGGTTCTGCGTCGGCTAATGACATTGTCTTTGCATTGAAAAAACAGTTCTGGCCTGAATTGGAGAAAAAGTACCCGGGTATTACCCTGCAAATTGATGGTGCCCAGAAGGATCAGACAGAATTTGAGACTGGGTTTTTGCAAATGATGGCGCTGGCGCTACTGGCCATTTATGCATTGTTAGCCATAGAGTTTCGTTCTTATTGGCAGCCTGTCATTGTTCTGAGTGCAGTGCCCTTTGGTATTGCGGGTGCGATTGTTGGGCATATTCTGTTTGGTAAAGAAATCAGCATGCCTTCGATGATGGGGGTGTTGGCAGCAGCAGGTGTAGTAGTGAATGATAACCTGGTGTTGATTGATCGCATTAACCAACTGGTAAAAGAGGGGTGGCGCCCTTATGAGGCTGTTATGCAGGGTGCCCGAGATCGTTTTAGACCTATCGTATTAACGTCTCTTACAACATTCTTTGGGTTGATGCCCATATTGTTTGAAAAAAGTGCCCAGGCCCAATTTTTGATCCCCATGGTTATTTCACTGGCCTTTGGTGTTTTGCTAGCCACTTTTGTGACCTTAATTCTTGTGCCTGCTATTTATGTGTCTGGTGAAAGAGTGAAGGAGACTTGTCAGCGTTGGCGCTCTGGCGTAGGTTCTTCAGAAATATCGGTCGGTGAGGGTGACTCTAGAAATTTTTAGTTAAGTTTTTATAAATTAAATCCATTCACAATTAATCAATAGGCATAAAAGCGATGAACCTCATCACTACAGCTACAGATTTGGCCATTATTATTGAATTATCCGTTGCCCCCGTTTTTTTATTAGCGGGTGTTGCTGGTTTTCTCAATGTGATGTCTGGGCGGTTGGGAAGGATTGTAGATCGGGCTCGTGTAGTTGAGGTTAGGGAGTCGGGCCTTCGTGACCCAAAACTGCGCGCAATTGCCCACAGAGAATTGGTAGTTTTGTGGCGTCGGGTCAATATTATTAATTGGTCTATTGGCTTTTGTACTGCATCAGGCTTGTTGGTGTGTACATTGATTGTCAGTCTTTTTGTTGGTGGCTTTTGGGGTTTGAATATCGGTGCTTTGATTGTGGTTTTTTTTGTTTTAGCACTTGTGCTGTTGATTATTGCGCTGACTTACTTTTTGAAAGAAGTTCAGTTGGCGACACGTACATTACGTATTGGAAAAGAACTACCTATGGAAGCAATAGAATAGGTTGAGATAGAGCGAAGTGTGGAAAAAAATAAAGAGGGCTGTGTATCCTCTTTAATGTCTTTATCTTTGATGGTTATGCCGAAATCAGGGGCGTTGAATATCGTATTTCTTCATTTTTAGGTACAACGTACTTTTGGCGATTTTAAGTTCTTTTGCTGCCTTCGTTAGGTTGCCACCCTGCTCTCTAATTGCTCGACTAATCACTTCTTTCTCTGCTAAGTCCAGAGGATTGGTTTCTTCTTCGGCTTCAGCTTTAGATTCGTTGGTGTGTGCCATCAGGAAGTCTTGAGGTAAATCACCTGGCCCTAACTCCATTTCATCAGACAGGAAGAATGCTGCAGTAATTAGATTGCTCAACTCACGAATATTGCCAGGCCAAGTATGTTTCTCCAATAGTTCAAGGAGTGGTTTACTTAGGCGTTTAGCGCCAGCTGAGTGTTGTGTCACTAGATGAGCAAAAATGTTTTGAGCGAGAAGCGATACATCACCTTTACGCTCACGTAGTGGGGGTACAGTTAGGGTCATGGATGAGATGCGGTAGAACAGATCCATTCTGAATCGACCTTCCGCAACTTCTTGTGTTAGATCCCTGTTCGTTGCTGCAATTAGTCTAAAGTTAACTTTACGGGGTCTGGTTTCACCTACTCGGCAAATCTCAGATTCTTGAAGCACACGTAAAAACATTGGCTGGAGATCCAGAGGCATTTCGCCTATTTCATCAAGAAACAGTGTGCCGCCATTTGCTGCTTCAATTTTACCTGACATGCCGCCCTTGCGAGACCCGGTAAATGCTCCCTCAACATGGCCAAACAGCTCACTGGCTAACAAATCGCGAGAGAGCCCTCCACAGTTGAGGGCAACAAAGTCGCCGCCCTGGCCAGCGCCATCCTCATGCATGGCGCGAGCAAACAACTCTTTACCAACACCGGTTTCACCTTGAAGTAGTACGGGTATGGGTGCTTTAGAGAGCCGCTTGGCTTGTTGCACTGCCAGAATATAAGGAGGGCTCTGCCCTACCAGGCGTGAAAAACCTTTGACTTCTTCAGGCTCTGTGGAAGGTGTGGTAGTACTATTGCTATCCGTTCCACCTTGAATGGGGCGTGATGGCAGTGGAATAACAGCCAAATAACCGATGGCTGAGCCCTGGTGCATAACAGGCTCAATCCAGCGTTTATCAATTTGATCCAAAACGGGTGCTGCAGCCTCGGCCTGATACTTTCCTTCATCATTTAAGGTAAGAATGGGGTTGTAGGGGGTTAAATTAATTTTTATGTCCCTGGCGGCTAAAACCCTGTCAGCCTGGGTATTTGCACGAATAAGTTTGCCATCCAAATCAAATAGCAATACACCATCATTACAAGATGAGGCGAAGTTATTAATCGTAACACCTAATAAAGAATCTCTTTTTGCCAGTTTGATTTGGGCAAATTGTCCCTCGATTCGGCGGGCACCTGAAATAGCCAAGGCTAAACAGTAGTCGTGCAGGGTGTCTTCCAGGCCGGAAATATTGACCGCACCCAGTAATCGTTTCTCGAACGGGTCGCGAATCACCGCAGCGGAGCAGGTCCAGCGGCTAATGTTTTCACAGTAGTGTTCAAATGCATGCACTTGAACGGGTGCTGCAATATTTAGGGCGGTTCCTATTGCATTAGTGCCTGCGGCCTGCTCAGTCCAGTTGGCGCCAGGCCTCAATCTATAATTGGTTGCAAGTTCTAGGGTGGCAGGGTCACCTTCATAGTCAAGAATCTTTCCTGTGGGTGATACTAGATGCATGATCGTTCCTGATTCAGCCAGCAACTCATTAGCTTCACGCATAATCACGTCTGATGCGGACAGGAGTTCA
>Ga0181558_10003160_pt1 | contig 15289 bp, 14 predicted proteins | sample 011ome_22_FD_133754 | JGI IMG/M metagenome (GOLD analysis project Ga0181558, IMG submission 133754) | Coastal salt marsh microbial communities from the Groves Creek Marsh, Skidaway Island, Georgia - 011507BT metaG (megahit assembly) | ecosystem: Environmental > Aquatic > Marine > Intertidal...
CCGGCTTGCCTGATGTCTTGTTCGTTGTCGATGTGGACCACGAGCGCATTGCGGTGACTGAAGCTAACAAATTGGGAATCCCTGTGATTGGCATTGTTGATACCAACAGTGATCCCGACGGCGTGGATTATGTGATCCCGGGCAATGATGACGCCATTCGCGCGATCAAGCTCTATGTCGCAGCGGTAGCTGATGCTGTGATTGCCGGTAAAACGCAGGCCGGAGAGGTAGTTTCTGCCAGCGAATTTGTGGAGGTCACTGAGCCCGAGGTGCCGGTTGACGAGGCGGCTGCGGCGGAGGACGCGACCCCATCGTCTGAAGACGCGACCCCACCGTCTGAAGAGGCGGCCCCTGAGCAACCTGTTGCAGTGGCAGCCGCCGCTGACGAAGCCGCTGAAGCATCCTGATCGGTTAGCTTGGTCAGGGAAAAAGGAGCCCGGGGATCGTGGGTCCTCGATTCAACGCATTATTTGTCCCTGCGGGGCGATTGACGAGGTGAAATCATGTCTGCTGCATTGGTGAAGGAACTGCGAGAACGGACGGGGCTTGGCCTTTTGGAGTGCAAGAAGGCGTTGGCAGAGGCGAACGGCGATGTCGACGCCGCGATCGAGGCCCTGCGTAAGTCGAGCGGGATGAAAGCGGCCAAGAAGGCCGGCAGAACAGCCGCGGATGGCGTTGTGGCGATCAAGACCGCCGATGATGGTGCTTTTGGCACCATGGTCGAGGTGAACAGCGAGACCGATTTCGTCGCTCGTGACGAGAATTTTCTCGGTTTCGTCGGTGCCGTGGTTGACAAAGCGTTTTCTCAACGCACTACCAATGTAGAGACCCTGGCGGCCGACGACATTGAGGACGCGCGGCAGGCGCTGGTCCAGAAAATTGGGGAAAATATCAGTGTCCGACGGGTCGTCGCTCACGAAATTGAGGGCGGCGTCGTTGGCGGCTACGTGCACGGTAACCATCGTATTGCCGTGCTGGTTGCATTGAAGGGCGGATCAGACGAGTTGGCGCGGGATGTCGCGATGCATGTGGCGGCAGTGAATCCTCAGGTGGTGTCTCCCACCGATATGCCCGACGAAGTGGTCGCCAAAGAACGCGAGATTTATGCCGCTCAAGCGGCTGACTCAGGCAAACCGGCTGAGATTGTGGAGAAAATGATCGAAGGGCGCATTCGAAAGTTTTTGGCGGAGAACAGCTTGACAGAGCAAGCATTCGTCAAAGACCCAGACCAGACCGTCGGCAACCTCGTCGCCGCTGCCGGTGCCGAGGTGGTGGGCTTTACTCGCTATGAGGTTGGTGAGGGCATTGAGGTGGAAAAGGTTGATTTTGCTGCAGAAGTTGCGGCACAGCTTGGAAACGGATGAGACGCCGTTTCACTGCTTTCTCACCGGTGTTAAGTATCACCAAGGTTTCCCTGTGATAAGGCGCCTGAGGATGCGTAGCATAGCGGAGTGACTGGACCTCGAGGGGTGCGCAAAATGGCTACGGATAAGATATACAAGCGCATTCTGCTGAAGTTGAGCGGCGAAGCGCTGACCGGTCAGGAGGCCTTCGGTATTGACCCTCGTGTTCTTGACCAGCTCGCCCTCGAAATTGGTCAATTGGTGGGTATCGGGGTTCAGGTCGGTCTGGTGGTGGGTGGTGGCAACCTCTTTAGAGGCGCCGCACTCAACGCAGCAGGCCTGGACAGGGTTACCGGTGACCATATGGGCATGCTGGCGACGGTAATGAATGCGCTGGCACTTCGCGATGCGCTGGAACGCTCCAATATAGCGACCCAAGCGATGTCCTCTATTCCCATGAGCGGCGTGGTCGAACATTATGACCGTCGAAAGGCAATCAGGTCGCTATCCAATGGAGACGTCGTCATTTTTGCGGCGGGGACCGGCAACCCCTTTTTCACTACGGATTCCTCTGCTTGCCTGCGGGGCATCGAAGTCAAGGCCGATATCGTGCTCAAGGCCACCAAAGTCGATGGCATCTATAGCGCCGACCCCGTGAACAATCCGGAGGCGGTGAAGTATGACGTACTCACCTACGACGAAGTGTTGGATAAGAAGCTGGGCGTGATGGATCTGACCGCAATCTGTTTGGTGCGCGATCATGATATGCCAGTCAGAGTCTTTGACATGGCACAGCGCGGCGCGCTGTTGAATATCGTGCGCGGTGGTGACGAGGGGACCCTGATTCAGGCATGACCGCACAAAAGGGGCGCGAAGGCGAGAAAAATAATGATCGATGACATTAAGCAGGATACGGAAGAACGCATGGGTAAGGCGCTTGAAGCGCTCGGGCATAATTTTAATAAAATTCGCACTGGTCGCGCCCACCCGAGTTTGCTGGACAGTATTCGATTGGAATATTACGGCGCTGAAACCCCCCTTAATCAATTAGCCAATGTGAATATCGAAGATGCCCGCACATTGAGTGTGGTTGCGTTTGACAAATCCATTACCCCAGACATAGAGCGGGCCATTATGAAGTCTGATCTGGGGCTGAATCCTGCGACTGCGGGTGAGGTGATCAGGATTCCCATGCCCGTGCTCACCGAGGAGACGCGTAAGGGATACATCAAGCAGGCGCGAGCCGAAGCGGAGTCTGCTCGGGTGTCGGTGCGGAATGCGCGCCGGGATGCCCTTGGGATGCTCAAGGATTTACTCAAGGAAAAAGAAATATCCGAGGACGAAGAGCGACGGGCTCAGGAAGCGGTACAAAAACTGACAGACGCCTACGTTGCCAAAATAGAGGCGGCTTTGACAGAAAAAGAATCGGACCTGATGGCGATATAAGACGCGGCGGGAAAAACATTGAAAGCTTCTGATATCCAACTAAGAACAGTTCCGCGTCACCTCGCTATTATCATGGACGGTAACAACCGCTGGGCACGCCGCGAAGGTTTTCCCGGTGTTGCCGGGCATCGTGCGGGCGCAGAAGTGGTTCGCGATATTGTAGAGGCCTGCGAGGCGCGGGGGATCCGCTACCTGACATTATTTGCTTTCTCCAGCGAAAACTGGGGAAGGCCGAGGGCCGAGGTTCGCGCCTTGCTGGCGCTTTTGTCGCGTTACCTCCGAAATGAAGTCGCCAAGCTACAGTCGGATGGAGTGCAGCTGCGTGTCATCGGGCGGCGTGATCGTTTTAGCCCACGACTGCAGCGCCTGATCGCTGATGCTGAATCCGCGACGGCGGCGGGGGAGCAGGCCACCCTCACCCTAGCATTAGATTATGGGGGACGCTGGGATATGACCCAAGTGGCCAGAACGATTGCCCGGGATGTCAGCGAAGGAAGATTGACCAACGACGACATCGATGAATCCCTTGTTGCGGCGCGTTTATCCACCGCGGCGCTGCCCGATCCGGATCTATGCATTCGGACGGCGGGCGAAACTCGGGTATCGAATTTTCTGCTGTGGCAGTTTGCCTATGCGGAATTTTGGTTCACCGAGGTGCTCTGGCCCGATTTTGATGAATCGGTTCTGGACTTAGCGCTGGCAGACTACGCGGTGCGCGAGCGTCGTTTTGGTGTGCGCCCTCTGGTACACGGTTACTGAGTCATGCCTCAGGTCTCCTCGGTGCTACGGCAACGTGTGGTGACGGCACTGGTATTAGTGGCAGGCTTTCTGGCCACCCTGCTTTTAGCCCCTTTCCCCGTTCAGGCGGTTGTCTTTGCCGCGGTGGCCTCTGCGGGAGCCTGGGAATGGTCTAATCTGGTGGTTATCCGCTCTTCTGTCCCAAAACTGCTGTTTGCTTCGCTGGTGCCTCTGGCGTGTGTGTCGCTGTGGGTCACGCTGGAGCTGGATGGTGCCGGCCCGATACTGCTTGGCCAACCGCTGCTCGCAGCGAGCGCCTTTTTATGGTCTGCCATGTTGCTGGCCCTAAAGTCCTACCCCGGCGCTGGCTGGCTATGGGAGCGGCCTTGGATCCGGGGAGCGATGGGTTGTTTGGTGTTGACTTCAACCTGGCTCGCCGTCGTCCTCTGTTTGCAGTTTGATTACGGCTCGATTGTTCTCTTTATAATGATCCTGACGATCGCCGCAGCTGACATCGGCGCTTATTTCGTGGGCCGTCGGTTTGGTCAACACCCGCTGGCCCAAGCCATCAGTCCCGGCAAAACCTGGGAGGGTTTCTGGGGCGGATTAGGCTGCGTTGCCTGTTTGGCAGTGATTGTTTGGATGAACTTACCTATCTCTCACGTGCACTTGAATCTCGGCTCCCTACTCGCCCTGGCGCTGGCGACCGCAGGCGCCTCTGTTGTTGGGGACCTTACGGTGAGCTTGTTGAAACGGCAGGTAGGCCTCAAGGATTCGGGTTCCTTGCTGCCCGGTCATGGAGGGCTGCTAGACCGGCTGGACAGTATTTGCGGCGCCGCTCCGATTTTTGCGCTTGGCCTGCTCTTGCTGGGGTACTGAGTCTTGAGGCGGATTGCAGTGTTGGGGGCTACGGGTTCGATAGGGCGGTCAACCCTCGATGTCATCGCGCGACATCCTGATCGGTATCAGGCTTCAGTGCTTGCCGCCAATCGATCGGTAGATGAGATGGAGGCGCTGTGCCTTCGCCACGCGCCCCAATATGCGGTAATGAGTCATGCGGACGCGGCGGCCGCGCTTGGAGAGCGTCTTCGGGATCGCGCGCCGACCGAGGTGTTGGCGGGGCCCGAAGGGCTCGACGATCTGGTGGCTGATCCGGCTATTCACACCGTGGTTGCCGGCATCGTCGGTTTTGCCGGTCTGGGTTCAGCGCTCAGTGCTGCGAGAGCGGGCAAACATATTTTGCTCGCCAACAAAGAGGCATTGGTGAGCGCGGGCAGCTTGTTCATGGAGGCGGTGCGCTCCGGGGGCGCGACACTACTACCGGTAGATAGCGAGCATAATGCCATGCACCAGTGTCTGCCGATGATGAAAGATGCTCGGCCAGACATGACTGACGTTGAAAAAATTGTTTTGACCGCCTCCGGCGGGCCCTTTCGCGGACGCGCGAGGGCGGCGCTCGAGCATGTAACGCCTGAAGAGGCATGTGCTCACCCCAATTGGTCCATGGGGCAAAAAATTTCGGTGGATTCTGCCACTCTGGCGAACAAGGGTCTCGAATTGGCAGAGGCTTGCTGGTTGTTCGATCGGCATCCCGATCAGATCGAGATCGTGGTGCATCCGCAGAGCATTGTGCACTCGATGATCCGCTACCGGGACGGATCGGTTCTGGCCCAATTGGGTCAGCCCGATATGCGGACCCCGATTGCCTACTGCCTTGCCTGGCCCGAACGCATCGAGGCGGGCGTGGCGCCGCTCGATATCGTCGCGACGGGAAAGCTCGAGTTTGAAACGCCCGATCTCGCGGCATTTCCCTGTCTCGCCCTCGCACAATGGGCAATTACCCAGCCGGGAGGTATGTGTGTTTTCAGCGCGGCCAATGAAGTGGCGGTGGCGGCGTTTTTGGCGGGCCGGATCCGTTTTACCGACATCGACCGGGTCATTGATGGCGTGCTGCGTACCATCAGCTTGGTGGAACCTGATACGCTGGACGCGGTCCAACGACTGGATGCCAAGGCCCGAAAGGTGGCGACTGAGCAGATTGAACTCCTAAAGCCTCCCGGGACCCATTCTTGAGCGAGATTCTATGGTGGAAATAATTCAAACCGTACTCATTGCGCTGGCGACCTTCGCTATTGTCGTGACGGTGCACGAATACGGGCATTTTGTGGTCGCCCGACGGTGTGGCGTTAAGGTGTTGCGCTTTTCCATCGGCTTCGGTCGTTCCTTACTGAGCTGGCGCGGGCAGGATGGTACCGAGTACGTCATCGCGGCGCTCCCTTTGGGTGGCTATGTGCGCATGGCTGACGAGCGCGAGGGAGACGTGGATGAGGTCGATCTACCCCTCGCCTTTAATCGACAGCCAGTGTGGAGCCGGATGGCGATTGCCGCAGCGGGCCCGCTCGCCAATTTTTTGCTGGCGGTGTTGGTGCTGTGGGTCTTGTTCCTCCGGGGTCAGACCGGTTTGGTGCCCCTGATCGATGCGGTCGAACCCGGCAGCCTCGCAGAAACCGCCGGGCTTCAATCCGGCGACGAGATTGTCGCGATCGATGGGCGTGCCACACCGACGGTCTCGGCAGTGAATTTCGCGCTGTTAGAGCGGTTGGGTGACTCTGGACAACTTAATGTCGCGATGAAGCGGCCGGGAACAGATGCCGCCCGGGAGTCGTCGGTCGCGCTATTCCAATGGCTCAAGGGTCAGCAAGAGCCCAATTTGCTCGCTGCCCTGGGAGTATCGATTCAAATGCCGCTCGTGATTCCCCAAGTGGGCAACCTGAGCGAGGGCGGGGCGGCCATCAAGGCAGGATTTGAAGTCGACGATATCATTGTCTCGGCTGATGGGCAGGCAATGTCTCTATGGATGGATTGGGTCGAGCATGTCCGTGCCCGACCTGATACACCAACGCGCGTTGTGGTGGAACGAGGCGGTGTTCGGCAGACACTGGAGGTCACCCCCGCACCGATGGAGGCCGGTGGTGAGATCATTGGTTCAGTCGGTATGTCTGTTGCCTTGCCGGAGATTCCAGCGTCACAGCAGCGCCGGTTCGAACGCGGTCCGCTGGAGGCCCTCCTGGCCTCGCTGGAACGAACTGGCGACCTAGTTGTGTTCACCTTTACCTCCATCTCCAGAATGCTTCAGGGCTTGATATCGCCGGCTAACCTGTCGGGACCGCTCACCATTGCTCAGGTTGCCGCGTCAACGGCTGAGGCGGGTTGGGTCGCATGGTTCGGTTTCGTCGCCTTACTCAGTGTGTCACTGGGGGCGCTCAATTTGCTGCCGATACCGGTGCTCGACGGCGGACACCTGCTGTTTTATAGCGTCGAAGCTGTGGTGGGCAGGCCTTTGCCGGAGCGGGTTCAACTAATTGGTTATCAGATGGGGATGGTCGTAGTCCTCAGCATCATGGTTTTCGCCCTGTATAATGACGTGTCGAAATTCTGACTGCCTGCCATGACCGGCCATTCAACAAAGACATTGGGTGCGGCGTTGCTGTATCCTTTCGCGGCCATGCTGTGTTGCCTTGGCTCACGAAGGCCGCTGGCCAGCACAACCCTGTATTGTTGAGATTCGCTTTGACCACGTTTCGCCATTTGCTTTGGTCCCTGATGACCATCCTGACATTGACCGGGCTGTGGCAACCGGCACTCGCGCAATCAGATCCCTTTGTGATTCAGGATATTCGGGTAGAGGGTCTGCAACGTATTTCACCGGGGAGCGTATTTGCGGCGCTGCCAGTTGGTGTTGGCGATGCCATTGACACCTATGGCGTAAGAGCTGCCGCCAAGAGTCTTTTTGCCACGGGCAACTTTGACGATATCTCCATCGCGCGCGACGGCGGCGTTCTGGTGGTGGTGGTGGCGGAGCGGCCCAGCATCAGTGAAATCACCATCGACGGGAACAAAGCGATTGAAACCGAAGCGCTCCTCGACGGATTGAAGGGGGCCGGGCTTGCAGTGGGGCAGGTATTCCAACGCTCCACGCTGGAAGGAATGAAGCTGGAGCTACAGCGCCAGTACGTGTTGCAGGGGCGTTACGACGCGAGCATCGACTCCGAGGTGATCGCTGAGCCGCGAAACCGCGTTTCCATCGCCATTGATGTTAACGAGGGCACCGTTGCAACGATCCAACACATTAACGTGGTGGGCAACACGATCTTTTCCGATGAAGATTTGATCGATTTATTTGAATTGAAAACCGGTGGCTGGTTTTCGTTTTTTACCAGTGATAACAAGTATTCCAAGGAAAAACTGACCTCTGATCTGGAGACGTTGTCATCGTATTACCTCGACCGGGGTTACCTGCAATTCAACATCGATTCAACGCAGGTGGCGGTATCTCCCAACAAGGAAGAGGTCTATATCACCGCCAACGTCACCGAAGGCAATAAATTCACCGTTAGCGACGTGGGCCTGAGCGGCGATCTGGTATTGCCCGAAGAGGACCTCAGCCGGTTTCTGATCGTGCAGCCGGAGCAGGTGTATTCTCAGCAATTGGTTACGGCCACCGAGGACTACTTAACACGGCGGCTGGGTAACGAGGGTTACAACTTTGCCAAAGTGACCGGCATGCCCGAGATCGATGAAGACAACAGCACAGTAGTGATGAAGTTCTTCATAGACCCGGGTAAGCGGACCTACGTCAGGCGTATCAGCTTTGCAGGCAACATGACCACGATGGACGATGTGCTGCGTCGGGAGATGCGCCAGATGGAATCCGCCCCCGCCTCCTCCGCCGCGATTGAGCAGTCGCGCATCCGCCTGGAGCGCCTCGGCTTCTTCAAGACCGCCAAATTTGAGACCAAAGAGGTCCCGGGCTCCGATGATCTAATTGATGTGGACTTTAGCGTTGAGGAGCAATCATTTGGCTCCATCGGCGGGAGTCTGGGCTATGCACAGGACGCCGGACTGATTCTTGGGCTGAATCTCCAGCAGAACAATTTCCTTGGCACAGGCCGCCGGGTGGGCATATCACTGAACTCCTCGCGTTATCAGGATGTGATCAGTCTGAACTACACGAACCCCTATTTTACCGAGGACGGCGTGAGTCGCGGATTCAGCACGTTTTATCGAAAAACAGACCTCTCCAAAATCAACGTTGCCAGCTATACCACGGACACGGTCGGCGCCAGCATAAACTTTGGTTACCCCATCAGTGAAACTCAGCGTCTTGGTTTTTCCGTTGGCGTGACCGACACCAAGATCACCTCGGGTTCCTATGCGGTGCAGGAGATTGCCACCAGCCCGGTTTTGGCCCCAGAAATCGAATACTGGTTTTATTCCACGCAGCAGCCTGACGGTACCTATGCTGCAGCGGAAGTGCTGCAACCGATCGACACGATTCCGCTCTCTGCGCTGTCGCCTCCGGATGGCGAGGGCTTTCTTGATCTCAATGGCAATAAGTACCTGAACTACACGCTGACCGGGAGCTGGTTACAGTCGACGCTAAACAGGGGTCAGTTGGCAACCCGCGGGGCCTCGCAATCGCTCTCGCTTGAGGTGGCGGTGCCGCTCTCCGATCTGGAGTTTTACAAACTGAATTATCGTGGTGAGATCTACTTTCCCCTGTTTGGCGAGTTCACGCTTCACCTCCGGGGCGAGGTGGGGTACGGGGATGGCTATGGATCTACCAGCGAATTGCCATTTTATGAGCACTTCTTTGCGGGTGGATTTGGTTCTGTGCGGGGTTACGAGACCAATACATTGGGGCCGCGTAGCACGCCTCCCGCAGTATACAGTGCAAACACGGCAGTAACCGCCATCGACGACAACGGCTTGCCCACCGAGATTGGTGGTCCTGACGGCCGCGGCTATGGTTACAGCGTTGACCCGGTGACTGGAAAGATTCCAGTGCAGCAATTTTATAATGAGCCGGACCCATTTGGGGGCAACGTGCTGATTGAGGGCAGCGCAGAAGTGTTGTTTCCTATGCCCTTTATCAAGGATCGAAGCTCATTGCGCTCGGCGTTTTTTGTCGATGTGGGTAATGTTTTCAACACAAAATGCCGTGAAAATCAGGTGAATTGTTTTGGTATCGACGCGGGCGAATTGCGTTACTCTGTGGGGATAGGTGTGACGTGGTTGTCAGGCTTTGGCCCGCTCACATTCAGTTTGGCAAAACCGTTGAATGCCAGCCCGATCGATGAGCGAGAGGTGTTTCAGTTCACCTTGGGCAGGGGCTTCTGATGGCAGAAAAATATGGAGAGGTTTGGATGAACGTACGAGTTTGGCTGGCAGGGTTGTTCTTGGTTCTGCCGACGGTGGTGTTGGCCCAGGGCCGCATCGCTGTGGTTAATCTGGAGCAAGCCATCCTGCAGACCGATGTGGCGCAGCAGCGTATGGAAGAGTTTGAAAGTAATGAGGACTTTGCTTCTGACAAAGCACAGTTTGATGCCCTGCGAGCGGAGCTCGACCAGTTGGTGAAGGATTTTCAGCGTGATCAGGCGGCCATGAGCGAGGAAGGCCAGGTAGCAGCGCGTCAGAAGATGGCGAGCAAGCAGTCTGACCTTGAGTATGTGGCAAAGAAATTACAGACCCTGCAGACGCAAAACGCCCAGCGGGTCATGCAAGAGCTGGCGCCGCAGGCTCAGGAAGTCCTGCGGGAGATTATCGAAACCGATCAGATAGGTTTGTTGCTGCAGCAACAAGCGGTTATCCACGCTGATCTTGGATACAACATCACCGCTAAAGTGTCTGACAAAATGAACCAAATGGGCGTGGAGTAACCGCGTCATGCCGGCGCTGGGGACGCTTGCTGCGGCTCTGGAGCTGGAGCTGAAGGGCGACCCGGATTGCGAGATCCGGTCCCTCGCCACGCTGGAGTCAGCAAAGGCTGATGATCTGAGTTTTGTCTCAGAGAAAAAACACCTCGCCAAATTAGACCAGTGCTCGGCCGGCGCGGTCATACTGCATCCCGATTGGTGTGAGCGCTGGCAAGGCAACGCACTGTTGAGCAGCGCGCCCTACCTTACCTACGCGAGAGCGACCGTGCTTTTTGACAATCACCCTGCCGCCAGCGGCCGGGTCGACAGCCGCGCCTTTGTTGCGGAGGATGTCGCCCTCGGCGCTGATGTCACGGTCGACGTTGGTGCGTGTATTGAGTCTGGTGTGTCACTCGGTGACAGGGTTTGGGTTGGCGCTGGCGCCTATATTGGCCACGACGCTGTCATCGGCAGCAATACGGTGATCAAGCCAGGTGCCGTGGTTTGTCATGCCGTCACCATCGGTGAGCGCTGCATGATCCACCCCAATGCAACAATTGGCGCGGACGGTTTTGGCTTTGCGCCGGGGCCCGATGGATGGGTCAAAATAGAGCAGCTGGCGAGCGTGGTGATTGGCAACGACGTGCAGATCGGCGCTAACGCGACCGTTGATAGGGGTGCACTTGAAGACACGGTGGTGGAGGACGGTGTAATCATCGATAACATGGTTCAAATCGGCCATGGTGCTCGAGTGGGTCAGCGCACTGCGATCGCGGCTCAGGCAGGTATTTCGGGGAGCACCCGCATCGGCGCCAGATGCGTGATCGCGGGTCAGGCGGGCATGGCCGGTCACCTCAGCATCGCGGATGACGTGCATATCGGCGGGCAGGGGCGCGTCGCCAGCTCAGTGACCGAGGCCGGCCATTATTCCTCAGGCACACCCGTCCAGCCCCTCCGCGCCTGGTTGCGGAGCGCCTCGCGGTTTACGCAGCTGGATCAAATGGCCCGACGCATTGCCGAGCTCGAAAAAGTTGCCGGATTGGACAAAAAAGAGGGAGAGAGCGCGTGACACTCGATATCGAAGAGATAAGACGGCGCCTGCCACACCGTTACCCTTTTTTGCTGGTGGATCGTGTTGTATCGGTAACCCCAGGCGAGCGCATCGAGGCGTACAAAAATCTCACCATCAACGAGCCCTTTTTTGATGGCCATTTTCCCGGCATGCCGGTTTTTCCTGGCGTGTTGTTGCTGGAGGCGATGGCGCAGGCAGCAGGGATACTCGGATTTGTCACCATGGATAAAACCCCTGCCGACGGCGCAATTTATTACTTTGTCGGGGCGGATAACCTCCGATTCAAGCGCCCCTGCGTGCCGGGCGATCAGGTCATGCTTTTCGCCAAAGTGCTCAGCGAGCGTCGCGGCATCTGGAAGTTTGAGGTTGAGTCGAGAGTGGACGGCGAGTTGGCTGCCGCCGGTACCATTCTCTGTGCGAACCGTTGAAGCGTGATCCACGACACCGCCATTATCGATCCCAGCGCGCGACTCCATGATTCAGTCAGCGTCGGTCCCTGGACCCTGATCGGACCCGATGTCGAGATTGGCGAGGGCTCTGTGGTGGAGTCCCATGTCGTGATCAAGGGCCCGACCCGGATCGGTGCTCGTAATCATATTTATCAGTTTTCGACAGTGGGTGAGGCCACGCCCGATCTTAAATACCGGGATGAGCCCACTGAGCTGCACATCGGTGACGACAATATTATTCGCGAGAACGTCACGATTCATCGTGGCACCGTTCAGGATCGCTCGCTGACTCAGATCGGCGATCGCAATCTCATCATGGCCTATGTCCACGTGGGACACGACAGCGTTGTTGGTAACGATACGATCCTGGTGAATAACACGGCGCTGGCAGGGCACGTTGAAATTGGGGATTGGGCAATCCTCTCCGGATACACCCTGGTCCATCAGTTCTGCAAAATCGGTGCGCATAGCTTCAGTGGGATGGGCACGTCCATTGGCAAGGATGTCCCGGCTTTCGTTACGGTGGCTGGTAGTCCGGCAGTGGCCAAAACCATTAACACCGAAGGGTTACGCAGACGGGGGTTCGATAGCAATGAGATCGCCGGATTGCGCCGCGCTTTCAAGATCGTCTACCGCCAGGGTCTGACTTTGGAGCTCGCACTCGAGCGGCTTCATGACATGGTGGAAGACACCCCCAGCATTCAGATGCTGATCGACTCCCTGAAACAGTCACAGCGGGGAATCGTCCGGTAGTGACCCACGAGGGATTGCGTCTGGGCATGTGCGCTGGCGAACCCTCCGGTGACATTCTAGCGGGCGCGATATTGAGGAAGTGGCGGGCATCGCGACCCAGTATCGAGGCCAGAGGGATCGGCGGTCGCGAGATGCAGGCGTCCGGGTTCGAGTCCATTAGCCCCATGGACCGGCTTTCTGTCATGGGGCTGGTAGAGCCACTGAAACGGTTGCCAGAGCTGCTCAGGGTCCGCAGTGCCCTGATTACCCAGCAGTTGGACTGGGCGCCCAACATTTTTCTAGGGGTCGACAGCCCAGATTTCAACTTGCCGGTCGAAAGACGTTTGCGCGAACGTGGAATTACCACAGCCCATCTTGTCAGCCCCTCCGTATGGGCGTGGCGGCGTGGCAGATTGAAAGGGATCCGCGCATCGGTCGACAAGATGCTCTGCCTATTGCCTTTTGAGGTGCCAATATATGAACAGGCGGGGATTGACGCGGTCTGCGTGGGGCATCCGCTCATCGATGATCTGCAGCATCTGGCCCCTCCTGAACAGCTTCGTGTTGAGTGGGCTTTGCCCAGCCATAGCCCGCTACTGGCGGTATTGCCGGGCAGCCGTGAGGCGGAGGTGCGTCACCTCATGCCGGTCTTCGCAGAGACCATGGCGCTGATGCAGCGGCGGGATAGCAGTCTGTCCTTCGTCATTCCCGCCGCCAATACCCATCGCGAAGCGCAGATTCGTGCGGCGCTCAGCGGCTACTCACTCAATGTGACGGTGACCAGTGGTGGGGGTAGAGAAGTCATGGCTGCCAGCGATGCTGTTCTGCTGGCTTCGGGAACTGCCACGTTGGAAGCCATGCTGATGCGCAAGCCGATGGTCATTGCCTATCGCATGGCCCCCGCATCCTGGGCGCTCCTCTCGCGCATGGTTAAAACCCCGTATGTGGGGCTACCTAATATTCTGGCCGGGCGGGCGGTGGTGCCGGAGCATTTACAGCAGGAAGCTACAGCAGAGAAATTGGCGGAAGCGATGAGCCGTGTGATCCACACAGAGGCAGGCCGTCAGCTGAGCGTATTTGCAACGCTCGCCGAGCAGATCGGCGGTGGGTTTGCCGAACGCACCATTGCAGCGCTGCAGTCCATGCTGCCTGCGTGATGGAGGCGGATCTCTTCAATGACACCGTGGGGCACATTGTCGCTGGGGTGGACGAAGTCGGGCGAGGGCCCCTTGCAGGAGATGTGATCGCCGCGGCTGTCATTTTGCCCGACCATCCGCTAGCGGGTTTGACCGATTCCAAGGCGTTATCGGCGTCGAGGCGCGCCACGCTCTTCGAGATGATTCGCAATGAGGCAAAGTCCTGGGCACTGGGTAGAAGTAGCGTCGCAGAGATTGATGAACTGAATATTCTTCAGGCGTCATTATTGGCGATGCGGCGCGCGGTGGAGTCGCTCGCGCTTCAACCGACGCTGGTTCTGGTTGATGGGAATCGATTGCCGCAATGGCCCTATGAGGCCCGGGCGATCGTCAAGGGGGACCTGAAGGAACCGGCGATCAGTGCGGCATCCATTGTTGCCAAAGTGACGCGAGATCGAGAGATGGTCGAACTCGACCGGCGTTATCCGGGTTATGGATTGGCTGCCCACAAGGGATATCCCACTCGGGCGCATTTGGCCGCTTTGAAGGCGCTTGGGGTGTCGCCGATTCATCGTCGCAGCTTTGGTCCCGTGAAGCGCTTGCTGGCAGACCCCGAGGTGGGATAGCGTGGCGTCATGACCACCTTCGTTCATCTGCGACTGCATACCGAATATTCGCTCATCGATGGGCTCTTGAGAATCAAACCGATGATGGCGCGGGTTGCCGAGCTGGGTATGCCCGCAGTCGCGATCACCGACCACCACAATTTCTTCGGCTTGGTAAAAGCCTACAAGGCTGCCTCAGAGCTTGGGATCAAGCTGATTGTGGGTGCTGACTTGCATGTGGCGGATCCCATGGACGAGGAGCGACACCACGAGCTTTGCTTGCTGGCACAAAACGATACGGGCTACCGCCACCTGATGCTTCTGCTGTCGCGCGCTTATCAGCAAGGTCAGTATCTCGGGCGGCCCAGAGTCCGGCTCGACTGGATCCAGAATCACGCCGAGGGACTCATCGCGTTGTCAGGTGGGCGGCAGGGCGATATTGGTCAGGCACTACTGCATGGCCGAGAAACCGACGCCCACGCCGCGTTAGACAGGTGGATGGACTGGTTTCCCACTCGCTTTTACCTTGAGATACAGCGCACCGGGCGAGCAGATGAAGAGGATTATCTTCATGCCGTGGTGGCGCTGGCGGGTGAATACCACTGCCCGGTAGTCGCTACCAATGACGTTCGCTTTTTGGCGTCAGAGGAGTTTGAGGCCCACGAGGCGAGGGTGTGTATCGGCGATGGGCGCACCCTCGATGATCCACGGCGGCTGCGCGCCTATTCGGATCAGCAATACTTGCGTTCTGCCGACGAAATGGTGGCGCTGTTCTCTGATATCCCCGAAGCGATTGAAAATACGATTGAGATTGCGCGCCGCTGTTCTGTCTCCATGACGCTGGGGCAGCCTTTTCTCCCCAACTTCCCGGTACCCGAAGGGGAGACGATCGAGCAGTTTCTGAGCCGATTGTCCCACGAGGGCTTGGTCCGGCGATTCCCCGATTGGACCCAAGCTCAATTGGCCTCCTACCGCGACAGGCTTGATTTCGAGTTGGCAACGATCAACCAAATGGGGTTCCCGGGCTATTTTCTCGTGGTAATGGACTTCATTCGTTGGGCCAAGGAGCATGA
>Ga0181558_10003175_pt1 | contig 15230 bp, 17 predicted proteins | sample 011ome_22_FD_133754 | JGI IMG/M metagenome (GOLD analysis project Ga0181558, IMG submission 133754) | Coastal salt marsh microbial communities from the Groves Creek Marsh, Skidaway Island, Georgia - 011507BT metaG (megahit assembly) | ecosystem: Environmental > Aquatic > Marine > Intertidal...
AGCTGTCCCTGACGATACTCTGCGAATTCTCCGATGAGTTGACGCTTTCGAGCAATAATCTCAGCAGGCTTCACCTCGGAATTTTCCGCGCGGAGCCCAAATTCCTTGGCATGGCGAATCGATCGAAAGCGGTTTGAGGATTCGATCAATGTTTTCGATGGCATGCAGCCGCGCAGGATGCAAAGGCCACCGAGCTCGTCTGCCCCGTCGACAACGGCAGTCTTCATTCCGAGTTCGTGGGCCGTTCGGGCAGCAGCGTAGCCGGCACTACCTCCGCCGATAATGATGAAGTCGTAGGATTGTGTATTCATTGTAGGGTGAAGAGAGTGGGATGAGGATTCGTAGAGACAATTTCTGGACTTTGCTACCTTTGAGAAGCAACCTTTTCCACACCAGCGGTGCAACTTATGACGAATTTACTTACTCGAACCTTTCTACTATTTGCTTCGTGCAGTCTTTTTTTTCTGTCTTGCGAAAAGCCGGGATTGAGCAACAACGACGAGAACATTAGTGGCCTCGATCTTGCAAATTCTCCCGTATCTCCTCAACCATTGCCAGAAAATCCTGAAGTGGTAATGGTTGAGGAAAAAAGTAATTCTGAGAGTGAATCTTTAGAATCAGAGCCGGTGGTCGTAAACGGGGAGGAGACGAAGCCTCAGGATGCCACAGATCGGGAAGATCCTGAAATCACGGTACCCGAGCTTCGAGTATTTTATGACGCGGATGTCATAGTTGCTGAGGGAGCCCTGAAGAGTCGTATACAAAAAAAGAGAATTGAAGAACAGATGAGCGAAGCATTTTCTGGAACTCGAGTCAGAAATGATATTGAGGTCGACTTTAAGAGGCATCCCGTTGGATGGGGCGGGAGAGTGACGGAGGGTTTTCTGGTGCCCTATTTTCAAGATATTACTGAACCTCGTGTGGAATACATAGACGGAGTTATCATCCTAGGAGGGAAGGGGACTGCGCAACAGAGACGCATGTTCCAGCAGTTGGCTGTGATCGTTTTTCAAGACGTCCACAGTCGCGATATCACCAATCGTATTGAAGTCGTTGGAAACGAGGGGCAGGGAAAAGCCAAAGGCATGGGAGGCAGAAAAGAAAAAACACAGGGTGACAACGACTTCCCGGAAGATTTGCCCCTTTTCGTTGAGTAGCGGTTCACTCAATCGGTATAGAAATATCTTCATGTCTCTTCGCCTCGAAATGCTGCAGGTGGCGCGTCTTGCTCCTTCAATCCTTGGGGAGGAAGCCAGCGGGCTTGTCCGGGATTTTGTCTTTTCACAAGAGCATCCCGATGGTGGGTTTCACGATCGTGATGGAACAGCCGATCTCTATTACACCAGCTTTGCGATTGACTGTCTCACTGCCTTGCAATCTGAGTTGCCCGAGGAGGGGCTTCGCAATTTTCTGGATAGAAAAAAGGAGCAGATAGGCGAACTCGATTTTGTTCATGCTTGTTGCCTTGCGAGGTGCTATTCCGCCCTGACAAAACAGCCATCAACAGCGGAAATGTCTCCTGTTTTCGAGAGGGTCGAGTCCTTTCGTAGTGAAGACGGAGGATACAATCAGATCGAGGATGCGGAGACCGGATCTGCTTACGCCTGTTTTCTCGCCTATGGCGCTCGGGCTGATCACGGACTGAAGGTCGAAAATGAAGAGGGGCTCGCAGCCTGCCTCAATTCGCTCCGGGTCGAAGGCGCGGGCTGGGCTAACGATGTCGAGTTGCCCGTCCCAAACGTTCCCTCTAGTGCCGCAGCAATTACGCTGTGCCGAAATCTTCGTCTTCCGATTCCTGAATCGATTGGTGATTGGATGTTTGAATCGTTTCATCCCACAGGCGGATTTCTTGCCTTCCCACTCGCTCCGCTTCCGGACTTGCTTTCCACTGCAGTGGCACTTCACGCGCTCGATGGTTTGCAGATTTCGTTTGATGAAAAAGAGGAAGTCATGCTCGATTTTATCGATAGCCTCTGGACCGCGGCGGGAGGCTTTCACGGAAGTTGGGAAGACGATGATCTCGACATCGAATATACCTACTACGGCTTGCTCGCGCTCGGGCATCTTGCGCTGTGAATGGACGCGATACATACAGCACTGGAAAATGCTCGCGCTGCTTTGCTCGCCGAGCGAAATGAGGCAGGCCACTGGGAAGGGGAGCTCTCCACCTCTGCCCTGTCGACTGCGACCGCACTGATCGCCCTGGGTGAGGTGGATCAGGTAGCCCATGATGACGAGATTGCTTCTGCATGTCAGTGGCTCATCGAAAACCAAAACGACGATGGGGGATGGGGTGATACTGTGAAGAGTTTTTCGAACATCTCGACAACGCTGCTTTGTTGGTCGGCGCTTTCCAAATACGGCGGCGAAGAATCTGCAAATGCGGTTCGCAATGCCTCCCACTGGATTCGGGATTACGTCGGCTCGCTCGAACCCGCTCTGATCGCGGAAACGGTGAAGGCGCGATACGGAAAAGACCGCACCTTCTCCGTTCCTATTCTCATGCTATGCGCGATTTGTGGCACGTTGGGGAAAAATGGATGGTGCCATGTCTTGCGCCTGCCCTATGAGCTTTCCGTTTTTCCGCGAAGCTGGTTTGCAGCGATGCGCCTTCCTGTCGTCAGCTATGCATTGCCTGCCTTGATTGCGATCGGGCGTGCGACGCAAGTGCAACGGAAAAAAATCGGGTTCTTCTGGAATCGTGCTTCGAAGCTGCTCGTAGAGATCCAGCCCACGTCGGGAGGATTTCTCGAAGCCGCGCCTTTGACCAGTTTCGTTACGATGGCCCTCGTTGCTGCAGGAGAAAAGAGTCACCCGGTCGCAAAAAACGGAGTGCGTTTTCTCCTCGAGACCGTGCGCCCCGATGGCAGTTGGCCGATTGATACCAACCTCGCGACCTGGGCAACCACTCTTTCCGTGAAAGCACTGCCTGAAGTTCCACGACAAGGATCCGATGCCATTCTCGACTGGTTGCTGGATCAGCAATACACCGAGGTCCACCCTTTCACGAACTCCCCGCCCGGAGGTTGGGCCTGGACAGATTTGGCAGGCGGTGTTCCCGATGCTGACGATACGCCCAGCGCTCTCCTTGCTCTGGCGAAGCTACAGAGTCCCGGGCGTTTTGAGGAAATTCGAGCAGCAGCAGAGTCGGCTATTGTCTGGCTGCTCGATTTGCAGAATCGCGATGGCGGCATCCCGACTTTTTGTCGAGGATGGGGAGCTCTTCCCTTTGATCGTTCCTCACCCGATCTCACCGCCCACACACTCCGTGCGTGGCACGAATGGGAGCCGGAAATGCCGGAAGCAATTTCTTCGCGAATAGGCGAGGGAAAAGAAAAGGCCATCGCGTATTTAAAAACGCAACAGCGCAGCGATGGATCGTGGGTGCCGCTTTGGTTTGGTAACCAGTATCGTCGCAAGGATCAGGAAAATCCGACCTATGGAACGGCAATGGTCGTTCGCGCTCTCGACGATATCGGTTTGCCTGAATTAGCCGATAGTGGTGTCAGTTGGCTGCTCGGAAATCAAAATGCAGACGGCGGCTGGGGTTCCGGAAGGGGTACAACGCCATCCACTATCGAAGAGACGTCGCTTGCTGTATCAGCTCTTGCCTTTCGTGGCGAGGTGGGAGATTCCCTTAACCACGGTGCGAAGTGGTTGGTCGAAGCTACAGGCAGTGGCACGAAATTCGACGCTACACCGATCGGATTTTATTTCGCCCGCTTGTGGTACTACGAGCGGACCTATCCGATGATCTGGGCTGTAGAAGCTTTGAGCCGAGTGCTGCGCGCAAGGCAGCTAGATCAAGAAATCTGACCTCTCACCTATCCGGCAGGAGGAACTGGTGGAGGCGGAATGCGTTCGCTCGATCCACCGCCAGAGCTGGGGATATCAATCGGCGGTTTGATAGGGTCGCGCCTCGCAGGAGGATCCTCGCGGAGGTCGCGCATTTGTCCCTGTCCTGTCGAGGCTGGTGGTGCTTTTGTGATCGCTGGGGGATCGGGAATATCGCTGCTTGTTGCAGTACCGTTTCCGGTTGTAGGCGCGCCTGCAATTCGACCATCCGGAGTAACCGGCTGGTAGGGCTGGCGTACGCCTCCCGGTGTCGGCGGTGGAGGAATCGTGACAGAACTTCCCGGATTCGGCGGCGTGATCGTCGTGGAGCGTGGTCTCATTTGCACGATGCCTGTTTCTCCATTTGGCTCCGCTGCTTCCGGGAAGTCGGTCCCTGTGATGCCGGTGACACTCGTGCCTGTGCTCGTGGGCGCGGCTCCGCCTGGGGAGGCAGAGTCAACAATGCGTATTCCTCCACGATCTGCATAGACCCAAACAGTTCGAAGAACAGTTCCGGATTTCGCAGAGATGTAGATTTTTCCGACAATCTGGCGGCGTGCATCGAGCAATTCGAGGCGCCAGAGAGGATCACTTGAAAACTCGCGGGCGCGAAGCAGGTATTCGCAGCTATCAAAGGCGACTCTCGCTTTTCTGGCCTGACCTTCGGCAATGGTAAATGCAGCGACACTGTCTACTCCAACCTGACTCGGGCTGAAGTATCCAACAGGCACGTCCACTGGATAGCGACGCGACTCGGGGCCCAGATCGCCTACGCGGCCCAACCCGGCGCTGAAGCGATAAAGCAGACTAGGTATGCGGTCGTTGTAGGAAGTAATTTCCCATTGTGGCGGTTGCGGAATGCCACCGGTGCCGCGCATCTCGGCCACCCATTGGGTCGAGCGAGGGCCAAATTGATTGCTCACCATCGTCAGCGCGTCTCGCGCCGAAGTCGTTTGCTGAGCGTGGGAAGAGGAAGCCATCAGAACGCAGAAGAGAGCGACTGAAGCCAAGAGAGGGAGGTTCCACAATTTCATAAGAGGCAGGAATTTGTTTCAGGAACGTAAAGGAAAACGCTCCATTTTTCAATACGGCTGATTTGCGCGAATCTTAGCGCCGAAATTGCGGATTGGGGGACTGGTATCCTTTCAAAGGTTTATTCCGCGGCTGGTCTTTTTAGCCGCCGAATGCATCCCCGTTCTCCTGAGTCGACCGGCTGTTGGGAATTTGCACGGCGAGGATGGGTGGATCGATATCGAGTCCATGCTCGATTACTTTAAAATCTGCAGGAAGTATGTTGTGCAGAGTGAAGTTGTTAAACCATACGAATGAGCGCTCATCCCCCCTCTTCGCACCCCTGCGCATTTGCGTGATTTTTCTCCTCATCTTCGGCATCTCCGAAGCACTGGAAACTCCGTCCGTCATCGATCCCGGACATGGGGGAAGCAAAGTTGCTGGATCGCTGAAAACCCGGAGCAACAGTTCTCCCAATGACGCGACCACCGCTGGAGGGTCGAAGGAAGAGGACCTCACCCTCGAGTCCAGCAAAATCCTTAAAGAAGGACTCCTGCGTGAAGCCGGTTCGCAAGGAAAGCGCGATGGGGTTCTCCTGACTCGAGAAGCCGATCGCAATCTCGATTTTGTCCAGCGAGCTACCATCGCAAATCGGCCTGACACTGCCTGCGTCGTCAGCATTCATTTCAACCCTGGTGGCGGGAAAATCGCCACCGGGAGTCTCGCTCCCACTGATGGCTCCGTTATCGGCCTCGTGTTGAGCGAAGGCGAAACCATTGGCACAAGCGACGATGTGATTGTGTCTGTTTTTCAGGCTGACGACGGTGTGCATTGGAGCGTTTCGCGTTTCGCGTCGATTCCAAAGGGAAAAGCAAGGTTAGAAAGCGTGGACGAGGCACTCTGAATCTTAACCTTTCCGCCACATCAGACGATGGAGGCATGGACCTCGGTCGCGGGTTGGTGAAAGTGAAGGTCAAGAAGCGGCGCTAATTGTTCTTAGATCGAGAGCGATTGTGACGTCGCGGCATTTAGTCGCGAGCCGAAAGCTGGGAGCTATGATAGGTTCGCAATTTCGCGAGCCTCACGCGCATTTGCTTCAATCTGCTTCCATTCTTGATTCTGAATCACGTCTCGGGGAGCGAGCCAGCTTCCGCCGACTGCGGTGATCAGTTCGCTTTCCAGGTAGGTTGCGAGATTTTTTACATTCACACCCCCCAGCGGCACAAAGCCGAGCCCCAGGTGGGCGAAGGGAGCCGCAATATTCTTCAAGTGGGCAAGTCCGCCTGATGACCCTGCCGGGAAGAACTTCAGCAAGCGCGTGCCTTCTCGAATCGCGATGTCGATGTCCGTTGGAGTCATTACACCCGGGCCGAAGGGAAGACCGACTTCTGATGCACGTCGCATGACTTCCGGATTCACACCCGGAGACACGCCAAAGTGAGCGCCGGTCTGGCTGGTTTGGTCAACCTGTTCGGCAGTCAGAATTGTCCCAACTCCTACCGTCATTTCGGGGCAGCTTTCACAGATTGCCTTCGCCGCTTCCAGCGCAACCGGAGTGCGCAGAGTCAGCTCCATCGCATCCACTCCACCTGCTTGTAGTGCTTCTGCAACAGGGACGGCCGAATCGAGATCGTCGATTACGAGAACGGCAAGGACTTTGGATTGCGCCAACTTGCGGCCAAGATCTGATTCGGGGGTGAGCGCACTCATTATTCAAGGGAGACTTTTTATTCCTTCCGCGGCAAATCCATTGAAAAATATGCGCTCAATTGCGCGAAGCTGCCCGGTTGAAAAGGAAGTAACACGGCAGGATAGTGTGGTCCATGTCGAAACACATTTTTTCTCCTCAATATCCATTCGCGGCAATATTTGCTGTAGCTATCATTGCTTCACAGGTAGTGCCTGTGCAGTCCGAAAATGCAAAGAAGAGTGCGAAAGCGGAAGCAAAACAAAAGGCGCCCGCAAAGAAAAAGCGAAAGCCAAACCCTGCGATGGCACCGGTCACGGATGTCGAGGGTTTGCCCCGCGTTCTCCTTATCGGGGATTCAATTTCGATAGGCTACACGGTTGCTGTGCGAGAGGCAATGAAGGCGGAGGCAAATGTGCATCGCCCACGCGCCAACTGCGGGCCGACGACAACTGGGCTGAAAAGCATCGACCAATGGCTCGCTACGGGAGGAGCTGACAAAAAGTGGGATGTCATTCATTTCAATTGGGGGCTCCACGACCTCAAATATCTTGGGCCAAATGGAGAAAATCTCCAAGACCCTGCTGATCCAAAAAATCATCAGCAAGTTCCACCCGATGAATACCGAACCAATCTCCAGAAACTCGTTGATCGCTTACAGGAGACTGGCGCAAAATTGATCTGGCGGAATACCACTCCTGTTCCCAATGGTGCCAAAGGACGCGTTGTCGGCCACTCGGATGCCTATAACAAGATCGCCGCCGAAATCATGAAGACTGAGAACATCCCGACCCATGATCTTTATACCTTTGCCCTGGAGCGTCAGGATACGATTCAGAAGAAGGCTGACGTCCACTTTACTCCCGAGGGCTCGAAACAAATGGGGGAAGATGTTGCCAAGGTGATTCGCGAGAAGCTCGCCAAGTGATTCGCTAAACCTATCTCTCGTTACCGAATATGTGAGACCGCAGGAGTTTGTTTTCCACGGCCTGAGTCCGCACTCCAATAAATGAAATGAGCGATCCAGTTGGTGTTGAAGAAATTTGCGAACTGCTGTTTCGCAAGGCTGAACCTGGATGCTCGATCCGGGATGCGTTCACCGATTTGCTGAATCGAAGCGATGAAACCGACTACGCGTTTCTTATCGAAGCGATCGACCAATCGGACTATTCCTCCGGCGATTGGTCCGAGGCCTTGTTGGGCTTCGATGCATGGCTCACTGAGAACGGTGAGTCTCGCCGACCTTTGTCCGAGATGACTGCTTACGTGCATTGCTGCACGATGACGAACGCTCCCGGGATTGATTTACCTGCCTTAAAAGTCATTACTGTTGAACTACTTATCGAATATGGTTTTGATGCCTTGTCCGCTTCGCAAAAGTGATAATATTCGGAATTTGCGAAATCAAAAAAGAAAACGGTAGGCATTAGAGTCCAGATATGGTAGACTATCAGCCATGTCTACCACACGCAGAACACGATTCTCACGACGGGTTCCAGATCATGTAACAGATGAACTGGTGACGGTGCTTACAGATAAAAAGACCTTCGGGTTTAACGACCTTTTTGAGGTCGTATACGAGAATTTGAAAGCTCGCAACGCAGTAAGCGGTGGCGAGGAGATGCTCCGCCTCAGAGCCTACGAGAAGCTCCAGAATCTGGTAACTCGTGGCCTCGTCGAGAAAAACGGTAAAGAATACCGTGGCCTCGACAATATTGGCGAAGCTTCCAGTGCAGCAGCCGCTGCGAACAGCTAACGGCGGATTTGGGAAGCTGCGGTTTCCCGGTTGTTCCGCCCCAAATTCATCCGCGAGGCTGATTTTGGGAAAATGAATCTTCCCGTCAGCACGAAATCGTCTGGACGGGAACGTTAATTTCACTACATTCCGGTGCTTGGTTCATTCCAAGCACCGGAATTTTTTTGTGCCATGCTTCCTGATTACATTCCCGTCGTCCTTCAGATTTTGATCGCTTCCGGCTTTGCCGTGGCCACGCTCATTGCGAGTGCGCTGCTCGGCAAGCGGGCCCTGACGAATCAGACTAAAGATTCCGCATACGAATGCGGAATGAATCCGGTGGGTGATGGGCAGGCACGATTCAGCGTGAAATTCTATCTCGTTGCGATGCTTTTCGTCTTGTTCGACATCGAGGTCGTTTTCCTCTATCCTTGGGCTGTGGTCTTCAAGGAGCAGATCAGCGGAGGAGCTACCGTTTTTTTCTGGGCTATGTTTGGTTTCGTAATGATTCTTTTCGTTGCCTATCTCTATGCCCTCAAGAAAGGGGCTCTCGAGTGGCGTAATTAAGGAGCCCCTCGTGCGCCTTACAGATTTTTCACCCAATCATGGTCCACTACATTGCATTGTTCCGGATCGCGAAAAATAAGCCGGAAGAAGAGATTGAGGAAATGATCCGGATTAGCCGGACTTGTTTCCATCGAGTCAACGAAGCGCACAATTTTCGTTCCGGACGCTCCATTGATAAAAACCCCGAATTCGGTTTTTTTATCTCCGCTGATTTCGAAAGTCGCGACAAGCTTGGGATGTTCCGTGAGGACCCCAACTATCGACGTTTTGAGAGCGAAGTAATTAATGCCCAGACCGAGAGCCAGGTGGAGCATCTCTTCGAAACCGAGCCTGGCAAGGATCCCAAGTACTCCTGAAGCCGGGAAATTGCTTGGTCTGACAGGGTGAAGTTGTAGACCCAACATAGTTGAATCAAAGGCCCAACAGGGTTATGTCTCACAAAAGTTGTTGACGGTTTACACTTGTAATCGCACTATTGATTACAACTGTAATCCAATTAATTGATGGCTAAATCTCTTCCCAGAATTTCTGACGCCGAATGGACGGTGATGCGTGTGTTTTGGGAATTTGGTGAGCATTCGGTCGGGAAGGCGATCGAACGACTTGTCGGTCAAACAGATTGGAAGCCGCGGACGATCCAGACATTGGTTCGGCGTTTGCATGAAAAAGGGGCCCTTTCTCGTAGAAGTTTGGAAGAAAATGGAGGACGAGGATTTCTTTACGCGCCGGCGGTTGCGGAAGCTGAGTGTGAACATGCGGCAAGCCGCTCGTTTCTAGGCAGGGTTTTTGGCGGAGAGCTGGTACCCTTTCTTGCCAATTTTGTCGAACGTGAATCTCTGAGTGAGCACGAATTGGAGGAGTTGAAGCAAATTTTGGAGAACGGAAAAGAGGATCCCGTTACGAAAACCCTGATTAAACCATAAACATGAGATTCGAATTGAAGTTACCCTATCTCACCTTTGCAGCAGCTTTCACGGCGCTTTGTTTTTCCGTTCCCAGTCTGGCGGCAGACAAAGAAGGCGATCCTCCCGCTGAGAAGCCCGGTGCAGCACTTGCAGAAAAGCCGGGTCCAAAAGATGGAGAGAGGGGCAAACGAGGACCCGAGGACGTTGGTGGTGTTAAGAAGCCCGAAGCTGGTGGTGCTCCGGCACAGGGTAAGGGGCTGAATACCAAAGAGGGCAAAGTATTTGTCGCCTATGACAAGGATCGAAGCGGGGCAGTGAGCGATGAGGAGATCGTGGCGATGATGGAGGGGAAACAAAACTCACGAGGTCGCCGGGAAGTTCGAAAGGCAATCGACCGGGCAGACAAGGATGGCGACGATGTCTTGAACTTCGACGAATTCCTTTGGTGGTACAAGGTAGGTAGACTCGACGAAAGAGCGAAAAATCGCGAGTAAGATCTCTGTGGCAAATGTGATGGAAGGATGGCTCGATATTGCATTTTCTCAGGTGGTGGAAAACACCATCGCGGGAGCAGTATTGGGCTCTATTTTTTTGCTTGTTGTCTCCCTGACTCGACGGGCTCTACCTACTCTGAGTGTTAGTCTGGCGGTCCTCGTTTTGGTGCGCCTCGCTTTTCCTGTGGCCCCTGAAATTGGAGTGGGGAATCTCCTCCAATGGAAGAAGGCCCACGAAATAGACCAAGATTCTTACTTGGCTGAGAGCGTAGCACCACTTCAGGCGGAATTTGAGCAACTCGTCTTATCCGATTCGTTTGAAGGCGTAACTCAGGAAGGCTCCGAATTGGCGGGAGAGCAGTTTTTCGCTGCCGAAAGGAATGTGGATTACGCCATACTTTGGCGAGCGATTTGGCTTACAGGTATGCTGCTCCTGCTATCTTGTGTTTTTGTCAGGCAGTTTCGATTCGCGGTGCGGATGCGCCGACGGTCGCAGGCCGTTGAGGGACCCATATCAGACCTTTTGAAGGAGTGCTGCGAGGAGCTCAAGATTTGTCGCCGCGTCCGGTTCGAGGCGATGGAGGGATTACACTCTCCCATTCTATTCGGGCTTTTTGGGCCTAGGCTACTGGTCCCGGTCGGGTTTGAAAAATCGTTTTCTCACGACGAGGTCCGCGCAATTTTTTTCCATGAATTAGCTCATCTGAAAAGATTCGATTTGTGGTGGAACTGGTTCGCCCTCCTTCTTGCCTGCGTTCATTGGTTTAATCCAGTTGTGTGGTTGGTGATTCGACGTTTTCGAAGTGATCGAGAGTTTCTCTGTGACCGCTATGCAATGCAGCATCTCGGGCATGCTTCTCTCTATCCGGCGACTTTGCTGAAAGTCGTTGAGGGCTTCACGACCAGAAAGAATTCCATGCTTAGGGCTGCAGTTGCGTCTCCGATGTTTCGTCAAAAATCAGAAATCAAACAAAGACTCTTTATGATCCAAAATCCACGGGCATTATCGCCCCTTCAACTTGCCGTCATTCTCCCCGCGTTTTGTGGGATTGCACTTTTCACTTTTCCGATAGCAGCGGATGAAAAGGACAACGACGAAGCCCGACGTGGTGGCGACCGACCATCCCCGGAGCATGCAGAAAAACGAGGTGGTGATCGGCCGGGCCGCGAAGCTGAGGGCCGCAAAGCCCCTGATCGGCCGTCACCGGAGCGCGAAGTTCGTCGCGATGGCGATCGTCCGAGCCCGGAACGCGAAGGCCATCGCGATGGCGATCGCGAACATCCAGAGCGTGAAGTCCGTCGTGATGGAGACCGTGAACATCCAGAGCGTGAGATGCACCGCGATTCTCGGCTCCACCATCTTCGTACCGCTGCGGAAAATTTGGAGCGGGCTGGATTGCATGAAGATGCTCGCCGTTACCATGAGCAGGCAGAGCGTTTGCAGGCTGAAATGATCCGCCGGCATATTCCAGAGGCACAACACCACCGCGCGGAGCAACTGGAGCGTGAGGTGCGCGAACTTCGCGCTGTCGTGGGTCATTTGCAGCGGGAAATCGCAGAACTTCACGAGCAACTACGTCGGAAGAGAGACTAGGCGAGATTTTCAGGGTGCCCCGATAACTGCAGGGTCGTCGGGCTCCTCTTCCTTCAGGGATTCGCCCGCAGTTCTGCAAGGTGATCGAGGCTTACCGCTTCGAGCGAATCGAGGACTGCAAGCGCTCCGGGAAACTCCAAGCATTCGGTAACTCGGTTTGGAACAATGACGCAGTCGATACCGGCTGCAGTGGCTGCGAGCAGTCCGTTGAGGGAGTCTTCGAGGACGAGTGCGTCTTTTTTGTCTACACCAACCGCATTGGCGGCTGCGTGAAACAGATCCGGTGCGGGCTTGGGAGAATCGACATCGTCGAGACAGCAGGTCGTCACAAATCGCTCCAGCAGGCCATGTCGCGCGAGATGTCCTTCGACCCAGGATCTGGGGGAACTGGAAGCAACTACGCAGGGTGTTCCGAGATCGCATGCTTCCTCAAGCAAGGCGATAATCCCAGGGAGTGGTTCGAGCTTGCTGATAAGGCTGCGCTCTTTTTTCTTTCGACGACGATCCCAGTGTTCCCAATCAACAGGTTCGGTGACAAGTGAATCGAGATGCCTTCTCGGGTCAAAACCCTCGAAGTCACTGCCTACACAGCCGACATAGGTTTCGACGGGAAGATCGTGCCCATGGGCGTCGTAGTTTTCCCGCCATGCTTCGAAGACCGGCACCTCGGTATCAAGAATAAGACCGTCAAAATCGAAAATCAGCGCGCTGAACATACCAAGAATATCACGTCTTCTTCGCTGATTTGGTGGAGACCTTCTTTGCATTCAGCAGTGTATTAGCCTGCTCTCCCGCCAACCCAATGAATCGCTTCGCGACTGCTTTGAGATCACCGGTGTGAAGTGCCCCGATGGTGAGGGGAGGGAAATCCTTGGGTAGGGGAATTTTTTTCACTCCATCCGGCCAAACCGCGCCTGGGATGTCGACGGCGATGCCGAATCCGAATCCTTTGGCGACGTAGTTCTGAATCAGCCCCAGTTCGGAAACTTCCATGGAGGGTTCCCAGCGTAAATTACGAGCCGTGAGTCCCTGCTGGAACAACTGAGAGGCAGGTTCGATTCGTGGTAGAGCGATAAGAGGGTGTTGAATCAGACCCCCGGCTGCGTGGGCTGTCAGTTCCCGAAACTTGTTAATAGGAGACGATGCCGGTGCTGCTATTGCTAAAGGAATATCGATGAGTTTGACGGACTTCAGTCCAGGCGTTGACTTGCGATGGAGGATTGCGATTGCGACATCGGCTTCCATTTTCCGCAACGCAACTTCGATATCAGGATTGTGAAGCTCGCGGAGGGTGAGTCTCAGGGTAGGAAACTCCGCCCGAAGCGCCTGGAGCACTTCCGGAAGGTGATGAGTCAGGGCAGCAGCGGAGGCGGCAAGTCGAAGGTGATGACTTTCCTCGCCTCTCAAACGTTCTGTCATCTGGTCGAGACGAGAGAAGAAAGGATAAATGAAGTCGTAGAGCTCTTCCCCGGCTGGTGTAAGAGCAAAAGGTCGGCGTTGGAAAAGTTTCACGCCGAGAAACTTCTCCAATTTCGAAATCTGACCACTCACGGCCGGTTGCTGAATGCCATATGGCATATTGCGGACGGCCTCGGTGATTCCTTCGAACTTGGCAACGAAGTAGAACAATTCGAGATGATGGACGTTCATGCAGACGTCTGGGGCAGTTTGTGCTTGTGGACGGAATAACAGCTAAGCGAATGAGAATGGCGGCGTAAATAAAATTCGATAATTCGGGGGGAATTTGTTTCTACGTGGGCAAGCGTGCCGGTTGACGGGAAGGCCGGTCGACGATTCATTGACGTGATGTTGAACCACGATCTTTCATCCAAATTATTTCGAGCCGCCAAGGAGGTCATTCCCGGCGGAGTGAACTCTCCGGTCCGCGCTTTCAAAAGCGTAGACGGTGATCCTTTCTTTGTACAGCGGGCGCGAGGCAGTCGAATCTGGGATGTCGACGGCAACGAGTTGATTGATTACATCGGCACCTGGGGGCCCGCGATCCTTGGGCATGCTCCATCTGCCGTGATCGATGCAGTCAGTCATGCGGCAAAAGAAGGTCTCAGTTTTGGCATTCCGAATCGCCATGAAGTTGAGATCGCGCGAATGATCTGCGACTACGTTCCCTCAGTCGAAAAAGTCCGGATGGTTAACAGTGGAACCGAGGCAACGATGACGGCGATACGTCTTGCGCGTGGTTACACGGGACGGGATAAAATTATCAAGTTCGATGGTTGCTATCATGGGCACGTAGATTCATTGCTGGTGGCTGCGGGTAGTGGTGCGCTCACTTTGGGGAAACCCGATAGTGCCGGTGTGCCGGAAGACCTTGCGAATTTGACGATTACGCTTCCCTTCAATCATCCTGAGGTGATCGAAGCTGTATTTCGCGAACGAGGCGATGAAATTGCTGCGATCATTTTGGAGCCATACCCTGCGAATGCGGGTCTAGTTTTTCCGAGGGACGGTTACCTGCAGTTTCTGCGTGAGATCACCGAGAAGTACGGCACGATTCTGATCTTTGATGAGGTGATGACGGGCTTTCGCCTAGCTAAGGGAGGGGTGCAGGAATTGGTCGGGATTACTCCGGATCTGACCGCCATGGGGAAGGTGATCGGTGGCGGTCTCCCGGTCGGTGCCTTTGGTGGAAAGGCGGAAATCATGGATCATCTTGCTCCAGATGGGCCTGTCTACCAGGCCGGAACGCTTTCGGGTAATCCGCTGGCCCTGGTTGCAGGAATCACGCAGCTGAAAGAAATGGAGCGCCTCGATGGATGGTCCAGATTAGAGCAGATCGGCCAGCAATTTGAAGATGGCGTTCGCGATACTCTGAAGGAATTGGGACGAAACCTGACTCTCAACCGTGTGGGATCTATGTTCTGCCTCTTTTTCTCCGAAGGGGAAATTGTCAATGTGGACGATGTCAAAAAGACCGATGCGGAAGCATTTCGGAAATTTTTCTGGGCTGCACTGGAGCGTGGAGTCTATTTTGCACCCTCGCTTTACGAAGCAGGCTTTATTTCCCTGGCGCATGGCGAACTGGAGATGGAAAAGACCGTCGAAGTGACAAAAGAGGCTCTGAGAGAGGCGCTTTCGTAACCGCATAGTTCCCCAATTTCGTGACTGCTTAAAAGCAAACCCGGTATTACAATGTCGACATGGTTCATTGAGGAGCCAAAGTTGACCGCAAGCCCATGAGTGACGAAGAAAAGCCCCTTGAGTTTTCCGCATTTGATCTGATGCCGGAATGGGCTCAGGAAAAGCCGAGCTCGAAAAAGCCGAAGGAAACGAAACGTCGTTTTGATGACGAAAAAGGCGACCGGCGAGGTGGTGATCGGCGAGGGGGCGGAAGTGGATTTCGTGGAAATGATCGTCGTGGCGGAGGCGACCGGCGAGGTGGTGA
>Ga0181558_10003190_pt1 | contig 15200 bp, 7 predicted proteins | sample 011ome_22_FD_133754 | JGI IMG/M metagenome (GOLD analysis project Ga0181558, IMG submission 133754) | Coastal salt marsh microbial communities from the Groves Creek Marsh, Skidaway Island, Georgia - 011507BT metaG (megahit assembly) | ecosystem: Environmental > Aquatic > Marine > Intertidal zone...
CATACCGATATTTCTTCCACCTTTGAATCGATTAAGTTGCTAGGGTATTCGATAGATAGCCAAACTCTTTTGGATACTAATCTTACGCTTTACTACGAGTCCTTTGATGAAGATGTCGCCCGAATTCAGGTAACCAGGGAACAAGACCTCGTTTCTCACTGGAAACTGAATGAAACCCTTTATTCCGAAGCGTCTGACTCATACAAAAGAAATCCAGGCAGCGTCAGAAACCTAGCTACTACAGGTGTTGCAAATTCCTGGCGTGAGGGACTGTTCGGTAATTCAATTGATATCAATCAGACATCTGGGCATATCGATTTTGGTCCGCTTCGTATAGATGGAAGTTTCACGATTTCCCTATGGATTAAACCAAAGGTCGGTTCCTCTGCTTCATCGGAAATGACCATCCTTGCTAAAGATGCGATTGAGGGGATGAAGCATTTCCGCCTCTTTAAGAATGACTCCAATGGATCGCTTGGGCTTGAAGTATCAAGGGATGGGAACGAGGTCATAAGCTACAATTCGAACGGGATTATATTAACCGATGGCGAATGGACCCACCTCGCCCTTGTTTATCAGGTGCAGAGTAGTCAATTTACCCTATGGGCCAATGGTAGCGCGACGGGCATTGAAGAGACACTGGAGTACGCCGCCAACAATCCTGTCAAATTAAGGTTCAGCAATTTAAAATTAGGCTCATCCACAAACTCTTTTATCGGGCAGGCGGACGACATCCGACTTTACGGCTCTGCGATTGATACCGGGGATATTTTGGAGATCTATGGTCAAGGAGGAGGAGATTTCGATACAGTTAAGATAATGGGCGGTGGCACTGTCCTCCTTGCGGCTCATCAGAATGGAAATTCCGAATATGCGAAAGCCTCTCCTGTTTTTAATTATTTAAAAGTTAATAAACTCGATCAAATGATTGAGTTTAATGCCCTCGAGGATATGGCGGTTGGGGATTTCCCCGTACAATTAACGGCCTCTTCTTCATCCGGGCTACCCATAAAATTCACCCTCTCCGATTACTCCTTGGCCAAACTGGAAAATGATCAGCTCTTTGCAAAAGATGCAGGCACACTCGAGGTAACCGCTACCCAAAACGGAAATTCAATTTATTTACCTGCCCCTCCGGCAACCCGGAAGATTTCGATTACCTATGCAAATCTCTTTGCTGACTCTTTCCCCGGACTTTCGCTTTGGCTCGATGCAACGGATACAAATTTTGATGGTGCACCCGACCGTGAACAAGATTTTTGGCTTGGTCAAAGATTAAGTCAGTGGGCAGACAAGTCAGGCAATAACAATAGCCCTTCGCAAGTTGATGCAGAAAAAATGCCCACTCTCAAAAAGAATGGCTTGGCCAACAAACCGGTCATCCACTTTTCATCAACTCAAAGCCAGGTCTTAGAATCAAACCTCTATTTAAACAAACCTCGATTGGTATATTTTGTGGCTAAACAAAGTACGAGTGGTGTAAGCAAGCTGATCGGGGCAGACTTGCTTACTACGGATGAGAATGGGTTTTTCTCTCTAACTTCAAGTGATGGCCTTTCCAGTATTTCGTCCGTAAATCCATCCCAAAATTGGGCTGTATGCTTATTTGACTTCGGAGATGATTTGCAGAGCCTGAGAATTAATGGGGAACTGATAGGCTCGGACAGCTCTTCCTACTCACCGTCAGGACTTGTTTCAATTGGTAAAGATTGGGAGGGTGATATTGCCGAGGTCTTAATCTTTACAGAACAAATTGCCTTTAGCGATCGGGTACGGGTTGAAGGCTACCTGGCTCATAAATGGATGTTGGAAGATGAACTCCCTACTCTTCACCCTCATTCGGAGAACCCACCATCATTTGGGGGCAGCCAAACCATTACTTGGTACGGAACAAGTGTAAGTGGTGATTCCAACACGAATGCTTTGCCTCTAAAGTCAACTAAGGATGAACCTTTTACCCTCGTCGCAACGAGCTCTTCTGGTTTACCTGTTCAGTTTGGTAGCAGCGACCCCTCCGTTGCCTCGATAGTCGATTCTACCGTCTATATCAACGGGGCCGGCCTCACTACCATTACCGCGTACCAATTGGGAAATGATAGGTTTTTCCCCGCACAACCTGTAAGCGTTCAACTAGAGGTTGAAAACTTTACTCTAGTTAACTTGGTCAAAGATGAACAAGATATATACTTTGAGGAAATTCCTCTGAAGGTTCAGGAAGATCCCCCTTTCAGGGTGATTGCCCATGCCCTATCAACAGGCAGTAATAATCCTACCTTCAGGCTGCCTGTAACCATGGAAATTGTTTCCGGACCCGCATCGATTGACTCCAAAGGGATCGTTACCTTAAACGGAACACCCGGAACCGTGGTAATCCGTGCCCGCCAAGACGGGAATGCTTTCGTTGAAAAAGCTTCACCAGTGAGCACTTCATTTGAAGTAACCACCCTAAAAAGGCCCAAAGTGATCTTCTCCCAATCCTTGCCAAACAACCGGTTGGCTGACCTTTTGCTAACTAATGGCTTGCAGCGCATCCAGCATGTCTACTCGAGCAATGGTGAGCCCCTTATTATTCAAAGTTCGAATACAGATGTGCTCGAAATTGTCGGCAATCACAGAATTATTACCAAAAACTTTGGCTCCGCTACTCTCACTTTCCATGTTTCCCCAAAATCAGGTTTCGCTCCGAGCAACCCGGCAACCAAGGTAATTGAAGTGGTCCCGCCTTCCAGAAAATTCTGGCTAGAAAATAGAAGGAACGACCCGCGATACTCTCAAGTCAAAGAGCGATTCGTGCAAAGAATGCTTAAATTCAAGCCTCACCTCAACAGGCAAAGTATCGAATCTGAGTTTGACCTGGATCAGGGCGATTCAGACGGGGATGGGTTCAGTAACCTCTATGAACGGGCACTGGGCATGGATTCACTCGCCTCGGAAAGACCTAGCTCAATTGTCTCAAGCCCCCCTTCAACTGATGGACTCAACCGAATCACTTTCATTCGCTTTACCGATCCCCAAAGCACCCTTGGACAGAACATAAAGTACATCGTAGAAATGAGCCACGACCTAAGAACTTGGAGTGAAGCAAGTGTGGCCTTGGAAAATACGATTCCTATCGGCGGCTCACGTCAACGGGATACCTTTGTTTCCTCCATCCAGCCTTCCGTGTCCAAACCCCTTTTCCTAAGATTAAAAATTATTTCATCCGACTAGACATCCTTCCAAACAGTAAAACGAAAACATAATATGAAAAAAACCTCGCTTATCACCGTGGCCCTTCTGCTTTCTCAATGCCTTCTCTGGGCCGATAAAATTCCGGATATTTCGGTCGTAGACCTCAAACTTGCATTAGAGCAGGGAAAAGTGGCTATTATTGATGTGAATGGGCCAAAATCTTTTCAAAAAGGGCACATCCCCACCGCCATTGAGTTCTCCAGTTCCAGAAACAAGCTCGGTTCTCTCCTTCCAACTGACAAGGAAATACTTGTCGTCGCCTACTGCGGAGGCCCATCTTGTGGTGCCTACCTCAAGGGAGCCAAGGCTGCCCAGGAATTAGGATACAAAAATGTACGCCACCTTTCCGCAGGCATTTCGGGATGGCGAAAAGCCGGAGGAAAAATTGAGAAACCTTAACCTATCAAAAAAAACGAGGAAGGGTTGGATGAATAAGTTTTTTCTTCGATTGGGCGGGCTTTCTCTACTCAGCCTGGCTGGGTTATTGGATGATCTTCATTCCAAGAACCTAAGCAGTCCATTCTCCTCCTTGGAAATCTCTTTGAGTGGGGGCAGTCCGGATAGTCCGAGCTATCATGTTTTTTCGCCAAACTACACCGGAGCCATTGTGTACCGAGGACCAGTTGAAAAAGTATACCCACAAACCAATGATGTGTTTCTCTACAAATCCGCAAATCTTTCCAACCCATCGGAGGATGCAGGGGTCTTTAAAGATGGTCTACTGGCATCGAAAAAAGCAAGGATCGTAGTTACATCGTTGGATGCCAACGGTTCGATTACAGGTCTGGAAGTATTGAATAAGGGAGCAGGTTACCGATCGAAACCCGAGGTCCATCTTGCCCATCCCGCCTCAGTTTCAGCAGATTTCGAAGAGGCATTCCTCAGTGTTTCATGGAATCCCAGCACGAAAGAAATTGATAATGCCCAAACAGAGAGATCAGGAAAGGGCTACTCTTCTTCTCCTCATCTCCCTCTGGTCAGTGTTGAAGGAGGGCCCCATTTCGTCCGAGTTTCAGACCCTGAATCAAACCACACCGGCCTTTCTTTTTTGGTAAGCGACAACAATGAGACCGCACTTACCCTCGAAAATCCATATGGTTTTGATCTAGCGAATATTTTACCCGTCGATTCCATAATCGAAATTTTTGAAGGTTGGACCCTCGGTTCCGTTCTCGGCCATGAAAATACACCTTTGACCTCGAACGAGAATCCACAATTGGCAGATTGGGTATACCTGATGAAAGACCCGTTGGAACAAGATGGCACCCCTGATGACTTCGTGCCTTATTTCCATGACGGGCAGTCATGGAAAGAAGTGTTTTCTCCCTCTACAGATTCTTCGAATCTAATTATTTTCCCTGACAGTTCATTGATGATTGCCCGACGGTCAGCTCTGTCCATCTTGCTCAAAAACAACGGCAGAGTCTCCTACAGCGACACCTATATCAGCCTGCCCGAGTCGGGAAAGAGAAGGCTTTTTAATAATCCCTTCCCCGGAGGTGTTATGCTATCCGATTTGTTTCATGGCAATATCTCGCTCACTCAGGATAATGAATCTGCAAATCATAGTAAGCAGTGGCTGGTTCATCCAAACCAAGAGATCGCAGACAACCTTCTCATCCTTACTAATTCATCCTGGCAAACTTACTGGCATGATGGAACGAACTATTCAGTCTCCCAAAAAGCAGAGGTCAGTGTTAGGGCAGGCTCAGGCATTGGTGCTGCCCTGACTTCCCGGGATTTCTCGATGAGCCAAGGTGCCATCTCCGCCGTCACTAATGCATACCAGTCCCCCGTCTTAATTACCTCTGAGGATCACGGTTTAAGAGATGGATTCATGGCAAAAATTAGCGGTTTGTACGGCTACAAAACAAACCAGAACAAAGATCAAATTGATGAGGATGGGAACATCGTCTCCGACGGTAACGGCCTAGTAATCGAATCTTCACTCAACCAGAAATGGAAAGTCCAGGTTGTCGATGAGGATAGCTTTATCCTTCTAGGATCGCAGGGTGATTGTGACTTCGACTCTTCAATTTCTCCTGCAAACTGGTATACGGGGAGCAAGGGAGCGGGCTATACTTCGGATGCTTCGGTTACAATAACTGGGGGCGGCGGTACTGGTGCCAGAGCGATTGCCCGTGTAGGCCCGGATGGGAGCATCTCATCCATTCGGATTTTAAGTGGAGGTTTTGGTTATACGGGCATTCCCACTGCACAAATCCATGCTGGGGGTTGGAGGAATTTAACATCAGGCAATGTACCCTATAGCAATGTTTTTATTCCCCCATGTTCAGGACTTTTAATGGAACGAAATCATCCTTTCGGAGTGGCGACTCAGATTAAGGTTTCCAGCCCCTTTAATGGGCATTAAAGTTTCTCCTGAAAACTCAGCTCACCTGGTGGGCATCGACATCGAGAATATCGATTATCTCTTTATCAATGGGAAATTCCTGCCGGATTTTTTGCACTTGTGCCAGCCCCTTGCTCACCGATCCGGTTAGATAAAACAAGTGGTAGCGGTAATAGCCCTTGATTTTCGCTAGGGGGGTGGCCGCGGGTCCCTTCACTTCCACACCCTGCAACTGGGCCCCGTCCAGTGCCTTTCGCCACTGCTCGGCATAAAAGCGGGTTTTCTCCTCGCTACGCCCGCGAAAGACATGGCGGATGAGATGGCGATATGGGGGATAATTCAGTTCCTTTCTCATCGCCAGTTCCTCCTCAAGAAATTCCTCCAATTCCGCCCTCCGGGCAAATTGGATGCAACTCTCGTGGGGAGCATAGGTCTGGACATAGACCTCTCCCGCCCGGTCTCCCCTGCCCGCCCGACCGGCCACCTGTACCAGGATCTGAAAGGCTCGCTCTGATGCCCGAAAATCCTCCATCCGCAGGGGAAGGTCGGCATCAATCACCCCCACCAGGGTAACCTTCGGAAAGTCCAACCCCTTGGCAATCATTTGTGTGCCCACCAGCACATCGATTTTGCCCTGTCGAAAATCACTAAGGATTTCCCGGAAGAGGTTTTTCTTAGTCATCACATCCGCATCTACCCGTACCACTCGGGCCCGTCTCGGCATCACCGCCTCGACCACATCCTCGATCCGCTGGGTACCGTGCCCTTTCTTGCGGATTTCCAGTGACTGGCAGTTTCCGCAAATTTGAGGGGCCGGCTTGCGGTATCCGCAGAGGTGGCAGTGCAGGTAGTGATCGGTGCGGTGATAGGTCATGGCAACACTGCAATCCCGGCACTGCTCTACTTCCCCGCACTCGGTGCAGAACATGGTGGTATTAAATCCCCTTCTATTTAAAAAAAGAATGCTTTGCTCTCTGTCCTCATAACGTTGCCTAAGTGCTTCGATCAGGGGCTGGGAAAGAATCGGTGGGGACTTTTGTTTGAGGGCCTCCCGACGCATATCAACCAGATGGACCAGGGGGAGCTCACGCCCGTCAATCCGCTGACTAAGGATGGACCTCCAGTACTTCCCGCATTCGACATTCCTAACCGTCTCCAACGAGGGCGTAGCCGATCCCAGTAGGCAGACCGCCCGGTTCAGAAAGGCACGGTAGACCGCCACATCCCGCCCGTGATACCTCGGTGAATCCTCCTGCTTGTAAGCAGGTTCATGCTCCTCATCCACTACCACCAGGCGTAAATTCTTCACTGGGGCAAAAACTGCGGATCTGGCCCCCACCACAATCCTAGCTTTTCCCTGGGCGAGGCTACGCCAGGCATCGAGGCGTTCGCCCGCAGAGAGGTGACTGTGCCATACCACCACCCTCTCCCCATGCTTGCCAAACCTCGCCCGCAACCGGTCAACGGTCTGCGGAGCCAGGGCCACCTCCGGCACCAGAAAAAGCACACCCCCACCCTCGGCGAGAACCTCCTCCATTGCCTGGCAGTATACCTCGGTTTTGCCCGAACCGGTCACTCCCTGAAGGAGACGAGCTCGAAATTCACCTGCCTGTAGATCGGTTGAAATTTCGGCAGTGGCCTTTTGTTGCTCGGGGGTAAGTTCACGCAGAGATTCCACCGTCTCATTTTCCGGTTCACTCCACTCGTCACCATAGGCATCGCGGCCGACTTCGGCCATGGTCTGCCTGGCCAGTCCTTTTGTCACCAACCCATCAAGGACAGCAGGTGAGACCTTCCATTTTTTTGCCCAATTCACCGCATCTACCTTTTTTCCGGAACTGTCCTTGAGCCGGGCATAAGCCTCTGCTTGCTTGGGCGAACGGGAAAGCAATTTGCCCACCTCATCATCAGAAAGCAGCACCGCCTCGATCATCCTTCGGGTCTTGGCACTCATCCCGTCCCGCACGGACGCCGGAATCATCGCCCCGAGGGTATTTTCTAGGGAACTGGCGTAGTAAACCGATACCCACTTGGCCAGCCCCACCAGTTCCGGACTGAGCACCGGTTCAGGTTGCACCAAAGCAGAAATAAATCGCAGGCTATCCCGAGGGGGAGAGTGTGCGGATTGCAGCGAAGAAACCACCCCTATTACCCGGCGCACCCCCAGGGGAATCCGCACCAGGGAACCCACCGAGAGGGTTTGATAGATCGACTCCTTGGCCCCGTAGGTAAGAGGTTGATCAAATCCACCGAGGGGGAGTACCTCAACCAACTCGCAGGTTGGAGAATCAGACCTGCTCATTTTCCGCGATAGTCATAGCAGAGCAACCGGCTGGGCAGCCCGCTCATCCGGTCGGTATCATTTTGCATCACATAGAGCAATCCGTGGCTGAGTGCTGGGAGGGTCCAGGTCTCAGGAGCAAAAAAGAGCTGGGCACGCTCCTCGATTTTCCACCCCTGTGGAGACAGGTTCATGCGGAGAAAGGAACCAAATTCCGAAAGGCAGAGAAACCGCTCGCCAGCCCACAACATACTTGCCCGGAAAAGTTGCAGGTTGATTTCCCGCCCCGATACTTCCTCCGCCCAGCCCACCGCTTCCTTCCAAACAACCTCGCCCGTTTTCCACTTCAGGCAAAACACTTCCGCACCCTGCTGGTGCCGGCCCGATACGCCATACAAATAGTCATCCCTTTTCACCGGGGTCATCCAGTGAATCCCGATCTCGCGGTTCTCCCAGACCACCTCACAGGAAAAATCGGGAGCCACCCGCAAGACCACCGTTCCCTTGTCATAGCACTCCGACAAAAAGACATAGCCGCCGCCCAGGTGACTGGGCGGGCACGCCGTAGCCGACTCGTACTTGCGTGAACGCCAGGGAAAGCGCAGGTATCTTTTTCCGCTATCAGGGTCAAAAATCAAGAGTCCACCGGTGGCTGGACGGCTTTCTCCACCGGCCATGGCCAGGCAAACGGTACGGCCATGCATCCGGGCAAGGGTGGGAGAAGAGTAACTTGCCCCCCATTCATCTTCCAATATCCAGACTGTCTTTCCGGTCTTAGGGTCAAATCCGGCCATGCACTGCCCATGCCCCCCGCCAAGATTGAGCACGAGGACATCCCCATGGAGAATGGGGTTGGATCCCTTGCCAAAAAAATACCTCGGCACATCGTAGTCCTTGGTCAGATCCCTTTGCCAAACAAGTTCACCGGTTTCCAGATCGAGACAGGTTAGCCAGGCCGTTACCCCATGCACATAGACCCGGCCCTCTCCCACCACCGGGCTGGCCCGCGGACCGGCGGAATATCCGTATCGGTCACGGTATTCCACCGGGTAGGAATAGTCCCAGACCGGCTCGCCAGTGCGGGCATTTCTGCACTCCACAACTTCCCTGCCCTCCATACGGTGAAAAAGCACCAGCTTATCTCCGGCCACCGCCGGTGAGGCGTAGCCCTCCCCTTTTTGGAGAGACCATAGCAGGGTTGGTCCAGAGGGCGACCAGTCCTGAAGAAGAGGAGATTCGGTGATAACTGGATGATCTTTGGGTCCGTTAAATCTAGGCCAGTCTTCCACTACAGCCCCCTCGACCAAGGGCCGGGGCTCGGCAAACTGCTGCCATCTCTCAGCCGCATGGGCAGGAAAGCTCAAGACGAGCAACAGGAGGGAGCAGGAGATTTTTGTCACTACTCAAGCATTCTTCGATTCAGCGACACTCTTCAACCCGAAAGCAACTTATTCGTCCGCAGATTGAATTGGGCGCAAAACATTCTCGCTCCCACGCACGATAGTATCTAAAAGATAGGTATAGTCATGAAAGATTCCCTCCATTTCATGCCCTCCGTCTTCAAGGAGCGCAACCGCCGCAAGAATGCCACCCGGTTGCTCCGCTTCTTTGTGGTGCTGGCGGTCTTTGTTGTTATCTACATGAATCTGTACCGCACCTTCATGGGAGCAGAACGAACCGGGGAGTCGATTGGATGGGTTGAGTCCTTCTACTGGGTGCTCACTACCATGTCTACCCTCGGTTATGGGGATATTACCTTTTCTGGCAATACCGGCAGGCTGTTTTCCATGGCGGTCATGTTTACCGGGGTTTTTTACCTGTTCATTGTTCTGCCCTTTGCCTTCATGGAATTTCTTTACAAGCCCTTTGTCGAGTACCAATCGGGTGCCCGTGTGCCCAAGCGCTATGAACCGGGCGAGCAAAAGCATGTCATCCTGACCCACTACGACTCCATCAGCCATGCCCTGATGGAAAAACTCACTCACTTTGGCTACCCATTCGTGCTGGTGGTCGACAAGATTAAAGACGCCCAAAAGTACCAAGATATGGGCATTCCGGTGATGTTTGGATCGATTGAGGACCGCGATACCTTTAACGCTGCAGGCATTAAAAATGCCGCCATGGTGGTGGCGACCGACGATGATATCCGCAATGTCAATGTCGCCTTCCGGGCCCGCGACCTTGACCCCAAACTCCCCATTGTCGGCACCTGTAACAACCCCAGTTCCGAGGACATCATTGAACTCGCCGGGGCCAACCATGTCATCCGCTTCGCCAAACAAATGGGCAGCTTTCTTGCCCGCCGCATATCCTGCACCGACAACAACACCCATGTCATTGGTTCCTTTGGCGAGGTCCTGATCGCCGAGGCCACCGTCCATGGCACGCCCCTGGTTGGCAAGCAGTTGCAGGAAACCACCCTTCGTGAGGAATACGGGGTCAATGTCGTGGGGATCTGGGAACGGGGGAAATTCGAGACACCCTCCCCCACCACCATGCTCAACAACCACACTGTACTCTTGCTCGCCGGTACCCAGAGCAGTTTTGACAAGTACGACCACGACTTCCGCAACTTTTCCAACAACTCCGCCCCCGTGATTATCATTGGGGCCGGACGGGTCGGGCGTGAAACCGCCAAGACCCTCCATGAAATGAATGTCCCCTACCGGGTGATTGAAACGGACCAGAAGAAAGCCGGCATGGTCGACAACTCCATCCTCGGGGACGCCTCCGAAAAGACCGTTCTCGAACGGGCGGGCATCAACAAGTCACCTGCGGTGGTCATCACCAGCCACAATGATGAGAGCAATATGTACCTCACCATTTACTGCCGAAAGCTACGCCCCGACATTCAGATCGTAAGCCGGGCCTTTCTTCACCGCAATGTCGAGCCCTTGCACCGAGCCGGAGCGGACTTCGTTATGTCCCAGGACTGGATGGGGGCTAACACAATCTTCAATTTGCTCAACCGGGCGGAAATTCTCATGATCACCGAGGGCCTCGATGTTTTCAGTCAGAAAACCCCCAAGTGCCTCGCTGGTGTATCAGTCAAGGATTCTAAAATCCGCGAAAAAACCGGTTGCAGCATCGTGGCAATCAAGGGAGACAAGGGCACCATCATCACCCCTTCCCCCGAGGATCAATTCTGCCCCAATGGTGAAATCATCCTCATTGGCAGCGAGGTCTCCGAAAAGTCCTTCGAGTCAAAATTCCGCTCCTGATCTATTTCCCGATCTTGGTAAAAGGGGATGACGGCCAGGGTCTAGTGGCTAACTTGAAGAGTGGTTCCCGCCAAATTACTTGCATCCAGTTTGGGAAAACTGACCATGAAATTATTTTCGTCGACTAGGTTGAACAAATAATGGGTTGTTTTTGGGGGCAAGGTGGCCAGTGCTTTCGCAGGACTTTTTCCCTTGGCGGCGATCACTTTGGCCGGCAATGGAAACCATTCACTGTCTGACTCCGCACCATTGAGGGAATAAATCACCTGCACCTGAGTTACCTTTGCTCCTCTTTCCTCAAACTCAACCTGCACCCTACGCTTGATTCTCTGCTGGTCAATCACGACAGGCACCTGCTTGACTCCGGGAAGTTTGATTCGGGTACAGGTGGGATTCAGGTAAGTCATGCCCGCGTCCATGCCTTCGAGGAAATCCAGCAATTCCCGCTTCATCGAATTGGCCAGATCAGGGAGTTTTTTGCTCAGGTCCCGGGATTCCTCCCAGTCCACGCGCTTGCCCGCGAAGTCATACAATTGATAAAGCTCCACCCGTTGCCGTTCATACACATGATTGTAGATCAGCTTGTATCCGTCTTTGAGGTGGGCGGACTGCTGGCAGTGCCCATTGGGGAAATGCCAGAATATCGACTCCCTTGCCCGTCCGCTCTTGGCATCGATTACTTTCCCTGAGTCCCGCGGGTCTTCCCTCAGCAAGGCACCGAGATCACATCCATCAAGTATCTGGCCAGCGGAATTCGGTGTTCCTGTCCAACCGAGAATAGTGGGATAAAAGTCCAGTCCGCTGACCACTACCCCGCTTTCAATCGAGGCGGGGATTTCCGGCCCCGCCACAAGAAAAGGCACGCGTACCCCGCCCTCCCTGATATGAATTTTTCCTTCATCCAGGGGAAAATTATCGGTGTACACCTCACCTGGGTGCCCCTCCATACCCCCGTTATCCGAGCTAAAAATTAGGTAGGTATTCTCGATCAGCTTATGGCCCGGCCAACGCGGATCATCCGTATTTTCCAAATATCCGATCAATCTCCCCACATAATAGTCAAGCGTCTCCACCATGGCACAGTAGTAAGGATTTCGCTGCCCTTCGAGCGTCCAACCTTTAGGGTCCTTGGGATACTCGACTCCCAATTTCTGACAGTACTTTCTCAAAAGCGCCTCGCTTCTTGACTGAAGGGGGGAGTGTACCAACCAAGTAGAATAATAGAGAAACATCGGATCCTCCTTATTTTCCCGGAGAAAGCGTAAGGCTTCCTCGGTCACATGGTCAGTGGGATAACCATTTTCATCGAGCCGATAAGGGTCCTTCTCCTTAGTCGTGGCAAACCCCTGCAGCCGGTTGGGCATGCCATTCTGAACTCCCCTCGCCTGTGAGTTTCCGGCTAGGTGGGTGGTGAAATCAAACCCCTCATCCATCGGCTGGGGGAAGGCATAATGATTGACCGCAATGTGCCACTTGCCCACATGACCCGTTCGGTACCCATTCGGTTTCAGGGCCTCGGCAATAGTCACATTTCGGGTATCCATCCCCCCGCGGCACCACGGTGCGATGAAAGAAAGCTGGGGGTGAAGCGCCCTCGGAGGCTTCCCGGAGGCCACGGTTGTACTCATCGTTCTGGCAGGGTGCTTCCCGCTCATTATCGCACAACGGCTCGGGCTACAAACAGGTGACGGGGAATAACCATTTTTAAAAAGAACACCATTTTTTGCCAAACGGTCGATATTGGGCGTCTCGTAAGGACAGGGTTCATCGAGGTCGTAACAGACCACATCCTGCCAGCCCAAATCATCCACCAGCATCAATATGACATTGGGCTTCGAAGGACGGTCTACCTGACCCACTAGGCTACTGGTTACACCCAGAAGAAAGATCCAAATAGATAATTTTTTCATTCCAATTACCTCCTCTTATTTCCCATTCTGGATGGAATGAAATCGACCCGGGTAAATTGGTTCAATCGCGGGATATTTACCGTCAGTACCCCATCCGAAACCCGATAAGGCCCCAACTCATACAATTCCACATCCAGATCCTGACCAGTGAGCGAATCAATGTTCTTGGTACTCACATCCACTTTGTAATAGGATCCATCCCTAAAGCCCTCCCCCTGAAAGTTCAGACGGGACTTGTCATGATTAAAGCGCTTCCCCTGCTGAACCCTCGCCGGTATCGAAACCTTGGCCGGGGCGATACCCGATCCACCGCTGGAATAGATCAGGTTGGTAAATCTTTTTTGCGTACGGTTCCAGGTGGACACCCGATAGCGCTCATTTCCAGTATATCCCTGACCAGAGACAATGATATCATTCCCCACCTCGCCAGCCAGTGCATGGCGGATTACCTCATCCGTTCCTCCGCCCGCCTGGGCAAACCATTGCCAGACATAGTACATCAAGTGATTCGGGTCTGAAGGAACCTGATAATCCTCGATAGTGAAAATTTCTCCCTGTCCGTCCGCCACCGTAAAATCCTTGTCTCTGCCGCGTAAGGAGACCTTGCGGGTGATGATGGCTGGTCCCTGGTCGCTTGCCGGAATGACAAGATCGGGACGCAATTCGCCCACCCGTCCGTTATAGTCTCGCCTTTTGGTTAATCCCATCGACCAAGGGCTCTCGTTGTCCGTCCAGAGAAAATTCATCACATTCATGCCCCGCTCCATGCACTTTCCCATCAGGGTGAGGGTCTTGAAGTAACCATCCACTTCATCTCTCTTTCCGTCCCCATTGACATCGGCACTAAGTACCATGGTCCCGAGGTTACCATCATCCCAGTTGACCCATGCCTCCGCCGAAACAATCGGCTTCCACCAATACCCCTCGCGATCCAGTTTCTGGCGAAACAGATCATAATTACCCCAGGTCGATGTAACAAAACTGCCATCCATCATGCCGTAGCCATCGTGATGGTCAGAAACATTGATATTCAGGCAGTCCACTAATTCCATTAAAGTTTGGTTCTTCACCTTTTGCTCGAGGTAATCATTGACCGCCCGTCCTCCCCGCCCGGCCAGACCATCGATCACCGGACACCCCTCGCAGGGTGATGTACCCGAGGTCGAAATTAGCACAGGCAGTGCGGGTTCGGCATTGTAGACACCACGCACCGCTTGTGCTCCTTTGATAAAGATTTCGTTGTGCAAAAATTCCACATCCGCACCCGGCAGGATGCTCTTGAGATTGGTCTCGTGACCAAGCTGCCAGGAATGCACCCGCCCCTTGAAGTGCGTGGCCAGACGGGTCATAAAGGCACTAAAGTATCCGGGCTTCGGCCGCTTTCCCCCGTTAGGAGCAACTTCCGCCGCCCACCCCGGAGTGCCAAAAAATACGAACTCCACAAACAATCCCTGCTCGTTCGCCATATCCACCACCTGGTCGAACATCTTCAGCCCGCCCGATGGCTTTTTCTGGTAGTCGCAATTGGCCGCATTGGGCTCCACCTGAGACCAAGACACCCAGAACATCACATAACTGCTGTGATCGGCGAGTACCGGACGGGTAATTTCATAGGCATTGTTGAGCGGACGGGAAACCGAGGGCTGCCAACGCACACCCACCTGCATATGGTCCGGTGTCCACTCATAGGCGGGGCGGGCACCAAGACCGCACCCAACAAACAAGGCACTCATCACAAGCGAAGACAGAATCGCACGGAAAGACACAAGGGTTTTAAATTTCATAATTGATAAATTTTCAAAAGGCTGAATTTAGCAAATCCTACCTTTTTTAATGAAACAAGGCTTATTCATTCGATCTTCGATACTTTTTGCCTCATGAGTTATCCCTTTTGTACCAAATTTCTGTGCCCCACCCCCATCCATCCAAAGCTCTCGCCCGGCGCACCTTTTTATTAGATCTGTTTAACAGTTCAATGGGGGGAATCCTTGAGGTTGGGTTTGGCACCTTTGCCATTCTCATTGCCATCCGCTTTCTCGATGCTCCCAGCACCCTCAAGGCGATCCTTGCCTCAGGTGTTTCCGCTGGCCTCCTCCTTGTTCCTCACATGCAGAGACTGGCCGCCTGGTCGGGTCTGTCGGTCAGCCGGTTTTGTGCCACCCTCATGCTCGTGTCCGCAGGCTGCCTGCTTGGATCCAGTTATC
>Ga0181558_10003200_pt1 | contig 15171 bp, 15 predicted proteins | sample 011ome_22_FD_133754 | JGI IMG/M metagenome (GOLD analysis project Ga0181558, IMG submission 133754) | Coastal salt marsh microbial communities from the Groves Creek Marsh, Skidaway Island, Georgia - 011507BT metaG (megahit assembly) | ecosystem: Environmental > Aquatic > Marine > Intertidal...
CGCTTCAATGCGCGCTGCTCCGTCTTCTGTATTTTGTTTTGGAAGCGCTTCTTTAACACGTTCAACTGCGGCACATCCTGCAACAGATGCCGCCAATATCAGTCCCGCAAATGCGCGTCGTGAAAAACGTTGCATATTAATTTACCTGCTCTTTGTTATTTGCTCGAATATAGCGCGTTTTCAGCGAGCTGTCATCCTAATTTGGCGAGTCGACGCGCAGCTTCGGGGGCGAAATATGTCAATATGCCATCACATCCGGCGCGCTTAAACGTCAGCAGGCTTTCCATGATAACCTTATCAGAATCTAGCCACCCATTTTGAATGGCCGCTTGTATCATCGCATATTCACCCGACACTTGATAGGCAAAGGTTGGCGCGCCAAAGGCAGCTTTGACTAGGCGGCAAATATCCAGATAGGGCATGCCTGGTTTGACCATGACCATATCTGCGCCTTCGCTAAGGTCACGCGCGACCAAACGCAGCGCTTCATCACTATTGGCAGGATCCATTTGATAGCTGCTTTTATCCCCTTTAAGCGCACCAGATGCTCCAACCGCATCGCGGAAAGGTCCGTAAAATCCACTGGCGTATTTCGCGGCATAGGACATTAACATCACGTTAGTATGCCCATGGCTTTCCAGTGCATTCCGCAGTGCACCAATACGCCCGTCCATCATGTCAGAGGGTCCGATTATATCTGCGCCGGCTTCTGCCTGAGATAGGGCTTGTTTAACCAATGCCTCGACCGTTTCATCATTCAGAATTTTGCCATCAACAACAAATCCATCGTGTCCATCAATATTATAGGGATCTAGCGCCACATCTGTCATGATTGCGATATCGGGAACGGCTGACTTAATTGCGCGAGTTGCTGTGTTGGAAAGATTATTTGGGTTCCATGCTTCTGCACAGTCTTTGGTTTTCTTCGCTGGATCGGTGTAGGGGAACAAACAAATCGCAGGGATGCCCAAATCTGCTGCCTCCTTGGCAGCTTCGACTAATTTATCAACGCTGCGACGCACAACGCCTGGCATGGAGTTCACGGGTTGTTCAACATCTTCACCATCACAAATGAACACAGGCCAAATCAAATCTTCGACGCTGATACGGTTTTCGCGGATTAGGGCGCGGGTTTGCGCAGACTGACGGGCACGGCGAAAACGTGTTTTGGGGAATGCGGCTTGTGCATCGGGGTTCATTTGGTCGCTCCTGCGTATTTGTTACAAAATTGCACCAAAACGCGAAAGACCACAAGGCGTTAGCGCATGCATGCCCTTGCAAACCCCTATCCCCTCGCTAGGTTATGGCTCGGATGAGGCATGAATGAACATGAATGAAAAGGTAATGTAGATTGAACCAAGTCGATACATATGCATTCAGCAGTATTTGGTTTTGGGCGCTGCTGATCCTGATCTGGACGTTAATTACATCCCGCGTGATGGGATTGCCCTATTATTACTGGAAACTTGGCAAAAATGCGGATGCAGATGTTCAGGCGCGCATGATGGATGCCACATTGTTGCAGGCGCAGGTGGCCTTGTCTCATTCTGGGATCCGCTATCCTAGTTTAACCACGGGTGCGGTGTCCTTCGTTATCGCGCTTTGGGGTTTTTCGGGTTTTTTGTTTGAGCATGAACTGTTGCAAGCAACGTTTTTACTCTTTGTTCCGCTGCTGTCGCTTGTACCATTGCGTCTATGGCTTGCGCGAAAACTTGAATGTGCTGAGGCCACATACGAAACCTATCATGGGTTGATTACACGCTATCGACGTCTCTGCATGATGATTGCAGCATTCACAATCTTCATCAGCACGTTTTGGGGAATGATCTATAACCTAGCACATGCAAATATTTTGACCTAAATCACGCAGTCTAATCATTAAGGACAGTTTATGAGCACGCAACACATCAAAATTGGCGGTGCGCCCGAGGGATATGACGCCCAATTGGTACTGCGCGAATTACATGCGCAAAGGGCACCCGTGGTTCATATTGCGCGGGACGATAAACGCATGTCCGCCATAGCCGAGACATTGGCGTTTTTTGCCCCTGATTTACCAGTGATAAAATTCCCTGCGTGGGATTGTGTGCCATATGATCGCGTGTCCCCCAATGCAGATGTTGCGGCGGCGCGGATGGCAACATTGGCCGCACTGGTTCATGACATGCCGACGGGTTTTGTCCTGCTGACAACGATGAATGCCGCCACGCAACGCATCCCTGCGCGCCGCGTTTTGAAAGAGGCCGCCTTTCGCGCCGAAGTGGGGCGGCGTTTAGATGAGGCTGCATTGCGTAATTTCCTTATGCGCATGGGTTTTACGCAGGCACCAACAGTTATGGAGCCAGGCGATTACGCAATACGCGGAGGGATCATTGACATTTTTCCACCGGGTCACGCATCACCTGTACGATTGGATTTGTTCGGTGATGTTTTGGACGGAGCGCGGCGTTTTGATGTGGCAACACAGCGTACGACAGAAAAGCTGGACCTGATCGAACTCGCCCCCGTGTCCGAGGTTATCTTGGATGATGCGGCCATTCGCAGGTTTCGTCAAAATTACCGGATCGAATTTGGCGCGGCCCGAACGGATGATCCCCTATATGAATCGGTCAGTGCGGGGCGCAAACATCAGGGCGTTGAACATTGGCTGCCGTTTTTCCATGACGGTCTTGAAACCCTGTTTGATTATTTGCCTAAGGCGACTATCACCATTGATGATCAGGTATCTGCTGCACGCCTGTCGCGCTGGGAGACAATTGTTGATCAATATGAAACGCGCAAAATTGCGATGGAACAAAAATCACGCATTGATACGGTTTATAAACCGATTTCGCCCGAATTGCTCTACATGGATGACACGGCGTTTACGTTGGCCCTTGCAGGGCATCGGGTAATCGAATTTAACCCATTCGCACAGGCATCGGGTCCTGGTGTTGTCGATGCAGGCGGGCGTATTGGACGCAATTTTTCGCCCGAGCGGCAATTGGAAAATATCAGCCTTTTTGGCGCCTTAGCTGATCATATTAAGAAGAAATCAGAAACGGCACCTGTTGTCATCGCCAGCTATTCCGAAGGAGCACGTGAACGCCTGACGGGATTGATCGAGGATGAGGGGATTGGTGAGGTGATCCCAATCCAGAATGGAACGCGCATCGGGAAACGTGGTATTCATTTGGCGGTTTGGGGATTAGAGGCGGGATTTGAAACGCCCGAGCTAACCGTCATATCAGAGCAGGATGTTCTGGGTGATCGCCTGATCCGTCAACCGAAAAAACGCCGTAAGGCCGAAAATTTCCTGACCGAGGTTCAAAGTCTATCGCCCGGCGATTTGGTTGTGCATGTGGATCACGGTGTAGGGCGCTTTCATGGGTTAGAGGTTGTGACCGCAGCAGGGGCGGCGCATGAATGTTTGCTGCTGGAATATGCGGAAAAATCACGCCTGTACCTGCCAGTCGAAAACATCGAACTTCTCACTCGCTATGGCCATGAAGAAGGGCTGCTTGATCGTTTGGGCGGTGGCGCGTGGCAGGCAAAAAAGGCCAAGCTAAAAGAGCGTATTCGCGAAATGGCGGACCGTTTAATCCGTGTTGCCGCCGAACGTACGTTGCGACGCGCCCCGATTATGTCGCCCCCTGATGGAATGTGGGATGCGTTTTCGGCACGCTTTCCTTATCAGGAAACAGATGATCAACTTCGCGCCATTGAAGATGTAATTGCCGATTTGGATGTGGGCCATCCTATGGATCGTCTGATTTGTGGCGATGTGGGGTTCGGTAAAACCGAGGTAGCGATGCGTGCGGCCTTTGTCGCTGCGATGTCAGGCCGTCAGGTTGCGGTGATTGCACCAACGACGCTGCTTGCACGCCAACACGCGCAAAGTTTTCAGGAACGCTTCCGTGGTTTTCCGATCCGTGTGCGTCAGCTTTCCCGCTTTGTCTCCAGTAAGGAAGCAAGTCTGACACGCCAAGGATTGGCAGATGGCACCATTGATATTGTTGTTGGCACCCACGCTGTATTAGCCAAAACCGTCAAAATCGCAAACCTTGGGCTGTTGATTATTGATGAAGAACAGCGTTTTGGGGTGCAGCACAAAGAACGTTTAAAACAGCTGCGCAGTGATATTCACGTATTGACTCTTTCCGCCACGCCCATCCCGCGAACATTGCAATTGTCGCTAACTGGGGTGCGGGACTTGTCCATTATTGGCTCACCCCCCGTAGATCGCTTGGCTATTCGCACATTTGTTAGTGAATTTGATCCAATTTCGATCCGCGAGGCTTTGTTGCGCGAACATTATCGCGGTGGACAATCCTTGTATGTGGTTCCGCGGATCAAGGATTTGCCTGAGGTTGAAGCGTTCCTTAAGGAACAACTACCCGAGCTTTCCTATGTCGTGGCCCATGGCCAAATGGCAGCGGGCGAATTGGATGATCGGATGAATGCGTTTTATGACGCGAAATACGATATCCTAGTGGCTACAACCATTGTTGAAAGCGGTTTGGACATTCCAACCGCCAACACCATGGTTGTGCATCGCGCTGATATGTTTGGGTTGGCGCAGCTATATCAAATTCGGGGACGGGTGGGGCGATCCAAAGTGCGCGCCTATGCCTATATGACGACGAAACCACGTATGAAGCTGACCCAAACTGCGGAAAAACGTCTGCGCGTTTTAGGGTCGCTTGATACGCTTGGGGCGGGTTTTACCCTTGCCAGTCAGGATTTGGATATTCGTGGTGCTGGTAACCTGCTGGGAGAAGAGCAGTCAGGCCATATGCGTGATGTGGGCTATGAACTTTATCAATCCAGGTTGGAAGAGGCGATTGCCAAAATAAAATCGGGCGAATTGGAAGGATTGTCCGCCTCGGATGATCAATGGGCACCGCAGATCAATTTGGGCGTTCCAGTCCTGATCCCTGAGGATTATGTGCCTGATTTGGACGTGCGATTGGGGTTATATCGTCGTTTGTCGGATCTCAGCACCAAGGTCGAACTAGAAGGGTTCGCCGCCGAATTGATCGACCGATTTGGCAAATTACCGCGTGAGGTGAACACATTGCTACTGGTTGTGCGGATCAAATCCATGTGTAAACGGGCAGGAATTGCTAAATTGGACGGTGGGCCCAAGGGGGCGACCATTCAATTCCACAGTGACAAATTCGCCTCTCCCCGAGGATTGGTTGAATTTATCGAAGATCAAAAGGGATTGGCAAAAATCAAGGACAACAAAATCGTTGTGCGCCGTGATTGGGCCAAAGAGTCAGATAAAATCAAAGGCGCCTATGCTATTGCACGTGATCTGGCAATAAAGGTGAAAGAAAGCAAATCCCAAGAAAAGGGCTAAATTAGGGTTTGGTTAAATTATCAAGTCTAAACAAATTTTATGAAAATCAACTGTGTGATCATTGGTCTTACATTGTGTGGCTGCGGTGGCGGATCAGTTTCGGCAGGTGACATAGCTGTGCAAACACCTGCGCCCATCGAATTTTCAAGCGGAACAACGGTTCTGTCTGAGGATAAGATCCATGTTTCAGTTGACAGGTTGATGCGGACACTTGCTAAGCCTGATTGGCAAAGTATTCTGGCGCAGCATACAGGCAGCGAGCATGCCTATATCGCGCGACGTGCTTAAAACTAATTCGGGATTGTAAGGCAGGTTAACGACAAAACTTTTAGTGAAATTATCGGGAATATAGGGTCATTTTGGCAAGCATCCGTTATACGATCCAACGGGCAAATAAATTTCCTCCGTGAAAGTTTTAACAGAGTTACAAAGAACGATTTAAAGGTGAATTTGGGATCTATTGCACCACGATTAAGCACTTGTGACAGCGATCTTGATATCGATCCTGATGCTCCATCAATGCCGACGGATAATTTAGCAACAGATATGTTACATTTTTGGAGGATCGAGCCCTATTAGAGAGCGGTTTTTTCAATAAAGATTCAACAAAATGCTAAGAAACTAATGTAGAGGCATTGGCAACTGACGCGTTTTACGGCCCACTGATAGCTTGGGAGAAAAATGGTCCACTTTTAGGATCCCTGCGCTCAATCTTTTAGGGGTCGTCGCGAAATTCATTCGGTGAAGCGCACGCGGATTGATGTCATAGAGGCCTCCTCCATCGTGGATGAGGCAGAAACTAAAACCTTGGCCGTTTCATAAATCACATATTCGTTGCTTAGCTCATTGGCCAAGTCAATCGCACCCTTGGCCAAATTTTCTGCAACCTATGCTACAACGAGCTTTGGTTTACCGTGTATTTTCGGTCAAACGGCGTTTCACATATGTAGTCACATGATCAATCATCGGGTCCATATGCGGCTCTTCAAAGAAGTGGCCCGCACTGTCCAATTCCGTATGCGTTATTGTGATGCCACGCTGTTCTTGAAGCTTTTCAACCAACGAAACGGTATCTGCAGGGGGCGCAATGCGATCTGCGCTGCCATTGATGATCAATCCAGATGACGGGCAGGGCGCAAGAAATGAAAAATCATACATGTTTGCAGGTGGCGCTACAGAAATAAATCCCGTGATTTCGGGGCGGCGCATCAGCAATTGCATCCCAATCCATGCCCCAAAGCTGAATCCAGCAACCCAGCAATGTTTGGAATTGTTGTTCATGGATTGCAGGTAATCCAAGGCTGACGCCGCATCCGACAATTCACCCACACCTTGATCATATTCACCTTGTGAACGCCCAACACCACGAAAATTAAACCGCAGTACCGTGAACCCCATATTATAAAATGCATAGTGCAAGTTATAAACTACCTTGTTGTTCATGGTGCCGCCGAATTGAGGATGTGGGTGCAATACAATCGCAATTGGGGCATCGCGGTCTTTTTGGGGATGATAACGGCCTTCTAGTCGTCCATCAGGACCTGGAAAAATCACCTCGGGCATTGCGCAAATACTCTCCTCAAAGGCGGTTGGTAATTCTTGACAAATTAGCTCAACCTTCTTAGAATAATTCTAAATACAGTCTGGCTGTACTGGGTTTTGTGTTGGCATAAGACCTGACAGACCCAAGGTCAATCAAATTGCGGATAAACGGGGATGAAACTCAGCACAAAAGGTCGGTATGCGATGGTGGCGCTGTGCGATATTGCACTTCAGCCACAGGATGAGTTGGTGACTCTATCGGATATTTCCCGCCGTCAGGATATTTCGTTGGCATATCTTGAACAGCTTTTCGTTAAATTGCGCCGCAGTGGGTTGGTTGAATCCGTTCGTGGTCCTGGGGGCGGGTATAAGCTGTCAAAATCTACACATGAAATTCGCGTGGTTGATGTACTGTCCGCCGTTGATGAAACGATTGATGCGCTTCACAAAGGTGCGGGTGCGCAGGGTGGTCAATCAGGAAGCAAGGCGCAATCCCTTAGCAATCGCATGTGGGAGGGTTTGAGCGCACATGTGTATGTATTTTTGCATCAAACGCGGATGTCCGATGTGATCGAAAATGAAATTGCACCCTGTCCTGCGGTGCCATCCCTTTTTGCGGTTGTAGATGAAGACGATGATGCAGACGTTGGTGGTGCAGGTTAATGAGGCGCATTTATCTGGATTATAATGCTACTACCCCGCTTCGGCCCGAGGCGCGTGCTGCGATGATTGCAGCAATGGATGAGGTTGGAAACCCTTCTTCTGTACACCAAGAGGGGCGGGCGGCCAAAATGATCATGGAGCGTGCGCGCGAACAGGTGGCCGTTGCGCTGGGTGCGCAGGCGGCCGATGTCGTGTTCACCTCTGGCGCGACCGAGGCCGCTGCGCTGTGTTTGGGTGGCACGGATGTGCATTGTTCCCGAATTGAGCACGAGGCGGTTAGCGCGTATTGTATCGCCGATCAAGCGGTAGATCATATGGGCAAGGTGCGTGTGACATCCCCTGAGAATAGCGTATTGCAGCTTGCAAATTCCGAAACGGGTATTATGCAGGATCTGCCGGATGGGCTATTTGCATCGGATATGACGCAGGCTTTTGGCAAGGTGCCGTTGGCATTCGGCTGGTCCGGTGCGCAGATGGCCATGGTGTCGGCACATAAATTGGGTGGCCCAAAAGGTGTTGGCGCACTGATCCTGAAAAAAGGAACTGATGTTGCAGCACAGTTGCGCGGGGGCGGTCAGGAAATGGGACGGCGTTCGGGTACCGAAAATATCATAGGGATAGCGGGTTTTGGGGCCGCTGCAGAGGCCTCTGCGCGCGATTTGGATGCAGGGGTTTGGGATGAAGTTGAAAAACTTAGAAACATTCTAGAAAATGCCATTGCACAATCTTCAAATGGAACTATTTTTGTCGGGAACGTTGCAAGCCGTTTGCCCAACACCACATGCATGATTACTCCAGGTTGGAAGGGCGAGACGCAGGTGATGCAGATGGACCTTGCGGGTCTTGCGGTGTCGGCAGGATCTGCCTGTTCAAGTGGAAAGGTGAAATCAAGCCGCGTGCTCATGGAGATGGGGTATGATGAGGCGGATGCAGCCTGCGCGCTGCGCGTGTCATTGGGGCCCACAACGAGCGAAGAAGACGTAATGGCGTTTGTTGAAAAATGGACGTCCGCATACGAAAAATTCATGGCCCGTCAGGGCGTAAATTTATAAGGAGCCATAAGGTGACTTTGGATCAAGTTGGGGTCAAAGAAGGCGTCGATCAGGAAACCGTAGATGCCGTGCGTGAAGCCAGCACCTACAAATACGGTTGGGAAACTGAAATTGAAATGGAATACGCGCCCAAGGGCGTGAATCCAGATATCGTACGTTTGATTTCTGAGAAAAACGAAGAACCACAATGGATGACCGAATGGCGTCTATCTGCGTTTAAACGTTGGACACAGATGGACGAACCTAAATGGGCCATGGTAAACTACCCTAAAATCGATTTTCAGGATCAGTATTACTATGCCCGTCCTAAATCCATGGCTGAAAAGCCGAAATCATTGGATGAGGTTGATCCCAAGCTATTGGCGACCTACGAAAAGCTGGGCATCCCGCTGAAGGAACAGATGATCCTTGCTGGAATCGAAGGGGCAGAGGATGCACCCGCCGAGGGACGTAAAGTTGCCGTTGATGCGGTGTTTGACTCAGTCTCTGTGGGTACCACGTTTCAAGATGAGCTGAAAAAGGCTGGCGTCATTTTCTGTTCAATTTCTGAGGCGATCCGCGAACACCCAGAGTTGGTGAAAAAATATCTAGGCTCGGTAGTTCCTGTGTCGGACAATTTCTATGCCACGTTGAACAGTGCTGTATTTTCGGATGGGTCTTTTGTTTACATCCCACCGGGCGTGCGATGTCCAATGGAGTTGTCTACTTATTTCCGTATCAACGCGGAAAACACGGGGCAGTTTGAACGCACGTTGATCATCGCGGACAAGGGATCTTATGTATCCTACCTTGAGGGTTGTACAGCCCCGCAACGTGACACAGCGCAGTTGCACGCAGCCGTTGTTGAAATCATCATCGAAGAAGATGCCGAAGTTAAATATTCAACGGTCCAAAACTGGTTCCCAGGGGACGAAGACGGCAATGGTGGGATTTACAATTTTGTTACCAAACGCGCGGATTGTCGTGGCGCGCGATCCAAGGTGATGTGGACCCAAGTGGAAACAGGATCAGCGGTCACATGGAAATACCCATCTTGCATCCTGCGTGGTGATGAATCACAGGGCGAGTTTTATTCCATCGCGATTGCGAACAATCATCAACAGGCCGATACAGGTACCAAGATGATCCATTTGGGCAAAGATACCAAATCACGCATCGTGTCCAAAGGGATCAGCGCCGGCGTGGCCCAAAACACCTATCGCGGATTGGTTACCATGCACCCACGCGCGAAAAACAGCCGGAATTACACGCAATGTGACAGTTTGCTGATTGGCGATAAATGTGGCGCGCATACTGTGCCCTATATCGAGGTCAAAAATAATTCGAGCCGTGTGGAACATGAAGCCACCACATCAAAAGTTGATGATGATCAACTCTTCTATTGTCGCCAACGCGGCATGGACGAAGAAGAGGCCGTTGCCTTGGTTGTGAACGGATTCTGTAAGGATGTGCTTCAAGCGTTGCCTATGGAGTTTGCGATGGAGGCCCAGCAATTGGTCGCCATCTCACTTGAAGGATCGGTGGGCTAAGTGTCACGTCCCATCGATCACATTTGGTATATATGTGATTGTTGGGATGGAGAATAGGAATGATCATAACAACAACGCAGTCTATAGATTGGCAAAGCATCCGCGAATATAAAGAGATCGTGGTCGGGGCAGTGTGCATGGGTGCCAATATTGTGTGCGATTTCTTTGCCTTGATCACCGATGTAATCGGGTGTCGCAGCGGCGTGCTTGATCAATATAGTATTGAACTGCTTGTAGTATCATTCAGCGAAAATGATCAGCTTAATGATTACGCTCGGGATGAATTGCGCAATCACTTACGTGCCTTTGAAGGCTAGAAAAAAGGAAAACCCACATGTTGGAAATCAAAAACCTACAAGTATCATTGGCCGAGGAAGACAAAGAAATCCTGAAAGGTGTCGATCTAACCGTTCAAGCGGGTAAGGTACACGCGATCATGGGCCCAAACGGGTCAGGCAAATCAACACTCTCATACGTGTTGTCGGGCAAAGACGGATATGAAGTTACGGGTGGTTCGGCCAGCCTTGATGGTGAAGACCTTCTTGAGCTGGAACCAGAAGAGCGTGCGGCATCGGGCCTGTTTTTGGCGTTCCAATATCCTGTCGAAATTCCAGGTGTTGGCAACATGACATTCCTGAGGACTGCTGTGAATGCACAGCGCAAGGCACGTGGCGAAGATGAAATGTCTGCAGCCGAGTTCTTAAGGGTCGTGCGCGAACGCGCAAAAACGCTTAAAATCGACTCCGATATGCTAAAGCGCCCTGTGAATGTTGGATTTTCAGGCGGCGAGAAAAAGCGTAACGAAATCCTGCAAATGGCAATGCTAGAGCCCAAAATGTGTATTTTGGACGAAACAGACAGTGGTTTGGACGTTGATGCAATGAAGTTGGTATCCGAAGGCGTGAATGCCCTGCGCGGCGAAGGCCGTGGGTTTTTGGTGATCACACACTATCAACGTCTTTTGGATCACATCAAACCTGATGTTGTGCATATTATGGCGAACGGTCGTATCGTGAAAACAGGTGGACCAGAATTGGCGCTTGAAGTTGAACAAAACGGTTATGCCGACATCTTGGCGGAGGTCGCCTAATGGGCATCGCAGAAACCAGAATTTCACAACTTCAGGATCGCGTTGTGAGCCTAAGCATTCCAGCGTCAGCATGGAATGCAAAAAACCGTGCAGCGGCGGTAGATCGTTTGCAATCAATGGGGCTGCCGGCGCCGCGGGATGAGTATTGGCGCTTTACAGACCCTAAAAGTTTAAATGCTGTTGAGGCACCAACCGCCGCACTTTTTGATCCCAAAGAGACAGATATTTTTGACACAGTTGATCGTTTGGAAATCGTATTCGTGGATGGTGTGTTTGATGCAGCGGCCTCTGACGATCTAAGCGGCGCAAATATGACTATTGAACGCCTGAGCGATGCTGAACGCCAAGATACCCATTGGGCGGCGGGCTGCTATGGCGCGCTCGAGGCGACTGGACAAACCCCGGTTCAGCGTCCATTCGCAGCGCTTAACACGGCATATGCAACCGATGGTATGTTAATTCATGTCACAGGTAAGGTCGAAAAGCCCGTTAATATCACCTATCGCCGTGCCAATGAAAAATCTGACGTGCTTTTGCATCATGTGATCAAACTAGAAGAGGGCGCTGAACTGACCCTGTTGGAAAATGGTCCAGCGGCGGCACGGTTAAATAAATCATGCGAAGTGTTCGTTGCAGATCGCGCTGCGTTTCACCATGTGCGCACCCAAGGGCGCGACCATGAACGTCGTGCGGTGACACATATTTTTGCCGATTTGGGAACCGAAAGTGTGTTCAAATCCTTCACACTCACCGCAAACGGCGCACTGACTCGCAATGAATGCGTTTTGCGTTTGAACGGTGATGACGCTACGGCCCACGTCGCGGGGGCATCTGTTGGGGATGGGGGCTTCCATCATGATGATACTGTGTTCATCACCCATGATGCAGTTGGATGCGAAAGCCGCCAGGTTTTCAAAAAGGTGCTGCGCAATGGGGCGACTGGCGTGTTTCAGGGAAAGATCTTGGTTAAACCAGACGCACAAAAAACCGACGGGTATCAGATCAGTCAATCCTTGTTGTTGGATGATGATAGTCAGTTTTTGGCCAAGCCTGAATTGGAAATCTATGCGGATGACGTTGCCTGTTCACACGGCTCTACATCGGGTGCGATTGATGAAGAGGCGCTGTTTTATATGTGTTCACGTGGTGTCCCAAATGATCAAGCTACTGATTTGTTGACACTTGCGTTCTTGGCTGAGGCGGTTGAAGAAATTGAAAGCGAGACACTTTCTGACTTGATCGTCGAAAAGCTTGAAGGCTGGTTAGAGCGTCACCGTCCATAATGTCGATCGTTCAGAATATCATCTACACCTATCACAAACCCCAGCAGGTCATTGCAGGTCTGCTTGATGGTGTAGTGTCAGAAAGCCGCTCTTTGGCCATTTTGATGGGGGGCTGTGTTAGTACATTCGTATCCACATGGCCCGCACTCGCGCGTCAAGCGCATCTGGAATCCAAAGATTTGACCGATTTGATGGGCGGCGCACTATTGGCATGGGTTTTTATCATGCCATTGGTGTTTTACGTGCTGGCGATGATGTTATGGGGTATCCAGCGTGTCCTTCTGGGACGTGCGCGCATGGATCAGGTGCGCATCGTGTTGTTCTGGTCCTTTTTTGCGTCCCTTCCATTTATTTTCCTGCACGGGTTGGTGCGTGGGTTTATCGGGGAAGGTGCGGCACAAAAAATAGTGGGCTTTATTTGGTTCGCGATCATTGTTTGGTTTGTGGCCTCGGGGTTTAATGCAATCGCTAAATTAGGGAAATCACATGATTGATCTAACACGTTTGACATTGGACACACCGCGTGATCCCAAATCAGTCGCCGAACACCTGGTAGGATTGGGGTTGTTGCGTCCGCAAATCATCTCGCTTTTCGCGGTGTCGGTCTGCCTTAGTGTGATTTCGCTCTTTGTTTCGAACCTTTCGATGAATGGTGAGGATCCATTTGTGCTTGTTGTGGGGCCGGGCCTTGTCATGGGCCCGTTGCCTGTGGCTATCATGATATTCGTCATGACGATGGTTAGCGCGCTGGCCTCCTCTCGGATTGGACATATGTTTGGAGGACAGGGGGATTTCAACACCTTGCTGATTGTCATGTCTTGGCTACAGTGGATGCAATTTGTGTTTCAAATGTTATCAACGCTGCTGTCATTTATTTCAATCGCTCTAAGTGGTTTGGCATCCGTAGTGATTTTTATCCTGACGCTATGGATTTTCGTTGCGATGGTAGACCGTGCACACCGGTTTGAAAGTGCACTAAAATCTATAGTGACAATTATATTGGGCAGCACCGTTGCAGGTGTATCTGTCGGGTTTGTGGCAATTATGTTCGCGGGGGCGATGTAATGTTTGACGTCAATAAAATACGTAGTGATTTTCCAATACTATCACGTGAAGTAAATGGAAAGCCGCTGGTTTATCTGGACAATGGCGCATCAGCACAAAAACCGCAGACGGTGATTGATGCGGTTGAGCGTGCCTATGCGCATGAATACGCGAATGTGCATCGCGGTTTGCATTATCTTAGTAACCTTGCCACCGAAAAATACGAATCCGTGCGAGAGGTCGTTGCACGTTTCTTGGGCGTGCGCGATGCCAATGAAATTGTATTGAACACAGGTTCCACAATGGGCATCAACACGGTTGCCCATGGATGGGCCATGCCGCGCCTGCAGGCGGGCGATGAAATCATCCTATCCGTCATGGAACACCATGCAAATATTGTCCCTTGGCATTTTCTGCGCGAACGTCAGGGTGTCGTACTAAAATGGGTGGACGTGGATGATACAGGATATTTGGATCCACAAGCGGTGATTGATGCAATCAGTGAAAAAACAAAACTGATTGCCGTGACACATATGTCGAATGTATTGGGGACACGGGTTGACGTAAAATCCATCTGTGCAACAGCGCAAGAACGTGGCGTGCCCGTGTTGGTGGATGGGTCTCAGGCCGCCGTTCATGAACCCGTTAATATTTCCGACATTGGATGTGATTTTTATGCGGTGACGGGGCATAAACTTTATGGTCCATCAGGATCAGGAGCGATCTATATCAAAGCAAACCGTCAACAAGAAATGCGGCCCTTTATTGGGGGTGGTGACATGATCCGCGAGGTACGCAAGGATACAGTTACCTATAACGATCCACCCATGAAGTTTGAGGCCGGAACCCCTGGCATTGTTCAGACAATCGGATTGGGCGTGGCACTGGAATATATCATGTCGATTGGCATGGACAACATCGCCGCACATGAAGCGGTACTGAGCGATTATGCACGTTCCAAACTCGACCAATTGAATTTCTTGAAGCAACAGGGCCGTACGGTGGATAAGGGCGCGATCTTTAGCTTTACCTTGGACGGGGCAGGACATCCGCATGATATCTCGACCATTCTTGATAAACGCGGAGTTGCCGTGCGCGCAGGTCACCATTGCGCAGGCCCCTTGATGGAACATATGGGAGTAAGTGCGACGTGCCGTGCATCATTTGCCATGTACAACACCATAGACGAGGTCGACACATTCGTAGATGCGCTTCATTTGGCGCATGATCTTTTGGGGTGATTTACGATTGTCATGGCGTTTGGATGACGATATATCGCATTTAGGCACCCATAGCTCAGCTGGATAGAGCGCTGCCCTCCGAAGGCAGAGGTCGTAGGTTCAAATCCTACTGGGTGCGCCATATTTTCAATGACTTACGTGTTGACGATTGATAAAATACGTAAAAAATACGTAATTTGTATTTGTTAATTGGCTCTTAATAGCGCATCTCACCCACAAAAGTGCCATCCGCCCAGTAAATCCGAACAAACTGTTTAACAGGTGGGTTCTTTGCTTCTAGCTTCTTTAGTCGTGCTTTGAAGGTACGCATCATTATTCAGTCCTATTATGCAAAAGGCTTTGAAAGCGCCCTCTCAATCAAACAAAGATTGTCTTGTCCATAA
>Ga0181558_10003214_pt1 | contig 15142 bp, 9 predicted proteins | sample 011ome_22_FD_133754 | JGI IMG/M metagenome (GOLD analysis project Ga0181558, IMG submission 133754) | Coastal salt marsh microbial communities from the Groves Creek Marsh, Skidaway Island, Georgia - 011507BT metaG (megahit assembly) | ecosystem: Environmental > Aquatic > Marine > Intertidal zone...
AGAGTCAGACGAGATTTTTAGCCGTCGGACCGACGAGGACGACGAGTACGACGACGACCTCGCGTTATTATTTAGCGTCGTCGTCTTTGCGCGCGCAACAACAACGGCTGGGCCACGGCGGTGTGCTCCGAAAGGCGATTCGAGATAACAACGAGACGACGACGCCTTCGAGTACGACCACCACCGAAAAGAGAAGAAAAAAAACAAAGATGAAAACCAACAACGCGTCGATCAACGCGATTCAAGAATTTTTCGACGTGGATTCGAACATCATCACCACGGAAGACGAAGACGCGGATCAGGAGGACGAGTTTGAAAAGACGCAGCTAGAGATTTGGGGGCAGCTGACGAAGTGTTTAGGGAAGGTTTTGCTGTTTACGTTTGGCGTGCCGTACTTTGCGAGCTGTTCGTTGCAAGCGATGTTTGTAGATCCGTGGTTGGAGTTGAGGCATTCGACGACGAGCGCTGGCGCGAGCGGGTCTTCGCTGACGAAAGCGCAGACGGAATCGGTGTGTAACGACATCGCTCGGTTCGAGAAGCGTTTGTATTACGAAAATTTGGCGCGGTTTCCAGACGAACAGGACGCGGCAAAGTTTGAGAAAACGAAGAGGAAGTTAGTGGCGGAAGAGATGAAACGATTAGAAGAGAAGGAAAGAACGCGGTCGACGAAAGCGCTCGGCAATTGGATTGGGAGTATGATGTATGTGAGCATTTTGGCGTGCGTTTTAGTTTATCAGAAGGAGTTTGTGTCGAAAATGTTGACCGAGTTGAGCGCACAGTTCAACGGATTGGATTCTGCGACGCAGGCGTTCGCGTTGATGCTCGGCGCGGATATGGTGGTCGGGTATCACTCGAGTGACGGTTGGCAAGCGTTTTTGGCGTTTATGATTACTCGGTACGGAGGAGATTACCATAAATTCGAGACGTTTGCGAGAATGTTTGTGGCAACTGTGCCGGTATTTTTAGACGTCTGTTTCAAGTATTGGGTCTTCAATAAGTTGAGGAAAATCTCGCCGAGTACGCAAATCATTCTGAGCGAGATTGAAAGGCATTAAGAAGTTTGAACGATGTTGTGAACGCTACTTGTTTAATTCTTTATATAACAACAATAATTTGATAATGTATATAGAAATCTGCTCAATGCAAAGTTCTTTTTTTTTTAAGTTTGGCTTTCGCAAAAGTGAACGACTGAGGCTAGCACGTCGAATTCGTGCCATCTCGCAACGTTACGAAACACGCGCAAACCTTCTCGCAACGCGCCCGGCTTGGATGTGGTTTCGAACAAACCACCACACGGGCATCGATTTTGGACGTGGCCTACTTTAATTCTCGTGCACCTCTTGCACTTCAAATCTTGCGTCTGCGCTTTCCGAACGCGCGCGTTGACTTCTTCGCAGAGTTTCATCTCAATCCACTGAAGATCGTATCGGTTCTCGCACTCCGGACAGCGCCATTCCCCGTCGGCCAGGTCTGGATCTCTGCACAAGTCCAAATCTCGAACGTCACCGCAACATTCACACACGACGTCACGCAGTGCGAAAGAGACGCACGGTTCGTAAAACGTCGCTTCCGGGCCAAACTCTGGAATGGAAAGCAGTTTGAGTGCATTCTTGCGACATCTGGCAACCGCGTCTTCAATCGTATCGTCGAGAGAAAGCACAGCAATTACGGTTTTTACGAACGCTAACGCAGCGTTACCGCGAAGGTGACTTGGTAAATGCGCGCCGGGCAAATTTTCCGGGAACAGGTACCTCTCGTCCAGACGGGCAGCGCCATGCGTCGATCGAGATGCGTGCTTCTCAAATCCACGCGCAACGCTGAGAATTTTTGGCGTAAAGTGCGAATCAATTTGCGCGCAGAGCCACGTTGCCTTCTCTTCCTCAATTTTGAGCCTGTTTCTGGCCAAGTTTTGATTACTCGCGTCGTCTGCGTGATATTTACTCTCCTTCTTCGCTTGCTCTGGAGTTGCGTTCTCTTTTCCTGCGTCCGCATCGGCTCTCTTCTCGGCGGCGGCACCCTGGTCTCCTTTCTTGTCGTCGTCTTCATCGAGTTCCCAATCGCTCAAATCATCCGCCGCCAGTTGTGCCTTAATTTTATCCAATCCTGCATCGCCCTTGTCCTCTTTCGCGACACCGAAGCGACTGTTTGCACCGTCAGCCGCGAGTTCACGTTCGCGTTTCCATGGAAGTACGATAAACTCACCAGCAATCGCTTTGAAGTGATCGCTCAACGCCTCCGGAAGAAAAGTGGCGATGTTCCAGTGCATTTCAAGCGATGCTTCGTCGCCTTCGACGGCAGCGGGGTCGAGTTGAGTATCCGTAGGAACATTCTGCGTATCCATTGGGGCCTCCTCGCCGCTGTTGTTGTTCAGGAATAACGTGTGAAGGACGGTCTCATTTGCGGCCAAACCTCCGAAATCGTGTGGTCCTCTGAATAAGAGCGTGTGCCAGACCTTCGTGGGTTCGAGTTCGAGCCAGTTGAATAACTCGCGCGTGCCTAACGCGCCACGCAAACCCGTAATAAACGCCGAAGCCGACGCTAACGAGTTCTTCTTCGTCGATACGATGACGCGTCGCGTATCTGCAAAAACGACATCCGCGCCTAGTCGGTTGAGTTCCGATATGAGCAACGTGAACACTTTTCTCGAGCACAACTCGACCAAATGCTGCAAACCCGGTTCTCGCATTCTCGAATTGGACGAAAATATCCAGCGCCTGAGCTGCGCCAAAGTGGCGTCGGCGATCTCGTTGCCTCGCTCTGACGCATCTCGAAGCATCTCCGCGACCATCTTCCTCAACGTCCGAAACGCGTTTGACGCGTCGTGTCCACCGCGATCCGCAACCGTAGCATTACCTCCATCGAAACCTAACAACGCGCCTTGTTCGAGATCGTTCAGGATGTGTGAATTCACGATTGCGCACACCACCAAGTGATGAACGCGCAACTCGCAACAAACGGATCTGTATACGCCGGACTTTGAAAGTTCGCATCTTGGCGATTCCATGGATTCCAAAGTCAACGTCGAGCTCAGCTGATCATCCATAGATCCACCGCCATAGTCAGGCTTACCATTTTTACCAGACCAGAGAACTTGTTGTTCATCGCGGAGTCGTCGCGCAAAGAATGTATCCAAAACGTGCGTGGACCAGTCCGAGTCGAGATTACAAAGAGGAATGTGCGCGTAGCGGGAGATTTGGATCGATTTTTCCAAATGTTTCGAAGTATGCGCGAGACGAATAGCAGCCAACTCTGCGGCGTCGCGTTGCCACGCAATGCCTTTTTCACCGAGATACTCGACGTCGCCAGAGTTGAACGGAACGATCAGAATAGGCGAATCTTTCAAGGCGGTGAGAACTTTTTCAAATCGTTTCGCAGCTTTTGCGTTTTTGTTCATTCCAGCAGAAGAGGAAGCGAAAGCATCGTCGTCGTCATCAAACTCGGGAATGCCATAACCAACCGGCGGAGCTTCGAGTAAGACGACGCTTGGACCGTTCGAGGCATTTGCAAATTCTGCTACTGCGTCGTTGAGAGTTTTTGCTGCCGCCGTGGACGTTCTCGCATATACCACGCGCCATTCGCAACTTTCAGAATCTCGATCTTCTTCCATTTCGTCGCCGTCGTCGTCACCGTGCTCTTCCACTTCTTTACCGTCGACGCGTCGTTTTTCGTCTTCAAACTGTTTCGAAACGAAATAGTTGTCAACTTCACGAACTGCGCGTCCTCCGGGTTGGAGCAATATGAGCAAACCTTTCGATTTCCCTTTGCCGCCTCTTTTTGGAAAGTGTGCAGCAAAGACTCCTTTCCCGTCCAACGCCGCGTGGTAAATCGAGCAGTGACGCAACAAACCCGCCGATGAAAGCGCGCGTTCGTTCGTAAAGTCCATCACAGACGGCAAATAATTCACTTCTGTTGTCGTTTTCATATCCAAATTCGTCGCAGACACTTCCAGCATTGGTTTTACTTTCTTCTTCAAGCCTTCTTTGTGCGTCTTCTTCAAGTCGTCCAATATTTCATTCGCGGCTTCTCTCTTCACTCGAGCTACACAACCAATGGTTTGGATCGACCAATCTTCTAACGGGACGTCACGTTCGTACACACCAACAACGTTCGGATCTGCGAGTAGAGCCGCAACATCTCTGCCGTATTGAACTACAGATTTTTTGGAAGCGTCAAACTCAACTTCGTAGACATTCAACGTACTCGTGCCATCTGCAGTCATGAAATTATTCGTGTTTTGCGCGCGAGGTAACGCTACGTTGACGCGTTTCTTCCCGTTTAACCCCTTGTCACCTTCGGGGTCGGGATACCGCGTGGCGACGTACACTTTTCTCGGCGCAGAGAGCAAAACAGAACGCATGGTGCCATCGGCGACAACCCATACGCGGAAAACGCCAGCCGGAGGTTCTTCGCCTTCGGCACCGTCATCTTCCAAGGATGAAGACACGTTGCCTCGCGAATAATCATCGATTGAAACAATTTGCCACGGAGAAGTGGCTAACGATTCGTCGACGTTTTCGAGAAACAAGTCCATTTGACCGATGAAACTGTCTTCGTTTGCGCTGTGACGGCGCTTTTGGCGAGGAAGGCCCTCTCGTTCGCGACGTTGATCTTCGAGATCCTCTCGATGTTTTCTCTCGCGCTTCTCCTTGCGTTTTATGCGCCAGCCTTTCGTGGCGTGCTCGAGCCAAGATGCGTAATCGTCGTTCGGATCGGGTGCCGGCAAATTCATTTTACCAATCGGAGGCGTTTTTGGCCCGCCGTGATGGTGTGCCGTGTCGCGCTGTCTCTGAAACACGCGGCACTTTGGCGTTCCTTTCGCACCTTTCGCGAGTAAAGAGCCTCCAACTTTACCTGGAGTGTTTCTCGCCGCGCCAAAGTCTTCCATGTCGCGTTCATCATCGTTATCGTAATCCTCGTTTCTCGTATCATCTTCTTCGTCGTCTTCCGAAAAATTCAGTTGCTCGAGATATTCACTCTTGGTTTGTCTGCTGAAGCCCACCATGGAATAGAGTTTGATCTGCTGATGCCGATCTTTGCGTTCGCGAATGCGCTTGTCCAACCAGTCAGGATGTTTCACGCGTTCGCACGGATTCTCGATGTTCTGCAAAGCTGCCGGAACGGAGATAATTTTCTGCACGGCGCCGCGCAAACGACCTTTATAATATTCCCAATCGAGAATATCGCGCAAATCTGGCATTTCGCCAGCTTCTCCCGGAGGCGCATCTTTCAACCAGTCGCGCAAATATTTTCTTGCTTTCGCAGGATCGGATGCAGCTGAAAATATAGAAACCGGAATGGCTCTTTCCGAAGTAGGCGCGCCATGCGGTTTCGCCGAGATGATGTATTTGCACACCAAACCTTTATCCTTGACCAGTCCCGGTTCTTCGAGAAATTGTGCGAGTCTTCTCGCCGTCGTCGTCGATGTGGACTTTCTATCTCCGTATTCTTCCAAAGATTTACTCATAACGCTCGATTCGGAAATGTAATCGATGAGTTGTTCGTCGTCAATATCTTTTCCTTTGTCATCGAGCATATCGAGAAGTCGATTGGCAATTTTGCCTACTCGCTCATACACCTCCTCCAGTGATTTCCCTTCTAAAAACGGTGAACTCCCGGAATCATCGAACAGTTCGGCTTGTAACACTTTGATCAACTTCAACTCGCCTCTTCTTTTCAATTCGAACCCTTTCAACTCCTCTAAAGATCCGTCGAAATTGAAAACTGCGTAACGCTTCTTGATCAAGATGCCTTCTTCTTTCGACGCCGGTAAAATCATCGCCCTGTACGGACCGTCGACTTCAAACTCGATGGACATCTCCGAAGATTGCTTGTAAATTTGCTTTTCCGGATCGATGAGCGTATGATACTGGTCGTTTCTAGTTTGCAAATCGGTCATGCGGTTAAGAACGACGCACGGATAACTAATCTTCAAATTTTTCTTCATGTTCCCAGACCCGTCGCTTTTCGGCTCAAACGTGTATTCCTCCGGGAACGTGCCCGGAAGACAGCACCAGATGCCATCGGTATCCAACTCGAGCGGCATACCAATATCATCTACCAGTTGTTTCGCCATTTGAATAATGCGCGCACCAGTGAGCGTAACAACTCCAGCCATTTCCATGGAATACCATCTCGCGCCTTTTCTCATTACGTACCCGTAAAACGAGTTCAAAATACACTTGTGCGCGAGCTGTAACGAATCGTACAACGTCACCATATCGGCCGCTTCTTTCGTCTCGAGCGGGTTTCCTTCCTGTTTCGCTGCAGATAATTTCCCTTTCCACTGCTTATTCAACCCTTTATACTCATATCTTCGATCACGAAACGTTCGCACGGTATCGATGTAAAAACTATTCTCTTTCATGCAAATCGAACTCTTCTTCGTTTGGACGACGGGCTTTTCCATGACCTTTCGGTATACTTTTTGCGAGTACATTTTCAATCTCGTCTTCTTCTGGGATTCCTGCTCTTGTCTGCTCAAATCTTTCCAGAAACGTTTCGGCTCGCCCGGAATTAAAGGAGGAAACCTTTCAATTTGTAACTGGGCTTTGATTTGCGCGTAATCCGAACTTGTCGCGGCGTAGTGTTCGCCTCTCCACGTCCACTCCATTTCTCTCAAGCACGTTTTACCTGGACGGTTGAAATCACACGACGCGCAAATATCATCGTTCACATTCGCCATTGGTTGTAATCTATTTGTTAAGATGATGTTCGGGTACATCGCCGCGACGTCTAAGTGATAAATGAGCGGATTCACCTCGCAGTTCGGGTTATCGCGCAATTCTTCCAGCTTCTTCACGATGCCTTCTCGTATCTCTTGGTAGTTTTCGACGTCATCTTCCGTCGCACCTTTACCTTCGTGCTTAAGGGCATATCTTAAATCATCGTCGACGGCGTCGATTAGTTTTTGGTAACCCTTGGGTTCCAGCTTGAACTTGACTGGAATGTCCGAACGAAACACACCGGATTGCAAGCACTCCACGTGGCCTCCAATATACGTCTCGCTTTCCAGCGGATGCCCGTTGAAGTGCTGTTCGCCCGCGCTTCTTTGCTTGTTTGGGCACACAATGTTCCCTCGATACGCTTCAACCATGAGTAAAGACTCACACAATGTCCCGGACCCTTTTCGTAAAACTTCATCCGGCGTGAGCGGAATGATAGTCGCCAACGAAAAGATGAAAGGATGAACGTACTTCATGTACAAATAGTACGTGGAGACGGCGTCGGACACCGAATACGCCGCCATAGTTTGCGGTTGAGAGCGGGCAAACGGGAGCATATCTTCCGGGTCGACCTCGATCGGGTTGAATTTCAACAACTTCTTCGTGACTGCTTTTAAACCGTGCGATCCGGCCGGTAAGTACGAATCTCTCTTCACCCAGTGAAAGGCGTCCAAATGCAAGGCAAACTTTGACCTCGTCTCCCCGGAATCCGATCCTCGAAAGCCAATCTCTCGGTACATGGACATCCCGTGTTTTTTCGCTCTCGTTTCAATAAAAGGGAAATCAAAATAGTCACCGTTATACGTCACGTACACGTTCGGTTGCGCATCGCGCATGTGATCGAACCATCTGCGCAAAAGCGCCTTCTCGTCCGGCTCGTTCCACACGATGAAAGGCCCAGGATATTCCGGTTTCGGGTTGTATTCAAAATCATCGCAATCTTCGCTGACTACTTCACGATTGATTATTAAATAACCTTGCCCGTCCAACATGTACGAAATCATAAACACTTGATCCTCTTCGGCATCGGGAAACTTCAAAGGCAATTTCGTCGTCTCGATATCAAACGCGCACACTCTCACTTCCGCTCTTCTCTTCAAATCCGGCCTATGCGTAATGATCACATCTCCATCTCCAATTTCAACTTTAACGTCATACCAATGTCCACATCTCACCTCGGAATCGATCATGTACCTCATGTGAAAGGGCACATCGTACTCTCTGATATCCAACATCGCGTCTTCGTAATCCGTAAACGTCTTCTTTTTAGAATTTTCAAATACCCTCTTCCCTCGCGCGTCGGTTTGCATCGCGTCGCTCCCACCACCATTTTCGCGCGCATTGAGCGCATCTTGCTCGTGCAACGCCTGATACGCCACCGAAGCGTTTGATTTTGCCTTGTTCTTTTCTACGATTGGTAATAACTCTCTCCGACACTCGTACATCCCGCTTTGCGTGTAAAAGGAAATCTTCAAATACGTCTGTTTCAACCCGCTGAGATGGTTTTTCAAATCCAAATCTTCCTTATCCACCAACTCCACGTCTTTCACGTTCTCCTTGTGTTTTCTTCGCACGTACGCTTCCACCTCGTGTTCGCTCCCCGGTGACGTCGCGAGCAGAAAATACGGCGCGTATTTCTTTTGCACCTTGAACACGGAGCCGTCTTGGCAGGCGAAATATAAGTTCACCGCCGCGTGCGACTTCTGGGCTTGCTTGCACTCCACCGTAGTCTGTGTTTGCGCATACGAAAAACGACGACAGATAAAAAAATAAAGAGTCAGCGAGAGAGAGTGCGAATCAAAAAAGAAGAACGACTCATCGCCGAAGAAGAGTCCGCGACAACGAACGGAGAAGTGGATGACGGAAGTGTTTTTGTCGAGGAGGTGCTACTCGCTCGCGCGCGTGCGCTCGCGCGTACAAAAACCCAACTCTCTCGATCTTTTTTGAATTTTTCACGTGGAAACCTCCTCTCGCATCTCTCGCGAACTTTAGCGCGCGCGAGATGCGAGAGCGTAAAACGAACGAAAAACAAACACAACAAACAAAACGCACCGCGCTGGCGTTCACCAACCACCCGAGCTGCTCTTCGCCTTCTTCGCTCGGTAAGTGGTACCCCAACTCTTCCTCCAAAGCGTCTTCCTCTCTCGCGATCTCCAAAGGCGTCTTCGTGGCCACGCCGAGGTACGAAGTGTTTGGTCTGTTCTGTCCTTTGCCTCGTCTGGCTTCGCCGTACATGTTGCCTTTGTTTTTCTTGTACGCGCCAGCGAAGGCTGGATTGCCCATGATTTAACGATCGATCGATTGATTATTGTCGTTGTCGCGCGTCGTGTGTTTTGTGCAGTTATGCGCGGCGTGCGCGCGCGCAGTTTGTTGTTTTGTGTTGTGCGCGATTTGAGATTTTCCTTTTTTTGAATTTTTGTGTTTAGGGTTTTGGTCCAATTTTTGCCTCTTTTGGATTTTCGCAAAAACGAAGGAGCGACACAAACAAAAAGGAAAGAGAGACGGGGAAAAAAATGAGGAGAGGCGAGAGCGCCCCGGGGCGGCTGCTCGTCTTCTTCTCCTCTTTCCTCTCCGCTCGTTCTCCTCCGTCCACTTCTTTTTTATCTTCTTCTTCTCGTTGTTATTCTCTCGCGCGGGGGAGAAGGAGGGGAGAAACGCACGCGCGAAGAGAACAGAGCCGCTCGTCGCCGTGGTGCGTTCGTTTCTTCTTCTCGACATCATCGTCGTTGGACGAAGAAGCAAAAGCCGCCGAGGGCGCTGTCCGCGACGAGGCGCGGCAGCACGAGAGTTTATCCTCGCGAGGGCCGAGTTGGTCGGTGAACGAGTTAGTCAGAGGTAGCGGAAATAGTAACGACAGTAGCGGCGGGGGGGGCGGCGGCGCGATATCCGCGGAGGAGTTTAGGAAAATCGCGGAGAGCGTGAAACTTTCTTTCAACGACCGCGAGGAGGAACGGTTGGCGAGGAGAGAGGTGGAGGAAATAGTTCGGTTTAGCGAGATGGTTTTATCGTCGTCGTCGTCGTCGAGCGATGTCAAAGAAGGAGACGACGAACAGGGCTTGAACAGGCCCACGCCTCGACGCCGTATGGACGAGTAAAAGTTCCGTTCGCGTGCGCGAACCTCTCTATAATCTAAACGTGTAAAACATTCTATTCATATTTATATGTTATCTACGTGCTACGCTACGCGCTTTTATTTCTTTTTTACATTCTCCGAAAGCATTTCTTTCCTCTTCATCTTCTCGCGACTTCTTTTACTCACGTGGAACGCCAACGCGGCGGAGACTAATACGCTCGCGTTCATGGCCAAAGCGACTTCGCTTCCGAAAAAATCCACCGCTAAGCCGCTCAAAACCGGGCCGAGTAACAAACCTACATCGCCAGAGTTACGGTATATTGATAAAGCGGCTCCGCTAGCTTTTCTTGGCGCTATTTCTGCGACGAACGTCATCGGAGCGGCACCCATGATGGAAGAAGCAGCTGCCCACGAGACGCACGCAGCGGCGAAACCCGCCTCCGAGGAGCTTCCCGCGATGGCCATGACGGCGAGCGAAGAGAGAATCGTCGTCGGTGCGATGATATTTCGGGCACTAAACGTTGAAATTAACTTTGAGGAAGGAACTAATCCAATTAAACTCGTCGTAGCCATGGCTGAAAAGAGCATGCCGAGATTTTGCGCATCCATGCCATGCGAAATGGCCAAAATGGGCAACACGGCGCCTCTCCCACCGGCGCCGGCGAAGAATAAGGCGGAATTCAAGAAACAAACCGACCAGAAATCGGTTCGCTTGACTAACATACCCAACTGTCTGCTGTCAGCAGAAGATGTCGGCGAGTTTTGCTTTTCCATGGCGTCTTTGTTGAGCGTCAGAGAAGCGTCCATAGTCATCGAACCTCCGGGTTGCAATCGCTGCCGCGTCGAAGACGAAGACGAAGACGAAGACGACGATTTGGTTTCATCGCCGCTTTCATTATTTGACGATGACGACGATAAATGCTTCGTCTCCGGTGCCGCATAAAACGCCACCGCGCTCAAACTTCCACTCAACGCCGTCGCGAATAAAAACGGCGTTCGAATATCGCCGCCAAACGCGTACATCGCGGAAATTAGACCTGGACCTACCGCGGCACCAGCTAAGGCCGCGCCTTGATGCATATTCATCGCGTTTCCTCCATTCATCATCCCTTTGTTTTCCGTTTTCGCGATATCGCTCAAACTTACAGACGCTCCGGTCGTATAGATGGACGACCCAACTCCCGCTAAAAAACGCGCTCCTAACAACTCGTAAAAACTCGAACTCGTCACCGTGCTCATATTCGCCATCGTGGTCACCATCGGTCCGAACCATAACAATTTCTTCCTCCCAAACTTATCCGCGAAATACCCAGCCGGCGTGTTCACGCACAATCTCGCCGCCGCGAACGCGCTGAGAATGCTCCCAATCTGCGCGCCGGACAGATGTAACTCGGACGTCGCGAAGGACGGAATCGTCGGCGCGAGAATCCCGTGTCCCATCGCGCACGCGAACGAGAGTCCGCATATGGAGAGAATTTCCTTGTTGTCTCTGAGAAAGTTTGGAATTGGATTCGTTGAAGTAGGCGCAGGAGGTACAGGAGCACTCGTTGGTATCGGGGGCGAAAGTGTTCCTCCGCCGCCGCTCGCTCCTTTCTTCTTCGTCTTTCGTCCTCTCGTCGGCGCATTCTTCGTTTCCTCCGAGGAAGAAGAAAACGAAGTAAACGAAGATGAACTGCAAAAGTGAGAGAAAAGAGCGCGGCGCGCGGAAGAGCGCCGCGAAAACTCCCGCGCCGCTCTCTCGCCGCGCAACATGTGCGTGCGTGTGTGCGAATATTTCTTCACTCGTCCTTCTCAAACGCTTCTTTTTCCATCTTCTCAACAAACATTTTGATTGCTCTCTCCTCCTTCTTCTTCTTCTTCTCGGGTGCGCGCGCGGCGCACCGACAACGCCCAAAGAGCGATGCTCACTCTCATGCGTGTGTGTGTGTATGTATATCCTCGCTCGCTCCGACGTTTTTTTCGCGGGTGGTCGAACAGCCGGTCGCGCGAGTCGGTTTTTCCCCAAGAGAGAGAATAAGAAATTCAAAGTTTGTTTTGTGTTGTTCTCCGCGACTTTTTGGCGTTTTCTCCCGCAACAACACGACGCAACGCACGAGACGCACGACGACACAACTCCGCATCAAAAAAAATAACAGAGACCACACGCGACACGAAAAAAAGCACATATAACACTAAGCGATAAGCTCTCCATCACTCTATACTTTCGTCTTGAGAGGTCGCCCTTTGAAAAGTCGTTTTTGTTATCATAAAGTCACCACACAAAACTCGCGCCGTGAACCGACGATATAACGCTCTCTCTCTGACGCGAAGAAAGAGAGAGAGAACGAAACGAGGAAGCTGAGAGAGAGCGAGAGGAAGCTGAGAGAGAGCGAGCCTTGCGAGAACGGCGCGGGGAAAAATATAAAATCAATCAAAAGGCCCTCCCCCCGCGGGGAAAAATAATACAAAGATGGACGCACTCGCCAGCGCTTCGCCGGAAGAGAAGAAGAAGAAGCCAGACGTGAGCGTACAGATTCCAGCGGCTTCAGAGGGAGAGCAAAAGAGAGCGGCAGAAGGTACGGCGGCGGCGGCGAGTAGTAGTGGTGGTGGTAACGCGAACGAAAAGAAGGAGAGCGCGACGACGAAAACGAGGACGGTGACGAAACCACCCTCTCCTGCTCGGCAGATGGACAAGATGGATGCGTTGCTTTCGCCGAGGACGAACGTCGAGCCGTCGTCGTCGACGAAGGAGAATTCAGTAAAAACAATCGATGAATTGATGTCGGAAGAGAACGAGGCGGACGTGGACCTACCGTACGATAAGAACGATTCGGTGGCGTTTTTCGATTTAGATCACACGGTGGTTGATACGAACTCGTCGTGGCTGTGGGTGCAACACGAGGTGAACCAAGGGAGAGTCGGCGCGCACATGATATTGACGGCGATTTACTGGTTCGGGAGGTACGCGTTAGGTTACGGCGCAGGTGCGGAGAGAGCAGGGGCAGATGCCGCGGAGACGTACAAAGGCGTCCACGCGGATAAGTTGAGAGGAGACGTGGAGTCATTTTTTAACGAGGAGATGAAGCATAGAATACGACCGGGATGCGTGCCCGTGTTGAAAGCGCATAAAAGAAGAAGTCAACGAGTGATCATGTGCACGTCGACGTGGCAGCATCCAGCGGAAACCGCGGCAAAAATGTTTGGGTTTGAAACAGAAGCGGATGATGTGATTTGCTCGCACATGCAAGTGACCGAAGATGGAGTTTTGAATGGGAAGTTGGCAAAGATTGCATACGGCGACGAAAAATACGAACGGACGAAAGAGTGGGCGGTGAAGAACAACGTAGATTTGAAAAAGTGCTATTTTTACACGGATTCATATTCGGACGTGAAATTAATGGAGCACGTGGGATATCCCGTGGCGGTGAATCCAGATCCGAGGTTATTGAAACACGCGGAGAGTAGAGGGTGGGAAATAGTAGATTGGGGGGTAGCGCCGCAGCGGGCGAAGAAACCGAGATATCATTACGGTTGCTTGAACGGTGCGAGGCAGTCGTACGCGTGATGAGAGAGAGAGAGAGAGAAAGAGAGAGAATTATACTGTCATTATTATTATTATTATTTACATATACTACGCGTTGAATTTATTGATCGACACTGAGAGCAAAGAGAAACCTTACCACAGTTTATGCGAGTTCAAGTTCCTCGATTTTTGGTACAGCCTCGCTTTAGCCATTCGCTTCTTCTCCCGAAGCGCGTTCTCTTGGTCTTCGTCTAAACTATTAATATTCTTACTTCTACTTTCGATCTCTTCTATCGCACCGAACGAACGTTCTTTCGCGTCCATTTTCGGTATGAAGGAACCGTATTCGTGCGTGGGAGGGAAGTACCAAGTCTTCCACGACGGTTCCTCCTCTTCGTCGCCGTCTTCCGCGCTCGTAGTCGCCGCCGCAGCCGCTTTGCTCCTCAGCCGTTTCAACTCCTCCACCATTTTCCGCACGTCTTCTTCTTCTTCTTCTTCTTCTTCTTCTTCTTCTTCTTTTGTCTCTTCTTCTTCTTCTTCTCCGTCTTCCTCGTCATCCTCGTCGTCATCCTCCTCCTCTTCTTTCCTATTTTCAAACATCGTCGTTGTTATTTCCTTTGTTTCAATTTTCTCCGGGGGGTCTCTCAACACATCATCCAACGTCGACTGAAAGTGTTTATGTTTCATCTTATTTCGCATCGCTTCCACTCGAGATTGCAACGTAATGTTCTCCCCACCACCATCATCACCGCTCATCGTCGTCGTCGTCGTCGTCTTCTTCCGTCCTCTTTCCCTCGCGCGCATCATCCAATACTCCTCTATGGCTCGATTCTGGTAAAACGAAGTTGTTTTTTCTTCAACGTCTTCCGAGTCGAAATTTTCATTCCGCGTTTTTTTCCCGCGCACCGTTTGGCCGACTAAAACGTCCGGATTCGACGGACCTTTGTGGAGTTTCCAAGCCGTTCGTGAAGGTGGTGGTGGTGGTGGTTGCGGATTGCTCGGCATGTTTTCGCCCAAAGCGCTTTGAAAAGTGTGGGGAAAAGAGACGTTTTTTGACTCATAATAAGATACAAAATATAAAAAAACACTCTCTAAGGTTAGGGAAAACTAAACATATGACTAAAAATCAAAGCGACCTGGGCGGCTCTAACTGCTCCACCCCTCTCTCCTTCAACATCTCGACCATCTTATCGCACATCGCTCGCGTCTTTTTCGCGAGCTGTAAATTCTTCCTCGCGTCCAGCTGCGACGTCGCGAGTTGTCTCTTCAATTTTGAGATTTCATCCTCCCCGTCTTCGTCTGCGTTAGTAGTAGTACCTCGTTGTTGTTGTTGTTTCTCTAGTTCTGCGGTGGACGCGGCTAAACTCGCCTCCAGCGCGCTCGGCGGCGACGCATCTTCCGAATCTCTCCCTTCTTCGTTCGCCGCGCCGCTCGCCGTCGCGACTGGAAGTTGCATGTCGTGCTTCAAAAACGTCTCCACCAGCTGCCGTTTCCTCGCCTGCTCGATTTCCAACGACGCCGTCACGTTAAATCCAATCTGACGGCTTTTCTGTAACCGCGCTTGCACCTCTTCTAAGGTGATGGTGTTGAAATTCTCCGCGTCCGACGCGGCCGCGGTTTTCAAGCGGCCGATGATGGAGTTGAACTGTTCCTGGTGTTGTTGGGAGGACATGTCTTCTCTCTCTCTTTATTGCGTATATCAACAAAAGAGTGCGTTTTTGATGGGAAAATGAGGACTTTTGGGGAAAAAAATACTCGCGCGCGATTTTTGTATCTTATTACTTATTTTCTTCAAGAAAAAGCGCGCGCACATGCCGCCATCCTCACTTCTCACGACGCGAGCGA
>Ga0181558_10003219_pt1 | contig 15109 bp, 13 predicted proteins | sample 011ome_22_FD_133754 | JGI IMG/M metagenome (GOLD analysis project Ga0181558, IMG submission 133754) | Coastal salt marsh microbial communities from the Groves Creek Marsh, Skidaway Island, Georgia - 011507BT metaG (megahit assembly) | ecosystem: Environmental > Aquatic > Marine > Intertidal...
CGCCCCGCCTCATCAACGCCGGCCAGTTGTGCCGGATCAAGTTCCGGATAAGGCCCGTCTTCCAGGACCAGGGGTAGCAGGGGCTTATCTACCTTGCGTGGCATAACTTTAGCACCGCATCGGCAGCCGTTGCACTGGCGTTGCGCCGCAACTGTTCATGAATGCTGTGCCAGGTCCCTGCAATGGCTTCCCTGCTGCCGTCATCGGCCAGCAACTTCTCCACCTCGGCACTCAGTGTCTCAGGTGTTGCTGCATCCTGGAGCAGTTCGGGAACCAGGGCCTGCCTGGCCAGCAGGTTTGGCAGGGAGACATAAGGTGATTTCAGCATCCGCGAAATGATGGCATAGGACAACGGCGCCATCTTGTAGGCAACCACCATGGGCTTTTTCAATAACATGCCTTCCAGTGCCGCCGTTCCCGAAGCCATGAGAATACAATCGGACGCCGCCATCACCGTGCGTGACTGGCCATCGACCAGGGTAATATCCAGGTCACTGTAACCGGATTGTATGAACCCTTCTATCTGTTGCCGACGCTGGGCGTTGGCACAGGGGATCAGCGCCTGGAGGCCCGGGCGCAATTGCTGGCAACGCCGAAATGTTGCCAGGAAGTCCGGACACAGGCGCTGAACTTCACCGCCCCGGGAGCCAGGTAGCAGGGCCAGCACCTCGGCATCCGGCCGAATACCCAGTGATTGCCTGGCCCCTGCCACATCCGCTTGCAACGGCATGGCATCGGCCAGTGGATGCCCTACGCAACACACCGGCACACCATGTTGCCGGTAAAACGCTTCCTCAAAGGGAAAAAGCGCCAGCATCAGGTCAACCGCCCGGCCTATTTTCTTTATTCTTCCCTGGCGCCAGGCCCATACCGAGGGACTGACGTAATGCACGGTGGGAATCCCCAATGCCCTGACCTTCGCTTCCAGCCCGAGGTTGAAGTCAGGCGAGTCAATGCCAATAAATACATCCGGGGGATCTGCCTTCATGGCAAGATAGAAATTCTTGCGAATGCGCAGTAATTCGGGAAGGCGTTTGAGGGGTTCGACCAACCCCATGACAGACAGGCGGTCCATGGGAACCATGGAGGCAAGACCGGCAGCTTCCATTTCAGGGCCACCTATGCCGGTAAAAGTCACGGACGGCACCTTGCCCAGCAATGCCTGCATGAGGCCGGCACCGAGGATATCGCCGGAAGACTCTCCGGCAAGAATGGCTACGCGTAAGGGGTTATCCATGCTGCCTGGTCATCAAGTGATCTGTGACACTGGAGACTCCTGGAAGCTCCAGCCTGGAATTCTAGTTACCTAGCGAATAATGCCCTTTTGCGAGGCTTTGACGGAATGAATCAGCACGTGAATTTCCTGGTGCTCCACGGCCAGCTTCTCCAGCTCATCGATTGCCTCATCTATCTTCAGCCCCTGCCGATACAGAATCTTGTAGCCTTTGCGTATGGCCTTGATGGCATCGCGTGAGAATCCGCGACGTTCCAGCCCGGTGATATTGACCCCTTTGGGTTCCGGCGGAATGCCCTTGACCACGACAAAGGCTGGTACATCCATGTTGATGTGGGTAAGGCCGCCGATAAAGCTGTGAGCACCGATACGCAGGAACTGGTAGACACCGGCATACCCGCTGAGTATGGCCCAGTCTTCAACGACCACATGGCCACTGATGGCAGCATTATTGGAAAAAATCGTGTGATTGCCGACGATGCAGTCATGGGCAACATGGGTATAAGGCATGAAGAGATTGTTGGAGCCGATACGGGTCACCCCACCGCCGACTTCAGTGCCGCGGTGCAGTGTGGCTCCTTCCCGGACAATGTTGTGATCACCCATCTCAAGCCAGGTAACTTCGCCCTGATACTTCTTGTCCGACGGGTCTTCACCCACTGAAGCAAACTGGAATATCCGGTTGTGCTTGCCAATTCGCGTGTGGCTTTTTATGACGACATGGGAAGAGATTTCGGTGCCATCGCCAATTTCGACTTCAGGGCCGATAATCGACCAGGGGCCGACTTTGACGTTTTTACCCAGCTTGGCCGATGGATGGATGACGGGTTCGTTCCCGCTCATTATTCCTTCCTTTCAGCACACAGGATTGTTGCCTCGCAGGCTGTCTTTCCGTCAACGGAAGCACGGCAGGTAAATTTGTAGATGCCCCGACGTACCGGCCCCATCTCTGCCTCAAGCACCAGCTGGTCACCTGGCACCACGGGGCGCTTCAAGCGGACATGGTCGGCGCCGACAAAATAGTAAAGGTAACCGTCTTTGGGTTTCTTTTCCTGGGATTTGAATCCAAGCACACCAGCGGCCTGCGCCAGGGCCTCGATAATCAACACACCCGGCATGATGGGTTTTTGCGGAAAATGACCCTGGAAAAACTCTTCGTTGGTCGTGACGTTCTTGTAGGCCTTGATGCGCTTGCCCAATTCCAGTTCAACAACGCGGTCAACCATCAGAAACGGGTATCTCTGAGGCAAATATTCCTTGATCTCTCCAACATCCATCATACGGGTATCCTGCTTAACTTCGATAACTTGCTGACTAACCGGGGATCTGAAACGCGTGTCTCAGGTTTCCTCGTCTCGTTTTTCCAATGCTTTCAGCCTGCCAGCCATGTCATCAAGCTTTTTGAAATGCACAATGTTTTTCTTCCATTGGGCTGACTCTGACAAGCCTGTCCCGGAAGAATAAACACCCTGGGTAGTGATTGACTTGTTCACCAGTGACATTGCTGTGACCGTCACACCATCGGTTATATGGACATGGTTAATTATCCCGACAGCGCCGGCAATAATACAATTTTTCCCTATGGTTGAGCTACCAGCGATTGCACTACAACCGCAAATGATGGTGTTCTCACCAACCCTGACGTTATGCGCTATCTGGACCTGGTTGTCGATTTTCACGCCATCTTCAATCACCGTATCTTCCAGCGCGCCGCGATCTATCGTGGTGCAGGCGCCAATTTCGACATCATCCCCCACCTGCACGCCACCCAACTGTGCGATCTTGACGGATTTTTCACCGTCACGGGCAAAACCAAAACCGTCGCTGCCAATAACCACGCCGGAGTGGATCACAGCCCGGTCGCCAATACTGACACCGGCATACAGGGTGACACCGGCATGTAACGACAGCCCCTTGCCAAGCCTGCAATTCGAACCAATCACGGTGTTGGCACCCACGCAGCTGTCATCGCCGATATGAACGTTCTCACCGATCACCACATTGGCCCCTATGCCGACATTACTGCCAATGACGGCTGATTCGTGGATTTGTGCTGTTGGGTGTATGAGACGACTATCAGCATCCCCGGCTGCAAACAGGTGGCTGGCATGGGCATAGGCAAGATAGGGATTCTCGCAGATCAGTTTGTTGCCCGGCCAGTCCCTGGCACAGTCTGCAGAAATGATCACCGCACCGGCCCGAGTAGTTTTCAGGTCAGCGAAGAATTTGCTGTTGTGATAGAAGCTTAGTTGATCAGCTGCCGCCGAAGCCAGGGTGGCGATGCCGGAGACTTCATGCTCCGGCTCCCCGTCGAGCTTCAGGTCGAGCGTTTTGGCAAGCGCTGCAAGTGTGTAGGTTTTATTTTTATGCACTACTGATTATGCCCTGCGGACACCCCGAACACGTTCAACCAGCAACTGCGATGACTACGGGCTAGCTCATTAATCAACGTGGCAAAAAGGTTGTCATCACAGCAGCTTGGCGTAGTGATTAATGCCCCGGCAATTACTGCTGGTTGAGCTTTTCGGTGACCCGCGCAGTAATATCAAAGGAATTATCGAAGTACAGTGCTGCTTCAGCACGAACAACGATATCGAAGTCTTCTTCCTCAACCACTTCACTGATTGCCTGGACCAGGTTTGGCGCATAGGTCTGCTGGAACTGCTGCCTTCTTTCCTGGCTCAAGGTCTGGATCTTCTGCAGCAGGAACTGGTACTGGTTCTGGATTTCCTGGATTTCACCGACGGCACGGCGCTGCTCTGCCTCACTCATGACTTCACCATCCTGCTGAAGTTTTTCCGAGAGTTCCTGGCCCTGCGTGGCAAGGTTCCTGAGCTTTTCCTGGTCTTCCGCAGTTTCAGCCTGCAGCTCTTCCTCAACGCCCTGGGCCACATCGGAATTCAGCAAGGCCGTTGCCATGTCCAGAACGGCAATTTTCAGACCGCTTTCATTCTGGGCAAAAACACTGGTGCTGCCTGTGGCAACTAATATGGCGGCAGCGACGAACAAACTACGTACTATCTTATTCACGTGACTCTCCAACTATTCTGATGTCGTTTTGTCAAAATTAATTCAGGGACTTGACCGGCTTTATGGCCGGGTATCTGGTCAGTCTCTGGGTTTAGACTCTCATTTAACCGATTTGATTCCCGGTGACGGTTATTTTTCGGTCCCGTCAACAATGGCGCGTATTCTACAGGCTTTTTGACTATGGTTCGAATACTTCCTTTACAGGTAAATTGCCGACAGATTGCGGACAACTATGGCTAAAACCGCTCAGAAAGTGTTACCCAGGGTAAACTGGAAAATTTCGGTTTCATCTATTACAGAGGCGTTAAAGGGCTTGGCCAGGCTGAATGACATGATACCAAAGGCCCCTGAAAACCAGCTGACCGAGACACCGGCAGAATAACGCATGCCATCGAGGCTGAATCCGGAACAGTTGCTTGCCAGTTCCTGCTCCTGGGTGCAATAGGAGGAAAACACGTTACCGGCATCGACAAAGATTGCCGAGCGAACCCGGCTGCGATCCTCGATAAACGGCAGTGGGAACAGCAATTCTACCGTACCTGTTGCCTGAATATTGCCGCCAAATGGCGAAGGCCTGCCGCCGTACAGGGGCTGGGACGATAGTTTTTCTTCAAGCACTGGCTGGCCAGTATTATCAAACACCGGCAGTCCGTTCTCATCCACAACCTGCTCCAGGATATAGGCAACGTCTGATCGGGTATCTATGACCGGGTTGCCAAAGGGATCCTGGGCAATATCACCATTGGCATCCCGAAGGAAGCGGGTGTTATTGGTGCGATAACGCTCCGGGAATGTTGCCCTGGGGCCCAGGGTATTGCGTTCAAAGCCACGGACCGTGCCCAGGCCACCCGCATAAAAATGCTGAAAGAACGGCAACTGTTCAGTTGAGCCGTAACCGTCGCCGTAACCCAGGTCGGCGCGCATGTGGAGAATCCATTCTGGCGCAACGGGAATATAGTGTTCGCGGAAATACTGCAGGCGGTAATAGGACAGATCACTGCCGGGCGCCGTGAAGGAAAATGACAGGCTCTGCGCCATACCCGCAGTCGGAAACAGTCCCAGGTTGAGCGTGGATTCACTCCAGGTAATGGCAACATTCAGGTTATTGAACTTGTTGCCTTCCCGGTCAAGAAAACCTTTTTTCTGGTTAAACGCGGTGTCTGGCAGTGCACTGATAGGTGCAGTGACGGCATCGGCTATCGGGAAAATCTGTCCGGTTTCAGGATTGAAATAAGACTGATTGCGCGGCGGTACAATCATGTAGTTATTGATCCCCGGAATCAGTTTCGGGCTGGCTGCAATTTCCTGTACTGGACCGATACCTTCATCAATGACTGTATTGGTCAGGCCAAAGTTGAAGGACAGGGACTGGTTTTCATTGAGACGATAACCATAGGTGACATTGGCATTGGCCTGGTTGGTACTGTAGGAAGCCAGGTTGAGTTCGGCGAAATCCGAAGTGGTATAGGACAAACCGAAGCCGCGGCTGATCTGGTCAATGGTGTAATACGGATTGAAATAGTTGAACTGGTAGCTGGTACTGAAACGGCTGGTGTTGACGCCAATGCCAACGCTTTTTCCTGTCCCGAGGAAGTTGGCCTGCTGCAGGTTTGCTGACAATACCAGGCCCTGGACCTGTCCGTAGCCGATACTGCCACCAATGGTGCCGGACAACTGTTCAGCAACAGAAAAATCGACGTTGATCTGGTCAGAAGTCCCCGGCACTTCCGAGGTTTCATACTCCACTTCACTGAAGTAGCCCAGTTGCTCAAGACGCACCTTGGACTGTTCCATCGCCACGCTGGATGCCGGCGCCCCTTCCATCTGGCGCATTTCCCGGCGCAGAACTTCATCCGCCGTATTGGTGTTGCCATAAAAGCTGATGCGGTTCACGTAAGTTCGGTTACCCGGTATCACGAAAAAGGTGACATCAACAGTCTTGTCATCTTCATTGATGGAAGGTACGCCTTCCACTTCGGCGAAGAAGTAGCCCTGGTTACCAAGCAACTGGGTCATGAATTCAGAAGTGGACGTTACCAGTTGCTGGGAAAACACCTGGCCTTCGCGCAACTGAATCATGAGTCGCAGCAATTCTTCAGAATCCACCAGGTCGCCAGCCAGCTCCACCTCGTTAATGGTATAGACATCGCCTTCGGAAATGTTGACGGTGATATAGACTTCATCCTTGCTTGGCGTGACGGATACCTGGGTCGAGGTGATATCGAAGTTGATATAGCCCTGGTCCATGTAATAGGACGTCAGGCGTTCCAGGTCGCCATTGACCTTTTCCCTGGCGTACTGGTCATCCTTGCGAATCCAGGACAACCAGTTCGTGGTGGAAATCTCGAACAGGTCGAGCAGTTCCTCATCATCAAAAACCGTATTACCGACGACATTGATATGGACGATCTTGGACGGCTCACCTTCAGTGATCTGGATATCGATAGCTACACGGTTGCGCTCCTGCTCGATCACTTCGACATCAACACTGGCACCGTATCGTCCCTGCCCTACGTACTGCTCCTGCAGTGCCAGTCGCATGCCATCCAGGGTGGATGCCTGGAACACCTGGCCAATAGCCAGTCCGGCATTACCCATATTTTCCATCAAGGCTTCGGTAGGAATCAGCTTGTTACCGTCTATCTGGATATCACTGATCGTGGGACGCTCTTCCAGGCGAATAATCAGGACATTGCCTTCGCGCAGCAACTCGACGTTATCGAAATTTTCCGAGGCCGAGATATCCCTGATGATGTTGGCGTAATCATTGGCGTTGAGCTGGTCGCCCACATTGATATTGAGCAAAGCGAAAATATTGGTTGCCGAGATGCGCTGCAGGCCTTCCAGGCGAATATCTGACACCGTAAAGGACTGGTTGGCAGCCTGGGCATGGACGGGGTTGGGCAGTATTGCGGGCATGCAAAGTGCAGCCGCAATAAGGCATGACAAAATTTTCTTTTTGGCCTTGAAGTTCATTGACAGCCTTTTACAACAGACGGTTTATATCATTGTAGAACGCAATGAACATGATGCCGGCAATGACCAGCAGACCGAAACGCAGCCCCATTTCCTGGACTCCTTCGGGCAATGGCTTGCGGATTATTGCTTCTATCGCGTAGTAAAACAGGTGGCCACCATCCAGTACCGGAATGGGCATCAGGTTCATCACACCCAGACTAATACTGAGTATGGCAAGAAAGCCGATAAAGTATTCGATGCCGTCGCTGGCAGAGTCACCGGCAATCTGGGCAATGGTAATCGGCCCGCTGATATTGTTTACCGACATCAGCCCGACGATCATTTTCTTTATCGCTACCAGGACAAAAATACTGTTTTCCCAGGTCTCTGACACGGCTTCACCCAGTGCAGCTACAGGGGAAAACTGGATATCACGTACCAGGTCTTCCGATAACACGGGAATTTCAACACCGGCGCCAATGGAACCCTGCCTGCGACCCTGTTGGTCAAGTTGCGGGTTGCCGCTGTCATCGAGCAGATAAGCCGGGCGTATGACCAGTGACTGCGTTTGTCCGTCACGCTCCACGTCCACATTGATATCGGTTTCCGGATTCTCGCGAATCACCGTGACCCACTCGTCCCAGCCCTGGATTGCACTGCCATTAGCCGACAGTACCAGGTCCCCGGCTTGCATACCGGAGGCCTCAGCCCTGCCGCCTGGCAGTACCTGGCCGATGCGCGGCGGGATATCCATGTAAATAGGCGTTATACCCAGGGAACCCAGGATATCGGGCTCGGTGGCCCCGGCCAGCCAGGATTGCAGGGGCAGTTGCAGCTCACGTACCCTCGTGCCATCCGGTTTCTGTACCTGCATGTGCATGGTGCCTGTCTCGCCCAGGCGATCCAGCAGTTGTTTTCTGACTTCCTGCCAGGTGCGGGTCTGCTTGTTGTCAACGGCGACAATCTCGTCACCGTACTCCAGTCCCGCATTGGCTGATATCGAATCGGGAGCAATCTTGCCAACGACCGGGGCAAAATCACTGACTCCCGACATAAACATCGCCCAGTACAGCAAAATGGCCAGCAGGAAGTTGGCGGCAGGACCCGCGGCAACGATGGCAGCCCGTTGAGAAAGAGGTTTGTGATTGAAGGCGAACTGTTTCTGCTCATCAGGCACTTCGTGGTCCTGCTCACCGAGCATTTTTACATAACCGCCCAGGGGAATAGCCGCAATGACGAACTCGGTACCCTCTTGCTGGGAAGCCGGGCCTGACTGTGTGGACACTGTCCTGGGTTTTTCGCGCCACTTCAAAAGCGGCCTGCCAAAACCGACAGAAAACTTTTCAACCTTGACGCCGCATTTCCGGGCCACCCAGAAATGGCCAAATTCATGGAAGGTGACCAGGATGCCCAGGGTCAACAGCATGGCGCCGATATCGAAAATGATGCTACCTATGAAACCCATTAACCTTGACTAAAATTTCCAGTATTTGTGAATTTATCCAGCACCCTGGTTCCAAATAAGAGTTCCATCAGAGCTGTTAGCTTGTCCCGCTTCAATTATTGACCTGAACGACTCCGGCATACGGGCCATTCTCCAGTCGCTGATTGATCTGTTCTTTTGACAACCCGATTGGAGGGAATTATCCGCAAAAAACCGCCCGGAGCGGCCTAAATCCCGGTAATTTTCCCGATATGCCTGGCGGCGGTATCGCGGGCTGCAGCATCTGCCGCCAGTACCTCTTCAAGAGTCGCCATGCTTGAAACAGGCTGCTCTTCCAGAGTGGCCGCTATGATAGCAGGAATTTGGTCAAATCTGAGTGAACCCGCCAAAAAACCTGCCACTGCCAACTCATTGGCGGCATTGAGAATTACTGGTGCAGAGCCCCCGGTTCTGGCCACTTCACGTCCAATTCGCAGGCAGGGAAAACGTACCAGGTCGGGACGGGTAAATTCCAGTGTCGAAATAGCGGCCAGATCCAGTGTTGCCACACCGGCATCCATGCGTTCAGGCCAGGCCAGGCCATAGGCGATAGGTGTGCGCATATCCGGGTTTCCCATCTGGGCCAGGACCGAGCCGTCACAGAAATGCACCATCGAATGCACAATACTTTGCGGATGAATCATGATGTCGATCGCCGACTCCGGCAGTCCAAACAGGAAACAGGCTTCGATCAGCTCAAGCGCCTTGTTGACCATGGTGGCCGAGTCCACGGAAATTTTTCGCCCCATGCTCCAGTTCGGGTGAGCACATGCCTGCTCAGGTGTTACATCCCCCAGGGTATCCGCATCACGATTCAGGAAAGGACCACCGGAGCCAGTCAATACGATTTTACTGAAGCCATCCTTGTCATGATTCTGGAAACGCCCCCTGTCACTGACAGGCAGACACTGGAACATCGCATTGTGCTCACTGTCGATGGGCAGCAGCGTACATCCCGATTGGTTGACGGCCTCCATGAACAGGCTACCTGCCATCACCAGGGCTTCCTTGTTGGCCAACAGCACTTTTTTACCTGCCCTCGCCGCTGCGTAGGTAGGCGCCAGACCTATGCCTCCCACAATGGCTGCCATCACACAATCGACGTCCTCGTGTGCCGCCACAGACTTCAGGCCTTCAACGCCAGACAAAACCTCGATTCCTGAGCCTGACAACACCTGCCGAAGCTGTCCGGCGGCATCTTCATCCTGCATGACAGCAAATACCGGTTTGAATGTTTCACATTGCTGCTGCAGCAAGTCCACGTTCCTGTTCGCTGTCAGAGCAAAAACCTTGTAGCGATCAGGGTTTCGTGCAATGACATCCAGCGTGTTGACGCCAATGGAGCCCGTGGACCCGAGAATGGTGATGAGCTGGCAGTCAGTCACAGGAAGTCCTGTTGCATGAAGACCAGCAGCAAGGCATAAACAGGTGCTGCCGCAGTCAGGCCATCAATACGATCAAGCATGCCGCCGTGACCTGGCAGGATGGTGCCACTGTCCTTGATATCGCGATAACGTTTAACCATGCTTTCAAACAGGTCCCCCGTCACGCTGGTGGCAGCAATGAGAATAGCTGACAGGAATAGCTTGATCCAATGCATGCCGTTCAACTGAACAACCTGCATGATAAAAACCAGTCCGGCGACAAGCACGAGCAGGCAACAGGCCAACAGGCCACCCACAAAGCCTTCCCAGGTTTTGTTGGGGCTGACACGCGGTGCCAGTTTGTGCCTCCCAAAAGCCTTGCCGGCAAAGTACGCACCGATGTCAGCGGCCGCAACCAGTCCCATCATCAGCAAAACATGGAAAGCAAAATATGGCTGGTCGCGCAGGTAAACAAAGGAAAGCCAGCCTGGAAAAAACAGTGGCAGGGTAATCAGGAACAACACAGGCTTGTTCGCCCAGGCTATTTTTCCCTGCGGATAGAGGCAAACCAGTATCAACGCACCTATCCAGAACAAGGCGCCGACAGACAGGGCAAGGGTCAGGGACAGAGGGGAATGGGTAAGCACCGCAAACAGGACAACGGCCACAACAAGAAACGCTGTCCTGGCTGGCAGTCCGGTCAGCCCTGTCATCTTTGACCACTCCCAGACCGCAATACCTATGACCAGGGCAATGAACAGGTCAAACCATATCGCAGGGAGCACAAACACGACAGCAAGGATCAGAAACAGAAGCACGAATGCTGTAATTACCCGTTGCTTCAACACGGTCAGCTGGCCTCTACCTGGTCACTGACCTTGCCAAAACGACGTTGGCGCCCGGCATAATCTTCCAGGGCAAGATCGAGGGCCTGCTCATCAAAATCCGGCCAGAACGTGTCGGTAAAATACAGCTCGGTGTAGGCAAACTGCCAAAGCAGGAAGTTACTGATGCGTTTTTCACCACCGGTACGGATACACAGATCTGGCATGGGCAGGTCACCGAGCGCAATAAATTGCTCAACTGTGTTCTCATCAATGGCGTTCACATCAAGCTTGCCATCGGCTACCTGACGGGCAATCTGTTGTGCCGCATTGGCCATGTCCCAGTGACCACCATAGTCAGCGGCCACCACGACGATCATGCCGGTATTGTTGGCAGTAAGCTTTTCAGCGGCATCCATCAGGGCCAGCAGCTTGGCGGAGAAACGCTCCCTGCTGCCGATAAAGCGCAAACGGATATTCTGCTTGTGCAGCTTGTTGACCTCATTGCGCTGTAGCACATTAAGAAACAGGGCCATGAGGCTGTTCACCTCTTTTTTCGGACGCAGCCAGTTTTCACTGCTGAAGACAAAGAGGGTAAGGATATCGATATTTTTTTTCAGGCAGATGCTGACAAGGTTGCGGGCAGCAACGGCACCGGCACGATGGCCGGAGACACCATTCTTGTTGTGTTGTTTTGACCAGCGATTATTGCCATCCATAATCACTGCAATATGACGGGGAAGGTTATTTTTCCGGTCTTTTTCAGCCCTGGTTGCAGCGTCGTTGGCAGATGTCATAAGTGGTGACGTCAGGGAATCAGATCGTCAGCAGATCTGCTTCTTTTTCTTCATATTTGGCTTCAATTTTCCCGATATAGCTGTCAGTCAGTTTCTGGATATTCTGCTCGGCAGCACGTTCTTCATCTTCCGAAATTTCCTTTTCCTTGAGCAGATCCTTGATATGGCTGTTGGCATCGCGGCGAATATTGCGCACGGCAACACGGGCATTTTCAGCTTCCTGCTTGGCCTGCTTGGTGTATTCCGTGCGAGTTTCCTCGGTCAATGCCGGCATCGGAATCCGGATCACATCACCGTTGTTGGAAGGATTCAGACCCAGGTCGGATTTCATGATGGCCTTTTCAACTTCCCCCAGCATTTTCTTTTCCCAGGGAGTCACGGCGATGGTGCGTGAGTCTTCCACAGTCACATTCGCCACCTGCTGGATTGGCGTATCGGAGCCGTAATAGGACACCATGACACTGTCGAGAAGACCAGGATGGGCACGCCCTGTTCTGATCTTGTTGAAGGCCCCCTCCAGGCTATGCAGGCTTTTTTCCATACGCTCGCCAGCGTCAGCAATAATCTCATCAATCATGTCATTTTCCCCTTTCTATTAATGTACCTTCGTCCTTGCCAACAATGATATTGAACAAGGCCTCGGGCTTGTTCATGTTGAAGACGCGTACAGGCAGGTTGTGATCTCTGCTCAGGCAGATTGCAGTCAGGTCCATAACGCCCAGTTTCTTGTCCAGCACTTCATCGTAAGTCAGGCGTTCAAACTTCTCGGCATCGGGGTTCTTTATCGGGTCTTCCGAATACACACCATCCACCTTGGTAGCCTTGAGCACCAGGTCAGCATCTATTTCAATGCCGCGCAGGCAGGCAGAGGAATCAGTAGTGAAAAACGGGTTGCCGGTACCGGCCGAGAAAATGACAACATCACCATCCTTGAGATGTCTGATGGCGGTACGACGATCGTAATGCTCGACGACACCACTCATCGGAATGGCAGACATGACACGGGTGGCGATATTGGCGCGTTCCAGGGCATCACGCATTGCCAGGGCGTTCATGACAGTTGCCAGCATACCCATGTGGTCGCCGGTAACCCGTTCCATGCCCGCCTCATGCAAGGCGGCACCACGAAACAGGTTGCCGCCACCAATCACCAGGCCAACCTGGACACCGATTTCAACCAACTGGCCAATTTCGGCTGCCATGCGATCAAGTACTTTCGGATCAATGCCAAAATCCGCATTGCCGGTCAGGGCTTCGCCACTCAGTTTAAGCAGGACCCTGTCGTATTTACGGATTTTGGTTGCCATCTAAGGTCGCCCTTCTCTCTTGTGAATAATATTGCCCGTCAGTCAGCCTTTTATTCGCCTTTCAGCTGTGCAGCGACTTCAGCAGCAAAATCTTCTGCTTTTTTCTCAATACCTTCACCGACTTCAAAGCGTACAAAAGACAGAATCTCTGCCCCGGCATCCTTGGCCAGTTTGCCAACCTTGACGTCCGGATCTTTCACGAAGGCCTGTTCAGTCAGGCTGACTTCTTCCACGTACTTGCGCAGACGACCACTGACCATCTTTTCGATGATGTCAGCCGGCTTGCCACTTTCGGCGGCCTGAGCGCTGTAGATTTCGCTTTCCTTGTTCAGGACTTCAGCGGGCACATCCTCAGCCTTGACTACCATCGGGTTAACAGCTGCCACGTGCATGGCAATGTCTTTAGCCAGATCTTCATCACCACCGCGCAGGGTAACCAGCACGGCAATTTTGTTGTTGGAGTGCACGTAGGCACCGACTGTTCCACCCTCTTCCTCGCACACAACGGCGCGACGAACGGTGATGTTTTCACCAATCTTTTGGACAAGTTCCTGGCGAGTCTGTTCCAGACCTGCTGCCAGCAAGGCATCAATGTCATCTTCTTTCTTTGAAAACACGGTATCAAGAACGAAGCCGGCAAAATCTGAAAAGTTTTCATCCTTGGCTGCAAAGTCAGTTTCACTGTTGACTTCAACCATGGCGCCATAGCTGCCGTCGTCAGCAATCTTTGTCAGGACAAGACCTTCAGCCGCGGTACGGCCGGCTTTCTTGGCAGCCTTCAGGCCGCTTTCCTTGCGCAGATCCTCAATGGCTTTTTCAATATCACCATCGGCTGCCTGCAGGGCCTTTTTGCAGTCCATCATGCCAAGCCCGGTACGTTCTCTTAATTCTTTAACTAATGAAGTTGTAATCTCTGCCATGTCTGGCCTCCCTCATATATTCTGAAATTCACCTGGTCTCCGGCAGGGTCGACCCGCCGGAGTATTACCTGGTCAGTGCGCTTACTCGGCCTTGGCTTTGGCCTTTGCTTTAGCCTTGGCCTTGGTTTTGGCCTTGGCTTTTGGTTCAGCCTTGGTCTTGGCTTTGGCCTTGGTTTTAGCCTTTGCCTTGGCCTTCGCTTTGGGCGCAGCTTTTTCTTCAGTTTTAGCTTCAGCCTCCTCTTCAGCCTTTTCGTCAGCTTTCGCTTCAGGAGCAGCTTCTTCAGCTTTTGCTTCTTCTGCCGGAGCTTCTGTCTTTTCTTCAGCAGCCTCTGCAGGTGCAGCTGCTTCCTCGGTGGCAGTTTCTGCAGCCGCGGCTTCAGCTGGCTTTTCTTCTTCAGCAGCTTCTACCTTGGCTTTCGCCTTGGCCTTTACCTTGACCTTGGGCTCAGCTTCTTCCTTGGCATCATCCAGTTCAACGAACTCACCCTTGCGGGCTTCGTCTTCCTGCTTGGCCTTGCCGTGACCTTCCACGCAGGCATCTGCCATGGCACCAACATAAAGCTTGATGGCGCGAATCGCATCATCATTACCGGGAATAACCACATCCACACCGTCCGGATCACTGTTGGTGTCAACGACACCAATTACCGGAATACCAAGCTTGTTGGCTTCGGTCACGGCGATGCGTTCATGGTCAACATCGATAACGAACAGCGCATCAGGCAGTCCGCCCATATCCTTGATACCACCGATGCTTCTTTCCAGTTTTTCCTGCTCGCGGGTACGCATGAGCGCTTCTTTCTTGGTGAGCTTGTCAAAGGTGCCATCAGTCGCCTGGCTTTCCAGGTCCTTGAGTTTCTTGATGGAAGCACGGATGGTTTTGTAATTGGTCAGCATGCCGCCCAGCCAGCGCTGGTCGACGTAAGGCATGGAAGCGCGATCCGCTTCGGCCTTGATAATCTTGCTCGCAGCGCGCTTGGTGCCGACAAACAGGACTTTCTGTTTGCGCTCGGCCATATGGCGAACCTGTTCCATGGCCTGGGTCAATGCAGGCAGGGTTTGCTCAAGATTGATGATATGGATTTTATTGCGGGCCCCGAAAATGTACTGATTCATCTTGGGGTTCCAGTAGCGGCACTGGTGTCCGAAATGCACACCGGCCTGCAACATGTCTTTCATGTTTACAGAGGTC
>Ga0181558_10003235_pt1 | contig 15062 bp, 9 predicted proteins | sample 011ome_22_FD_133754 | JGI IMG/M metagenome (GOLD analysis project Ga0181558, IMG submission 133754) | Coastal salt marsh microbial communities from the Groves Creek Marsh, Skidaway Island, Georgia - 011507BT metaG (megahit assembly) | ecosystem: Environmental > Aquatic > Marine > Intertidal zone...
AATACAGGCCTTTTAGTTTGTCAATTTAAGGCTTTAAAGAATCGCTTCGCTCGTCGCTTTTGCAGACTTCTTTTCCATGTTTTCGGAAAGCGTATCGTACTCCGTTTTGGACCCTACGATCATGCCCAAAATACTTCGCTGACCGGTACCGGCAGGAATCAAATGACCCACAATTACGTTTTCTTTTAGCCCCAACAATTCGTCTCGCTTACCACGGATAGCCGCTTCGGAAAGTACCTTGGTGGTCTCCTGGAAAGAAGCCGCCGAGATAAAGCTTTCAGTACCCAAGGAAGCAGCAGTAATCCCTTGTAAGGTAGGTGCTGAAACTGCAGTTTCGGCATCCATCACCTGTACCAATTTAAGATCCTTACGCTTCAAACTTGAATTCTCGTCACGAAGTCTACGTGCTGAAATGATCATACCTGGCTTCAATGTGGAAGAATCTCCCGCATCCAAAACAATCTTCTTGTCCAAAATGCCGTCGTTCTCTTCACGGAATGCCCACTTATCTACAATCTGTCCTTGCAAGAAATTTGTATTCCCTGCATCAAGAATTTCAACTTTTTGCATCATTTGAGACACAATCACCTCAATGTGTTTGTCGTTGATTTTTACCCCCTGAAGTCGGTATACTTCCTGGATTTCATTCACCAAATATTCCTGTACTGCGGTAGGGCCTTTGATCGATAGAATATCACTTGGGGTAATCGCCCCATCTGAAAGTGGCTCACCAGCACGGATAAAATCATTCTCTTGGACCAAAATGTGCTTAGACAAGGACACCATGTACTTCTTGATCACCCCATCCTTGGATTCAATGATGATCTCTCGGTTACCACGCTTCACACCTCCGTAGGTTACTACACCGTCAATCTCAGACACAACCGCTGGATTCGATGGATTTCTAGCTTCGAACAATTCTGTTACTCGAGGAAGACCTCCAGTAATGTCTCGCGTCTTCCCTACAGATCGTGGGATTTTTACAAGGATTTGACCTGCCTTTACTTTCTCTCCGGATTCTACTGCCAAGTGAGCGCCTACAGGAATGTTGTACGTCTTGGAATCCCCTTTGTAATTTACAATAATGGCAGGGTTCTTCGCTCTATCTTTGGTTTCAATGATAACTTTCTCACGGAAACCGGTTTGATCATCTGCTACTTCTTTGTAAGTGATTCCTTCTACTACTGCTTCGAATTCTACTGAACCATCAAACTCGGAAAGAATGACTGCGTTGTAGGGATCCCAAGTACATAGCGACTCTCCTTTGGTAATTTTTTGACCGTTTTTCACATTCAAAATAGCTCCATAAGGCACGTGGTTGGCTACCAAGGTTTTACCAGTTTTCGCTTCATTGATCTTAATTTCACCAGAACGGCCCATGACCATCGTCACTGATTCCCCGTCTTTGTTGGTGGTCTGTAAGTACCTCAATTCCTCATCGAATTCAACGACCCCATCAAACTTTGCATTGATGCTGGCATCAACCGCCATGTTGGAAGCAGTACCCCCTACGTGGAAAGTTCGAAGCGTCAACTGCGTACCTGGTTCACCAATTGACTGTGCAGCAATTACACCTACTGACTCGCCTGCCTGTACCATATTACCGGTAGCTAGGTTACGGCCGTAACATTTCGCACACACGCCTCGGCGAGTTTCACAGGTCAATACCGAACGAATTTCCACTTCTTCAATGGACGATTCATCGATACGCTTGGCAATTTCGTCAGAGATTTCAACTCCTGCAGCCACAATAAATTCGTCTGTAGCTAAATCGTAGACATCGTGTACAGATACACGACCTACAATACGCTCAGAAAGTGGCTCAACAATTTCATCATTGTCTTTTAAGGCCTGTACTACCAAGCCTCTTAAGGTACCGCAATCTTCCTCAGTGATGATCATATCTTGCGCTACATCTACCAAACGACGAGTCAAATAGCCCGCATCCGCAGTTTTCAATGCAGTATCGGCAAGACCTTTACGCGCACCGTGTGTAGAGATGAAATACTCCAATACGTCTAGTCCTTCTTTGAAGTTGGATAGAATTGGGTTTTCAATGATCTCTCCTACGGAACCTTGAAGATTTTTTTGTGGCTTCGCCATCAATCCTCTCATACCTCCCAATTGACGAATTTGTTCTCTAGAACCTCGGGCTCCAGAGTGCATCATCATGTAGATGGCATTAAATCCTTGCTTGTCCTCTTCCATCTTCTTCATCAGATTGTTCGTCAAATGAGAATTGGTACGAGTCCAAATATCAATTACTTGGTTGTATCGTTCATTGTCTGTGATTAGACCCATGAGGTAGTTGTTCCATACTTGGTCCACTTCCTCCTTGGCCTTGGCAATCATCGGTACTTTTTCTTCTGGGATGATGACGTCATTCAATCCCATAGAAAGACCGCCTTGGTAAGCCATTTGGAAACCTAAATGCTTGATATCATCCAAAAACTGAGCTGTGCGTGCAATGCCACATACTTTCACCACCTGGGCGATGATTTGCTGCAGCTTCTTTTTAGTCAGCAATTCGTTGACATAGCCTACTTCCTCTGGCACAAACTGGTTGAAAATCAAACGACCCGCCACCGTTTCGATGATTTGGTCTTGAATCTCGCCACTTTCGGTTCTTACTTTCACCTTGCACTTGATGTTGGCATGCTTAGAAAGCTGACCTTCGTTCATGGCAATGATTACTTCTTCTTGGCTGTAGAAGGTCATCCCTTCACCCAAGATTACTTCCTCAGGAGTAGACTTCTTGCCTTTGGTCACGTAGTACAAGCCCAAAACCATGTCTTGGGAAGGAACTGTTATGGGTGCGCCGTTGGCTGGGTTCAAAATATTGTGCGCAGAAAGCATCAAGGTAGATGCTTCCAAAATCGCCTCATGACCAAGTGGTACGTGTACCGCCATCTGGTCCCCATCAAAGTCCGCATTGAATGCAGTACACACCAACGGATGCAACTGAATCGCTTTTCCTTCGATCAATTTAGGCTGGAATGCTTGGATACCCAATCGGTGAAGGGTTGGAGCACGGTTGAGGAGCACGGGGTGTCCTTTCAATACGTTTTCCAAAATATCCCAGACTACTGGATCCTTACGGTCTACAATTTTTTTGGCAGACTTCACGGTTTTTACAATTCCTCTTTCAATCAACTTTCGGATGATGAATGGTTTGAATAGCTCCGCAGCCATATTCTTAGGAAGACCGCACTCATGAAGCTTCAATTCAGGACCTACGACGATCACCGATCGACCGGAGTAATCCACACGCTTTCCGAGCAAGTTTTGACGGAAACGGCCCTGCTTTCCTTTCAACATGTCTGAAAGAGATTTCAAGGCGCGGTTGCCATCTGATCTAACCGCATTAACTTTTCTAGAATTATCGAATAAGGAGTCAACCGCTTCTTGCAACATTCGCTTCTCGTTTCTCAAAATCACTTCTGGTGCTTTGATATCAATCAAACGCTTCAAACGGTTGTTACGAATGATCACACGACGGTACAAGTCATTCAAATCAGAAGTTGCAAAACGACCTCCATCCAAAGGAACCAATGGTCTCAACTCTGGTGGAATCACAGGAACCATCCGAACAACCATCCATTCTGGACGGTTTTCTATTCGGGTTCGTGCATCTCGGAATGCTTCTACCACTTTCAAACGCTTCAAGGCTTCTGCCTTACGCTGCTGAGAAGTGTCGGTAGCAGCCTGGTGACGTAGTGAGTAGGAAAGTTCATCCAAGTCCAGGCGAGCAAGCAACATTTCAAGTGCTTCAGCACCCATTTTAGCGATAAACTTGTTTGGATCAGCATCGTCCAATAGGTGATTTTCCTTTGGAAGCTTGTCCATGATGTCCAAGTATTCATCTTCAGTCAAAAAGTCAAGGTATTGTACCCCTTCTTCTGCCTTCACGCCTGCTTGAACGACCGCATATCGCTCGTAATACACGATTTGATCCAATTTCTTGGTAGGTAAACCTAAAAGGTACCCAATTTTATTTGGCAAGGATTTGAAGTACCAGATATGTGCCACTGGTACCACCAATTCAATATGGCCCATGCGTTCACGGCGTACTTTTTTCTCTGTAACTTCCACTCCGCATCGATCACAAATAATTCCTTTGTAGCGAATACGCTTGTATTTTCCGCAATGACATTCCCAATCCTTTACTGGACCAAAGATACGCTCGCAGAACAATCCACCCATTTCAGGCTTGTAAGTTCTGTAGTTGATGGTCTCTGGCTGGGTTACCTCGCCATTAGAGCTATCCAAAATCGATTCTGGGGAAGCCAAGCTGATGGTAACTCGGGAGAAATCGTTGTTCAGTTTTTTATTTTTTCTAAACGACATAGTTTTTTGAGATATGTTGGGGACGGTTGTCCGTCCCATGAGCCAAATTAATCCAAGGTAATTTCAAGAGCCAAACCTCTCAATTCATGAACCAATACATTGAAAGATTCAGGAATATTAGGCTTAGGAAGGTTTTCGCCCTTCACAATAGCTTCGTATGCTTTTGCTCTACCGATTACGTCATCCGACTTCACAGTCAAGATCTCTTGAAGAACATGGGATGCACCGAATGCTTCGAGTGCCCAAACTTCCATTTCTCCAAATCGCTGTCCACCAAACTGTGCCTTACCACCGAGCGGCTGCTGGGTAATAAGTGAATAGGGTCCAATAGAACGAGCGTGCATCTTATCGTCTACCAAGTGCCCTAACTTCAACATGTAGGTAATTCCTACCGTTACAGGCTGATCAAATCGGTTTCCACTCAATCCATCGTATAGGTAGGTTCTTCCGAATGCAGGTAGTCCTGCAGCAGAAAGTTCTGCTGACACTTCATCCAAGGTAGCTCCGTCAAAAATCGGAGTAGCATATTTTTTACCCAATTTCTGACCTGCCCAGGCAAGAACTGTTTCGAAAATCTGTCCAATGTTCATTCGAGAAGGTACACCCAATGGGTTCAATACGATATCCATCGGCGTTCCATCCTCAAGGAATGGCATATCCTCGTCGCGTACGATACGTGCTACGATACCCTTGTTACCGTGACGTCCTGCCATCTTATCACCCACCTTCAGCTTGCGCTTCTTGGCGATGTATACTTTGGCTAGTTGTACAATACCAGCAGGTAATTCATCTCCTACTTCCAAGGTAAAGCGGTCTCGCTTAAATAGACCAGAAATTTCATTACGAGAATTGGTGTAATTTTTCACCAACTTCACAATTAAGCTATTGGTGTAACTATCCTCCGTCCAATCGTCCAATATGATGTCTGAAATAAGGTTAGCCTCTTCCGGTACATTGTAGTTAGACTCGTCTCTGTATGGATTCTTGGCAGGAAAAAGATTACTTTCAATGTTTTTGGCATTGAACTTTACTCCTTTGCTAATGATTTCATCCCCGAACTTGTGACGAACTCCAAGAGAAGTCTTTCCATCCAAAAGCGAAACCAATTTGTTGATCATGCGCGCGCGGATACCCAACAAGTCTTTGGCATATTTCCCTTTCAGCTTTTCAACCTCAGCTTTGGATTTGGCACGGTTATCTTTGTCTTTCTTAGGTCTGGAGAATAACTTGGTTTCGATGACCACACCATTCAAGGAAGGAGAAGCCTTCAACGAAGCATCTTTCACATCGCCTGCTTTATCACCGAAAATTGCTCTAAGCAATTTCTCTTCTGGAGTTGGGTCGGTCTCACCTTTTGGAGTGATTTTACCAATGATGATGTCACCTTCTTTTACTTCAGCACCTACTCGGATAATTCCATTCTCATCCAAATGCTTCACAGCCTCTTCAGATACGTTTGGAATTTCAGAGGTAAGCTCCTCTTCCCCACGCTTGGTATCACGAACCTCCAATTGGAATTCCTCTACGTGAATGGAAGTAAAGATGTCTTCACGTACGACACGCTCAGAAATTACAATCGCATCCTCGAAGTTATATCCTTGCCAAGGCATGTAGGCTACTTTTAGGTTTTTACCTAGTGCCAATTCACCCTGGTTGGTAGAATACCCTTCCACAAGTACCTGGCCTTTTTTCACTTTTTCTCCCTTCAATACGAGTGGGGTCAAGTTGATGGTGGTATCCTGGTTAGTTCTTCTAAACTTGATTAGGTCATAGGTTCTGTATTCATCAGAGAAATTCACCAACAATTCGTCCGATGTCAGATCGTATTTGATGGTAATTTTCTTGGCATCTACATATTCCACTACACCATCTGCCTCGGCAATTAGAAGTGCTCTTGAGTCAATAGCCGCTTTACTTTCCAAACCAGTACCCACAATAGGGGCCTCTGGCTTCAATAAAGGCACCGCCTGACGCTGCATGTTAGATCCCATTAAGGCTCTGTTTGCATCATCGTGCTCCAAGAAAGGAATTAATGAAGCCGCCACCGAAACAATCTGGTTTGGCGCTACGTCCATGTAAGTAATCTCGCTAGGCTCAAGCACAGGAAAATCTCCTTCAAAACGTGCCTTTACTTTTTCATTGACAAAACGGCCCTTGTCATCCAAGGTAGCGTTTGCCTGTGCAATGTTATGATTATCCTCTTCCTCAGCAGTTAAGAATACTATATCTTCTGCTTTCATGCTTACTTTTCCACTATCTACTTTGCGGTAAGGAGTTTCTAAGAAGCCCATGGAATTTACTTTGGCGTGAACGCACAAAGAGGAGATCAATCCAATATTTGGTCCTTCTGGAGTTTCAATGGTACACAAGCGTCCATAGTGGGTGTAGTGTACGTCACGAACTTCAAAACCAGCCCTTTCTCTTGAAAGACCCCCGGGACCCAAGGCAGACAATCTTCGCTTGTGAGTGAGTTCGGCCAGAGGGTTGGTCTGGTCCATAAACTGGGACAGCTGGTTGGTACCAAAGAAGGAGTTGATAACTGAAGAAAGAGTACGTGCATTGATCAAGTCCACTGGCTTGAAATCTTCGTCGTCACGTACGTTCATTCGCTCACGGATGGTTCTAGCCATTCTAGCTAAACCTACACCAAACTGGCTATACAACTGTTCGCCTACGGTACGTACACGACGGTTGGATAAGTGGTCAATGTCATCGACTACGGCTTTTGAATTGATCAATCCGATCAAGTACTTCACGATAGAAATGATGTCCTCCTTAGTCAACACTATTTTTTCAGGCTCAATGGTCAAGCCCAATTTCTTGTTGATTCGGTATCTACCAACCTCTCCTAAGTCGTAACGCTTGTCTGAGAAGAACAAACTCTGAATGACTTCACGCGCAGTAGCTTCGTCCGGAGCTTCTGTATTTCGAAGTTGACGGTAAATCACTTCTACCGCTTCTTTTTCAGAGTTGGAATTATCTTTTTGTAAGGTATTGTAGATGATTGAGAAGTCAGCCACGTTCACATCTTCCCGATGAAGGATGATGGATTTAGATCCTGAATCGAGGATCATTTCGATGTCTGAATCTGTGAGGATAGTATCTCTTTCCAACAAAACCTCATTTCGGTCGATGGACACCACTTCACCGGTATCCTCATCCACAAAGTCCTCCACCCAAGTTCTCAACACACGGGCGGCCAACTTTCTACCTGCCGCTTTTTTAAGTGCGGTTTTGGTAGCTGAAACTTCCTCGGAGAGTCCGAAGAGGTCTAATATATCTTTATCAGAACCATAACCTATGGCTCTAAGAAGGGTAGTCACTGGGAATTTCTTTTTTCGATCGATGTAAGCATACATGACATTGTTGATGTCAGTTGCAAATTCAATCCAAGAACCTTTGAAAGGAATGATACGTGCTGAATACAGCTTGGTCCCGTTGGTATGCTTGCTTTGCGCAAAGAATACCCCTGGAGAGCGGTGCAGTTGGGAAACAATTACACGCTCGGCACCATTAATCACGAAGGAACCTTTTTCGGTCATGTAAGGCAAGTTGCCTAAAAACACTTCCTGCTCGATGGTTTCAAAATCTTCGTTGTCCTCATCGTGGCAAAGTAACCTCAACTTTGCTTTGAGAGGGACAGAATAGGTTAATCCACGGTCGATGCATTCTTCCACACTGTATTTGGGTGGATCCACTGCATAGTCGATAAATTCCAAAGTGAAATTTTCTCTGGAATCACTGATTGGGAAGTTTTCAGCAAAAACTTTGAATAACCCATCGGCACGACGCTTTTCTGCAGGAGTATCCAACTGGAAGAAGTCTTTGAAAGACTGAAGCTGAATATCTAGAAAATCAGGATAGTCTTTGACCACCTTAATGGAGGAGAAACTTTTCCTTGCGGTTTGATTCTTGATAGCCAAGGTAGTGTATAGTTTAATAGTGAAATTAAATGTTGTAAAAATACTATTTACGCTTAAAATAATGCAATTTTAAACTACTGCATAAACAGGAAAAGACCTGACTTATTTAGTCAGGTCTTCGAGCCAATCTCCATCCTTTTTTGGATAGAGATGAGCAAATTACTTGATCTCTACTTCAGCACCAGCCTCTTCAAGAGACTTTTTCAATGCATCAGCTTCGTCCTTAGCAATGCCTTCTTTAACTGCCTTAGGAGCTGCATCAACTAGATCTTTAGCTTCTTTCAAGCCCAAGCCAGTCAAGTCCTTCACCAATTTAACGACTGCTAGCTTCTGAGCACCAGCTGATTTCAAGATTACGTCAAAAGAAGACTTCTCTTCTGCAGCAGCAGCATCACCAGCACCAGCTCCACCTCCGCTTGCCACCATAACGGCACCAGCAGCAGCAGGCTCGATGCCATACTGATCCTTAAGGATGTCAGTCAATTCCTTTACTTCTTTTACAGTCAAGTTTACCAACTGTTCTGCAAGTTGTGTAAGATTTGCCATTGTATTAATTAGTTAATTGTTTTTGAATGATTTTGATAAAATTAATTTCCGTCCCGCTCAGCAAGAGTCTTCAATACACCCGTGAGGTTGTTTTGACCCGATTGCAATGCAGAAACGAGATTCTTCGCAGGAGATTGTAGCAAGCCAATCAGCTCAGCAAGCAATTCCTCCTTAGATTTGAGTGTAGAGAGCATCGTAAGATTGGCTTCGCCCAGAAACACATCTGAATCGATACCAGCTCCTTTAAATACAGGTCTATTCTCTTTTTTTCCTTGTTTTTTTCTAAAATCCAGCAATACTTTAGCTGGTAGATTTCCTGTCTCTTTTGCGAACAAAATTCCAGAGAATCCTTTTAAAGCTCCATCTGCTAGCGTAGAGTAATCTGCATCCAGGTTTTCAAGTGCTTTTGCGATCAAGGTATTTTTGTAGACTTTGTACTCTACACCTCTTTCAAAGCAAGTTCTTCTGAATGCATTCACCTCAGCTACAGAGAATCCAGACGCGTCTGTGATATAGAAGAAAGGGTTTTCTTTAAATTTCTCAGTCAGACTGTCGATAATTAGTTTTTTCTCGTCTCTAGTCATGCTTAAATTCCTTGAATGCTACCCTTATCTACTGAAATACCAGGAGACATTGTGCTGGATAAATGAATGCTTTTAAAATACGTTCCTTTAGAGGAAGAAGGCTTCAACTTCGAGATAGTCAAGATCAACTCCTTCACGTTTTCATGAATTTGTTCCGGCGTAAAAGACACCTTACCGACTCCTGCGTGAATGATACCGAATTTATCAACTTTAAAGTCGATTTTACCCGCTTTCACTTCTCGAACTGCCTTACCTACCTCTAAGGTAACCGTTCCTGACTTTGGATTGGGCATTAAGCCTCTTGGGCCCAATACTCTACCTAGTCTACCTACTTTTGCCATGACGTTGGGCATAGTGATGATCACATCAATATCTGTCCATCCGCCTTCTATTTTGGCAATATAATCGTCCAAACCAACGTAGTCTGCACCTGCTTCAGTTGCTTCTGCATTTTTGTCAGGAGTGCAAAGCACCAATACTTTGATGTCTTTACCTGTACCATGAGGAAGGGCAACAACCCCTCTTACCATTTGATCTGCTTTCCGTGGATCCACGCCCAAACGAACGTCAACGTCTACAGAAGCATCAAACTTCGTCATCGTAATTTCCTTTACCAGTGAAGAAGCAGCCTCCAGGGAGTACACTTGGCTTGGGTCGTACTTAGAAAGAGCTTCTTTTTGCTTTTTTGTTAACTTAGCCATTATTGTTTAGTTATACTTCCCAAGGGGCTTTACCAGAAACTGTGATACCCATACTACGCGCGGTACCTGCTACCATTTTCATGGCTGATTCTACTTTGAAAGCATTAAGGTCAGGCATTTTCGTCTCAGCAATCACCCGAACCTGATCCCAGGTTACAGATCCTACCTTTTTTCTGTTTGGCTCCGCAGAACCACCTTTAACTTTTGCAGCTTCCAACAGCAAATTTGCAGCTGGAGGAGTTTTTACCACAAAATCAAAAGACTTGTCAGAATATACTGTAATCAATACAGGCAATACTGTTCCCATTTTCTCCTGGGTACGCGCATTGAACTGCTTACAGAACTCCATGATGTTCAAACCCTTGGAACCAAGAGCTGGACCTACTGGAGGTGACGGGTTAGCCTGGCCACCTTTCACTTGTAGTTTTACATAACCAGTGATTTCCTTAGCCATTGCTTAGTCTTGTTTTTCTACTTGTATAAAGTTTAATTCTACAGGAGTATTGCGGCCGAAAATCTTAACCATAACGTTAAGCTTTTTCTTCTCCTCAAAAATCTCCTCAATCGTCCCAGTAAACCCACTGAAAGGACCGTCCATTACTTTTACGGCCTCTCCAACTATAAATGGGGCTTCTTGCTTCTCGGCAAACTCATCAATCTCCTCAACCTTACCTAAAATACGATTGACTTCCGATTGACGTAATGGTTCAGGGGTTTTGGAAGCTCCCCCCTGGTTTGATCCAAGAAAACCAATTACTCCTGGGATACTCGTTATTACGTGATTGGCCTCACCATTCGATAAGTCCGCATTAACCAATACGTAGCCTGGGAAGAAATTCTTCTCACGCACACGCTTTTTGCCATTGCGCATCTCATAGACTTTCTCAGATGGAATCAACACTTCAGGAATAAACTCAGCAATCTTCTGCCTAAAGATTTCATTCTCTAGGTAGTTCTTAGCCTTTTTCTCCTGTCCTGCGACTACTCTGAGTACGTACCACTTATGTTCAGCCATCCTGTAATGCTATTAGAATAAATCATAAAACCATGTCATGATATTCTCGAACCCTAAATCCACTGCACCAATGAATAGCGCGAAGATCAACGATGCGACCAATACCAAAATGGCACTGTTTTGAAGAAACGAAAACTTAGGCCATGTCACCATGTTTTTCATTTCGTCATACGACTCAAGGACAAAGTTTTTAAGATTCATAGTCTATATTCTTAGTGCACGGGCAGAGAGATTCGAACTCCCATCAATGGTTTTGGAGACCACTATTCTGCCGTTGAACTATGCCCGTGTAAAACGAACGATCCAAAACGGAACGCAAAATTAGGAAAATAGTCTTTAGAAACAAATGCGATCCCAAAATAATCTTTGGGATCGCATCCAATATTCTAATTAGATAGAATTAGTCAAGAATTTCAGTTACCTGACCAGCACCTACTGTACGACCGCCTTCACGAATCGCAAATCTCAACCCTTTCTCTAATGCAACTGCTGCCAACAACTTCACCTCAATAGTTACGTTGTCACCTGGCATTACCATTTCTACGTTTGCAGGAAGAGTAATCTCACCAGTTACGTCAGTAGTTCTTAAGTAGAACTGTGGTCTGTATCTGTTGAAGAATGGTGTATGACGTCCACCTTCTTCTTTAGAAAGCACGTAAACTTCTGCTTTGAAGTGAGAGTGAGGCTTCACAGAACCTGGCTTGCAAATGATCATGCCTCGCTTGATTTGTGATTTTTCAATACCTCTCAACAACAAACCTACGTTGTCACCAGCTTCACCTCTGTCCAAAATTTTACGGAACATCTCAACACCAGTTACTGTAGACTTCAAGCCTTCAGCACCCATACCAATGATGTCTACTGCTTCACCTGAGTTGACTACACCTCTTTCAATACGACCTGTAGCTACTGTACCACGACCAGTGATCGAAAATACGTCTTCTACTGGCATCAAGAAATCCTTGTCGATCAAACGCTCTGGAAGTGGAATGTAGGTATCTACCGCACTCATCAATTCCATTACTTTTTCAACCCACTTCTCTTCACCATTCAATGCACCAAGTGCAGAACCAGCGATTACAGGAATATTGTCCCCGTCAAAGTTGTAGAAAGAAAGCAATTCTCTGATTTCCATCTCAACCAACTCCAACAATTCAGGATCATCCACCATATCCACTTTATTCATGAATACTACTAGCTGAGGAACACCTACCTGGCGAGCCAAAAGGATATGCTCTCTAGTTTGAGGCATCGGTCCGTCAGTTGCAGCTACTACAAGAATAGCGCCGTCCATCTGAGCAGCACCTGTAACCATGTTTTTCACATAATCGGCGTGTCCAGGACAGTCTACGTGTGCGTAGTGTCTGTTCTCAGTTTGATACTCTACGTGAGAGGTGTTGATTGTAATACCTCTTTCCTTCTCTTCTGGCGCGTTGTCAATAGAAGAGAAATCTCGTAATTCAGAAAGACCCTTCTTTGCCAATACCGTGGTGATGGCTGCAGTCAAGGTGGTCTTACCATGGTCTACGTGTCCAATGGTTCCGACGTTAACGTGCGGTTTGGAACGGTCGAAATTAGCTTTTGCCATGCTTGAAAATCCTCAGTTTAAGTTTTAAAGATATATTTAGATAATAATTTCTGTGTTGAGCCAACGACGGGAATTGAACCCGTGACCCCTTCCTTACCAAGGAAGTACTCTACCCCTGAGCTACGTCGGCTTTCACTACGCAGTGTACTCCGAAGAGTACAGAGCGGGAGACGAGGCTCGAACCCGCGACCTGCAGCTTGGAAGGCTGCCGCTCTACCAACTGAGCTACTCCCGCTTATATCCGGTTGCCCGGTTATTTTTTTGCCCTGCAAAACTACAAAATAAATTTGTTTTTATGCAAGTCGTGGGGGAAACAGGATTCGAACCTGTGAAGACATAAGTCAACGGATTTACAGTCCGTCCCAGTTGGCCGCTTTGGTATTCCCCCAACTGCGCTAAAATTTTAGGCTCATTTCCCCTTTGAACTTTAACGGACTGCAAAATTATAGCCTTTTATTAAAGTATCAAAGTGAGTTCCTGAAAATTGAAAAAAAATTATATCTGCACCGCTCAATCTTTTAAAAATCAAGTACTTAATTTTCTTCTCTCAATAATTCTAAGAAATAGGCATGGTAAGCCTTTAATTCCTCAGAAACTTCCCTTTCGGCAATTTTCTCCATCCTGTCAAGCACCCCTTGCTCCGTTACAAAGCCCAACAGCGTTTGAAACGCTCCCATTCGTAAGTAATCCTTTGGATTGAACTCCATGACAGAAAAAAGCTTAGCTATCGCCTTTCCTTTTTCACTTGTCGATACTTCTAAATAATAACTTCCATAGTAGCCCATAAAATAATACAAGCCCTCTCCACCTAGCGAGGCGAAAGCCCGATCAAACCACCCCTCTTTTCCTCCAATTTTGTTAGAAATATAATATTCTGCCAAGGCAACTCGCAACCGGAAATTGGTTTCCTCTTCAAAACCCTCCATCCAGGAATAGTCCACCCCCGGTTCCTCCATCCGTGCTAACCCCATCAAAGCTGCTCCTGCAACCAAATAGGAAGGATCCCTAGCCAGACGCATCATTGCCCCACGGTAGGCAGCCGAATTCCATTCGACGAGGACTTCTAATGCAGCCGCTCGAACTTTGTTTTGAACATCTTCTTCGGCCAACTGATAGACTACCGGCTCCAGCTCCGGCAGCTGTTCTCTCCAGGTTGGATCTGCCTGCAAAATAGATAACCCTCGCTCTCGAATCGCAGCAAAAGGATCCTGGATGGCAAGTGGCAACACCTCTATCAGCTCTTCCCGAGCCTCACGCGCCACCAAACTATCCAAGGCCTCGTAGCGAGCCACCCCCAAGTGAGATTCTTTAAATTGCTGCAGGTATTGGGAAGAACTGAACGCTTGATTTCCTTGATACAAAACCCCCTGATCCTCGTTCAGATAAACCAATGTAACCGCATCTCCATTCTCCAAAGCAAATTCCTGTTCTACCTCCGTAATTCGTATTTTCTTGATTTTTCTTTCCCCACCTACGTACCAGCTTACTGTCACCGGCAACTGATAAACCGGATTGGATTTTAAGTCTTGCCGCTGAGAAAAACGAAGAAGCAAATTTTCAGGTTGAGAATAATCTACTGAAACTTCCAACTCAGGATGCCCTTTGGCAAAAAACCACTGATTAAAAAACCAATTCAAATCTTGCCCGCTAATCCGCTCCATAGCCAGCCGCAAATCATGGGCTTCCACCGATTGAAAAGCATGTTGAGTCAAATACAAGTTCAAGCCCTTGAAAAATGCCGCATCACCCAACTCACGTCGCAGCATGTGCAAGACTAACCCGCCTTTGTTGTAACTGTGTGCATCAAACAAATCCTCTGCATCGGCGTACCTGTACCGAATCAGCTCCTTTGGACTTACAGCAGCCTCAGCAAAATAACCTTCCTTTTCGACCACTAACTTCAAGTCTGCCTGATCCTGACCATATCGGTATTCATTCCATAAATATTCGCTGTAATTCGCAAAAGCTTCGTTTAAAGTTAAATTAGCCCAGGATTCAGCGGTGACCAAATCTCCAAACCATTGGTGAAAAAGCTCGTGCGCGATGATGAAATCCCATTCGGAATCAATTGCTTCCCGCTCATCCAATAGCAATTCCTCCATAAAAATAGATGCCGTTGTGTTTTCCATGGCCCCAGAGACAAAGTCGCGAACCACAATCTGATCGTACTTTTGCCAAGGAAAAGGAAACCCAAGCCGCTTCTCAAAGTAATCAATCATTTCAGGAGTAGAAGCAAATACTTTTTCCGCCCCTTTTTCAAACCCCTTTTCTACATAATATGCCAATGGTAAATCCCCATGGGTAGCAGTCACTTTAGCAAAATCCCCTACGGCAATTGCTACCAAATATGGCGCGTGT
>Ga0181558_10003236_pt1 | contig 15059 bp, 14 predicted proteins | sample 011ome_22_FD_133754 | JGI IMG/M metagenome (GOLD analysis project Ga0181558, IMG submission 133754) | Coastal salt marsh microbial communities from the Groves Creek Marsh, Skidaway Island, Georgia - 011507BT metaG (megahit assembly) | ecosystem: Environmental > Aquatic > Marine > Intertidal...
ATTATCCTTATCCATCGTATGGATCCCAACTTGTATTCCAGCATCTAGTAACAGTTTAGGAAGTTTATAATAAAAATCATAATCAGCATCTTCTGAAGGAGGTAATTTATGAGTAGCTGCTACTGCGACACTGATCTTATTTTTTTTCAAAAACTCAGTTATTTTATATGACATTGTCCCACCAACAATCACAATTCTGTGGATTCCAAATCCTTTGGAAGTTTCAACAGCATCGATTATTTCTTGCTCGGTATCAGCATTGATGTATAAAAACTGAGTACCATTAAAAAGTCCTGCAGTAGCTTCAAATACTTGATTTCGATTAGTATTGGAAACTTTATTATACGCTTGAGCTTGAGCTAAAAACTCTTTGAGTTGCTGAATTTGTTTAGGATAGTTTTTATTGGTTTTTAACCCGGGTTCTTCTCCTAGCCACCACCGTCCATTTGAAAACGAGTTCGGCCAATTTAAGTGTATAGCATCATCGGCTAAGATCGTAGCATCCTCCCAATTCCAAGCATCAAGCTGCATCACAGAAGATGCTCCAGAAATGATTCCACCTTTAGGAGAAACTTGAGCGACTAGAATACCGTTAGGTCTCATACTCTCTACTACTTTTGATTCAGCATTATAGGCAATTTGAGAACGAACATGTGGAATGAGTTCTCCAATTTCATCTTCGTCGTCAGAAGCTCTAACAGCATCTATTTCAATTAGTCCTAGCGAAGTGGATAAAGCAATAAACCCAGGATATACATCTTTACCAGTAGCATCTATTAGTTGCCCCTTGGTGGTTATCTCAGGACCTCCGATTGCTGTTATTATGCCATTTTCAAAAACGATAGTAGCGTTATTGATCAGTTCGCCATTTCCAATATGTGCTGTACCCCCAATAATACTAATAGGTTCCGTTTGGGGAGTTCCAGGTGTTTGTTGGGCAATTACTACTGTTGTAACTAACATTACTAGTAGATTCAATATAGTGTTTAACTTTTTCATAATCTTTAACTTAAAGGGTCTCACAGCTTAAATTCTTAGTTTCTTTACTCGTAGGTTTTTGAGTTGGTTTCCCTAAGAGTTTTTCTTGAAGCATCAGTTGAAGTAGTTCATTTTTTTGTTCTTTAATCGATTGACGCTTCGCTAAATCTTCTTCTAAATCAAAATAAATAGCACCTTCAATCAGTGTTTTTTCAGCTTTAGCATAGACTGATAGCGGATGATTGTTCCAAAGTACCAGGTCAGCATCTTTTCCTTCCTTGATACTTCCTACGCGTTGATCTATATGAAGGAGTTTTGCGGGATTTATAGTCACCATTTTCCATGCCTCTTCTTCACTAACACCGCCATATTTAATAGTTTTTGCTGCTTCTTGATTTAAGCGTCTATTCATTTCAGCATCATCGGAGTTAATGGCAACCGTAATTCCTTCTCTATGCATTATTGCAGCATTGTAAGGAATAGCATCAGATACCTCAAATTTATAAGCCCACCAATCGCTGAACGTTGATCCTCCAACGCCATGTGCTTTCATTTTATCAGCAACCTTATATCCCTCAAGAATATGGGTAAACGTGTTGACTCTAAATCCAAACTGATCAGCAACCTTCATGAGCATGTTAATCTCTGACTGAACATAGGAATGACACGAAATAAATCGTTCGCCATTGATAATTTGAGCAAGAACCTCTAATTCTTCATCATACCGAACTTCTTCCCCAGCTTTTTTAGCTAAGTCGTATTCCTTAGCTCTTTGGAAGTAGTTGATGAACAGTTGTTCCACTCCCATTCTTGATTGTGGAAATCTAGAATAGCTACTCCAGTTGGATTGTTTTACATTTTCTCCAAGAGCAAATTTTATGAATTGAGGACTGTTATGATAAATTAAATCCTTAGCGGTACCACCCCATTTTGCTTTGATAATCGCAGATCGACCACCGATAGGGTTTGCAGATCCATGAAGGAGTTGTAGTGAGGTAACTCCACCAGCAAGAGAGCGATAAATTCCAGGATGATTAGGGTCGATCGCATCTTCCATTGTTACTTCTGCAGTTGAATTATGACCAGCTTCATTTACAGCACTAAGGGCTAAGTGTGAATGTTCATCAATAATACCTGCGGTTAGATGTTTTCCTGTAGCATCGATAACTTCAGCATTTCTAGCTTTTAAATCAACTCCTATTTTAGCAATTTTTCCATCCTTAACAAGAACATCAGTATGTTCTAATATTCCAGCACGTTCACCAGTCCAAACAGTGGCATTTTTAAATAAAATGGTCTTAGATTCAGGCATTGATGTATTTCCATACGCCTTATTTGGATATAAGACAGGCATGACTTTATGAGTGTTATACTTCTTGTTATCTTCGTCTTTAGCTGAAAATTCACTTGTTTTTGATGCCGTGAATTTAAAATCGGCTCCACTAGGATCAATTCCAGCTCCAGAAATAGTACCCGAATCATCTATGTGAGCAGATAGAATGTATTTAGCGGTTTTATCTTCGTTGTCAAAACTTAGTTCCATCCAATTGTTTGCAAAAGCAAATTTTGAATTGAGTTTGGTGGAATCTTGTTCTACCTTAGCTTTTGGTTGGTCTTTGGTGCCACTAATTTCAAGTTTGAATTCTTTTTTGTCAATGGCAAGGCTATAGTGACCTCTTAAATCGATTTCATTTTCAACTTTGACGATATAAGGAGCACCCTGAGTCCAGTTTTCATAAAGCTCAGTCTCAGCGTCAAAAAGATCTCCAGAAGTGATTAAAAAATTAGCGATATAACCTGATTTTAATTGACCGATCTGATTTGATTGTTTTAAAATACGAGCTGGAGCTGTTGTCAGCGCTTCTAAGGCTTTGTTTTTTGATAAACCATAAGCCACTGCTACACGAATATTTTTTAGGATATCTTTTGGGTTTTTCAACCTATGAGTCGTAAAAGCAAAATCAATTCCGTATTGTTCTAAAACCTTAGGATTTGAAGGTGCTTGGTTCCAAGTTAAGAGTTGTTCAAGGGTTAAAATCGAAGCCTCTGCTGGGTTGGAAACGTCATAAGCCGACGGAAAGTCTAAGGGTACAATAAGTTGAGCTCCACTAGCCTTTACTTGTTCAGGGTTGCGATAAGAATCTCCTCCTGATACAATGGTGTATTGAACAGCATTTGAATCCCCTAACTGATCAATTCTAAGAAGATTTTCTAAGCTACCAGCTTCAAATATTTGAGGTTCATTTTTATTCGCTAAAAAAGCTTCAATTGAACGATCTTTAGTAGTACTCTTACCAGCTGCATACCATTTAGAATCAGCATAAAACTGACGAAGTAAGGCTAGAGATCCCATTATAGAAGTAGGGTAGGACTGATTAGAGGTTACTGATTTAGACAGTGAAAAGTACTGACCAGATTTATTAGATAGCACGCGAATAGCATCAGAAGCCTCTAGGTTTAAAGAAACTAAAACTCCAGTACCTCTGATAATTCCATCAGAGACAAAGCTGTTTACAATTCCAAATCCTGATTGAAGTAATTGTTCAGCATCTTTTTTGATAAATGAAAATCCTTCTACAGCGCTTCGATCACTTATGATATGATCATTCCAATAAAACCCGTCTTTAGAGGGTCCATATTGTGCTGATCTTCCGTTAGATGATGCTTTTTTTGGTTGTTCTGCACCAAATGAACTATAGGCATCTATAAAGGAGGGATAAATGTGTTTGCCTTCACTATCTTTTATGATTGTGTTTGCTGGAAGTTGAATGGAGCGACCAATACTAATGATCTTTCCGTCTTGAATTAATAGCGTTGCATCCGTTAGGGTTTCATTAGGGTTGGTATGAATAGTAGCATGAGTAAAGGCATAATAAGTGTTATTAGTAACCTTAACACCATCATGTTTTGGAAAATAATCTTGAGCTGAGGTAATTCCAAAACTACTTAAGACCAAACAAAACATCAGTTTGTGAAGTTTCATAGATAGGGATTTAATGGATTAAAAGAATAAAGATAAGAGAAGTTCCGAATCAAAAAAAATAGGGAATATAAAAAAAAAGCCTCCAAAGAGAGGCTTGTAGTATTGAACTTAAAAGAAGCGATTTATTCTTCTACTCTTGAAACGATTTCAACATCGAAGATAACATTCGCATTTGGAGGAATAACGCTTCCTGCTCCATTTTCACCCCATCCTAAATGTGGTGGGATAAATAATCGAACTTTTTGACCTATTTCCATGGAAAGTAAACCTTCTTTAAATCCAGCAATTAATTGAGCATCCATACTACATTGCATAGGAATAGGGTTGTACCCCCCAGCATTTTTTCTGTTGATACTTAGTTTACCATGTTCCATAGCTATATTTTCAATATTTGAATCAAACAAAGCACCTGATTCAAAATATCCAGCATAGGAAACATTAACCATTTCTCCATTTTTTGTCTTTTCTCCAGTACCTTCTTTAAGGACATAGATACCTAACCCAGAATCAGTAAAGCGAGCTTCAGCTTTTTGAGCTTCTGCTTCCTTGGCCCACTCAGAAGTTTTTTCAGCATAAGCTTCTTTTGCCTTTTCTTCTTCTTTAAAGTAGTCTGCCATAACCTTATTAGCATCAAAGGAAGTTGCGTCAGAACCATTTCTGTAGATCGAAATATGTTTGATGTACAGGTCTTCTATAGGACGGTCAGATTCAGTAGCAACACTAGCAATTGAATCCACAACATTTAATCCTTCAACAACTTTTCCGAAAACAGAATGTCTCCCATCTAAATAGGGAGTAGGAGCATGAGTAATAAAAAACTGAGAACCATTAGTTCCAGGTCCAGCATTTGCCATGGATAAAATACCTTTATCGTTATGAGATAAACGTTCGTCAAATTCGTCTTTAAATTGGTAACCAGGGCCACCCATTCCAGATCCTTGAGGATCCCCAGTTTGGATCATAAAGTCTTTAATAACTCGATGAAACAAGATGGAATCATAAAATGATTTTCCCTTGAGTTCTTCACTTACAAACTGATTTGTTCCTTCTGCTAAGGAAACAAAGTTAGCGGTAGTGACAGGAACTTTTTCATATTCTAATTGGAGAATAATAGCTCCTAAATCAGTATCGATATTTGCAAAAATACCCTCTCCTAAATCAGGTCTTGGACTAGTGTTACAACTTTGAATCAGTACTGCAATTACTGCAAAAACTCCTAATAATTTTCTCATTGTTATGGTTGTATTTAATTATAATTTATAAAAGTGGAAAGTTAAATTAATTCGATTAATTTCAATAGAATTTTTAAACTTATTCGTTTAATTGTTTGAGGTATTGAGGGAGAATAGACTTAAAATATTTAATTGTAGTTTCTAAGTCATCATTTGATTTTCCTCCTGCAGCATTGGTATGTCCCCCTCCTTGAAAATGAGCTCTAGCAAATTCATTTACAGAAAAATCACCTTGTGATCTAAAGGATATCTTAATGATTCCTTCTTCTTTATGTTCTATAAATATGACAGAGAATACAACACCATTTAAGGAAAGACCATAGTTGACTAATCCTTCGGTGTCGCCTTTTTTGTAATGATGTGCCACTAACTCTTCTGAAGATAATTTTAGAATAGCAGTCTTATACTGATCTAAGACTTCCATTGAAGAGAGTACACAACCCAATAGGGCTAATTTACTCAACTCATTAGTATCATATATAGCTTGGTGTATGTTAAAATGATCAACCCCTAATTCTATTAAATGAGCTGCAATTTTATGGGTTATTGCTGTCGTATTTGGAAATTTAAATTGCCCCGTATCGGTTAAGATTCCGGTGTAAATACAACGAGCTATCGGTTCATCGATTAGTGCAAGTGCTCCTAAATTATTTATGAAGTGATATACCATTTCACAAGTAGAACTCATTGAAGTGTCAGAATAGGTAAATTCAGCATAATCAGAAGGTTGCTGATGATGATCAATCATAATATACGTCGACTTATTTTGTTCTAAATAAGCTTGCATTTCACTTCCTGTTCTAGAAAAATCGTTAAAGTCTAAAGTGAATATGAGATCAGCATCATCGATGAGTTCTTTAGCTTTATCCGTTTGACTATCAAAAAAGACTACCGTATCAAATCCTGGCAACCAATGCAGAAAAGAAGGAGCTTCATTTGGAGAAATAACCACCGACTTACATCCCATTTTTTTTAAAAATGCACGCAGTGCTAAGGTAGCACCCATAGCATCTCCATCGGGATTTCTATGAGGGAGTATCACACATTTTTTACCCGGTATTAGTAACCGATTAAGTTTTTGATAATCTTCTTTTTTCATAAGTGTAAAGATACAATTAATTCATACATTTAAGCTTTAAAATAGTTTGAATTCATGAAAACCAAAGTACTCATAGGACTAGCAGTAGTGCTAATTTTTACCCGTTGTAAGAATGAAAATAAATCAGATCAACCTTCTGATTCCAGCTATGATTTTTCAATCGCCCTAGGATCCTGTAATAATGTCAATCTACCGAATCATCTTTGGGACGATATACGAGCATTATCTCCTGATGTTTTTGTTTGGGGAGGCGATATTGTTTATGCTGATGGAGGTGATATGACAACACTTGAGTTGCAATATCAACAACAAAATGCGCAAGAAGCTTATCAACAATTAAAGCAGCACACCGATATTATAGGCACTTGGGATGATCACGATTACGGACTCAATGATGGTGGTGTTGAATTTGAGGATAAGCAGGAAAGTCAACAACTTTTTCTTGATTTTTTAGGGGTAGCAAGTGATGATCAACGAAGAACAAGAGAAGGGGTCTACAGTTCAAAAACATATGTGGTTAAGAATCAAAAAATTAAAGTGATTATCCTTGACACGCGTTATTTTAGATCACCCTTAACAACAGATCCTTCTGGTGAAAAGCGCTACATTCCAAATAATTATGGGGAAGGAACCATGCTTGGTGATGCGCAATGGAATTGGTTGGAAGAAGAATTGTTAGAACAAGATATCGATTATAATGTGATCATTAGTAGTATTCAATTTTTATCTTCCTTGCATGGTTTTGAATCTTGGGGAACAATGCCTCATGAAGTGGATAAGCTTTTAGGCTTGTTAAAATCTTCACATGCTTCTAATGTGATGTTGGTCTCAGGAGATCGACATATTTCTGAATTTTCTAAATTAAACGATACGGAGTTGCCGTATCCACTTATTGATTTTACGACCAGTGGACTGACGCATTCCTATGCGGCGTTTGAAGGAGAAGAAAATCCGTATAGAGTTGCAGAGGTCGTAGCTGATAAAAGTTTTGGTTTATTGCGTTTTGATCTCAATTCACACCAGGTTTCATTTAGCATGCATACCGATAAAATACCTTTCAAACAAGAGTTGTTGATCAAGTATAACTAAGCGTAAACTAATTGTATTTTTAGTTTGGAAATCAACACAAAGACTGTATTTTCGCTAAAAATTTAACAAATGTCTTTAAATAGAACCTTTACCATCATCAAGCCTGATGCTACTGCAAAAGGCCATATTGGTTCAATTCTAGCTATGATAACTTCAGCTGGATTTGAAATCGTAGCACTTAAAATGACTCGTTTAGAAGAGGAGCGTGCTAAAGCTTTTTATAAAGTTCACGAAGACAAACCTTTTTATTCAGAGTTAGTAAAATTTATGTCTTCTGGAAAACTAGTTGCTGCAATTTTACAAAAGGAAAATGCAGTAGAAGATTTTAGAACCCTTATCGGTTCTACCAATCCTGCGCAAGCAGCAGAAGGAACCATCAGAAAGCGTTTTGCAGAATCGATGTCTTTTAACGCAGTTCATGGATCTGATTCAGATGATAACGCTCTATTAGAGTCGGATTTCTTTTTTTCTAATCGAGAGATTTTTCTTGATTAACGAAGAACAACCTTAGTGATTAGTTCTTTTCCAAGCGCATCATTCATCATGCTAATAATTTTGCTTTTACCGTAGGAGAGTTCCTCTCTAAGGACAGCAGAGGATAAACTGATAAAAAGAGTAGAATTGCTTAGTTGTACATTTTGAGTGTAGTTGGCTACTCCATTCCCCATATGCTCAGTCCATAACTCTTTGATGCGCACATTGTCAATACCTTGTTCAAGTTTGTTCCCCTTGATAAATTCTTTAAGTACAGCTGATATGTTTTCTGGATCTTTACTCATCGAGTTCTAGGTCTAGCGGTTTAAATGACTTGTAATGGAAACTGGTGGAATCTTGTGTTTGAATAATGAGTTGTTCCTTGTTAAGAAGGCTTATTCGTTCTATGATTCCGTTATCAAAATTTAAGAAAACACCTTTTTGGGTACTATCGATTCTAAAAACTTGTCGATCTTTTGAAGCCTTGAAGGAGCCATCTAACTGAGGTTGAACCTTTTTGATATAGCCTCGTCCATCATCATAATGAAAATAATCAACCGTTACGTTCATTGCGTATTTTTTCTTGGTGGCATTTTTGAACATAACATGATCGATTTCCCAATAGCCATCTAAATGCCTAAGTTCAATATCAGGTCTTGTACAACCCATCAAAAGTATATAAAGGAAAAATATATTAATTAGTTTCATTACAATTCGATTATGGCATAAGATTGATCAGTAGTACTAATGACTTGTTCAGTACGTTCTCTATGGGTATCTGATATAAAGATTTGACCATACGTATCTAGGTTCACCAGTCTTATTAATTGAGTGACCCGTTGATCATCTAATTTATCAAATATATCATCTAAAAGCAAAATAGGTTTGGTATTTAATCGTTCTTTTATAAAAGCATATTGGGCTAATTTTAATGCGATTAAAAATGACTTTTGCTGCCCCTGACTTCCAAATTTCTTGATGGGATAATCACCTATTTTAAATTTGATATCGTCTTTGTGAGTTCCAACAGAGGTATATTGTAAAATGCGATCTTTTTGAATAGTATTCTTGAATAATTCTTCTAAAGGTTGATCGTGCAATTGACTTTTATACGCTAGAGATACCTCCTCTTTATCTTGAGCGATTTGTCGGTATTGTTCTTGAAAAATAGGACCTAATTTTTCAATAAATTCTTTTCGTTTTTGATAAATACTGTTTCCTAGGCTTGATAATTGATGATTATATACCTCGATAGTATCCTGATTAAAAGTTTGATTTAAAGCAAAATACTTTAACACTGCATTGCGTTGAGCAATGATCTTATTGTAGGAAAGTAACTGATCCAGGTATAGTTTATCAGATTGAGCAATAACGCCATCGATAAACTTTCTTCGGGTTTCGCTTCCCTCCACAATAAGGTCTCGATCTGAGGGAGAAATGATCACTAAGGGTAAAAAGCCAATATGATCAGCTAATTTTTCGTAAATTTTAGCATTTCGTTTTAAAATCTTTTTAGCTCCTTTCTTTAGGCTACAAACGATTTTCTCTTCTTTGTTTTCTTTTTCAAAAAGCCCTTCAACTACAAAAAAATCTTCACCATGCTTAATGTTTTGAGAAGAAAGAGGGTTGAAGTAACTCTTTCCAAATGCTAGGTAATATATGGCGTCCAAGGCGTTAGTTTTTCCAACTCCATTCATTCCAACAAAGCAATTGATCTTCTTGTCAAATTGAAAATCAGCTGAATCAAAATTTTTGAAATTAAGCAGTGAAAGCTGTTTTAATAACATATGTTTGTTAGAAGATTTAAAAGAATGTGCAAATTATCGAAAATTAACGGATAATTTAGCTTTTCAATTTGGATAAAAAAATTATTTTTGCTCATCAAAGAAAACAATTATGGCAACTTATAACAAGAGAGGATATAAAAATTCCAAAAATGCAGAGGTTGATGTTCAAGCTCATGATGAAAGTACAACCGCTGAAGTATTTTCAACATTAGACGAAAGCGCAGGTAAAACTGAAGCGTGGGTTTCTAAAAATCAAAATATAATTTTAGGGATCATTGCGGTTGTGGCCGTTGGGGTATTAGGATATTTAGGATACGAGCAATTAGTTCAGCAACCTAAAGAAGCTATAGCTTCAAATGAATTGTTTTACCCACAACAAAATTTTGACCAGGCGGTTAATGCTACAGAAGGAAATCAAGAGTTATTTTTAAAAGCGCTTCAAGGAGCTGATGGTAAATATGGGCTTATTGATATTATCAAAGAATACCCTGGAACAAAGGCTGCTAATTTAGCACGTTACGAAGCAGGTATCTCTTATTTAAACTTAGCGCAGTATCAAGATGCTATTTCACAGCTTTCAGCTTTTTCATCGGATAATGTTATTCTAGCAGCGCTTGCTCAAGGTGCTATTGGAGATGCATATAGTGCGCTTGGAGAACCTTCAACGGCGTTAACTCATTACAAGGCTGCTTTAGCTATGGATGTCAATGATTTTTCCACTCCAAAATTCTTATTTAAAGCTGGAGTTACCGCTTTAGAATTAGAGGATAAATCTTCTGCAGCCACCTATTTTAATCAATTAACATCTGACTATAAAGGAACTTCTGAAGCACTATTAGCTGAGGCCTACGTTGGAATGGTAGAATAGCACTATGGCTACTGCACTTAAAAATTTATCAGATTACAATTCCAGCGACTTAGGTGACCCGTCATCACTTCGTATTGGAATTGTCGTAGCACATTGGAATGAAGAAATTACTTCTGCTTTGTACCGTGGTGCCTACGACACCCTTGTTAAAGAAGGTGTCAGTGAAGCACATATTACTACAGTTCAAGTTCCTGGAAGTTTCGAACTACCCTATGCGTGTAAACAACTAATTACCACCTATGCTCCTGATGCTGTTATAGCTATAGGATCAGTAATTCAAGGCGAAACCAAGCATTTTGATTTTGTTTGCCAAGCTACAGCTCAGGGGATTATGGATCTCAACACGCAAACCGATACCCCAGTAATTTTTTGTGTTTTGACAGATAATACGTGGCAGCAAGCTAAAGATCGCTCCGGTGGAAAACATGGTAATAAAGGAGTGGAAGCTGCAGTGGCTGCGATACAAATGGCTCAACTTTCTTAGGATTGTTAACAATTTTTATAATTCATTAGTTCATAAACAAGGTGATTTTGAGTATTTTTGAAGGAATCATCAATTATGAGACTACCCACATTATTTAAACAACAGAAGAATAGAACCTACAGTTATGAACCTCGTTATTACAACGAGCGTAAGGAACGTATGGAGCGTTTGAAGCGTAATCAAGAAGCGCGTGAGGCTACCCAATTAGATGCTAAGGATTATTTTAAGCGTAATGCTGCTCGATCATTTAGAAAAGATTGGCGTAGAAAAAAATCTGAAACTCAAAATAAGAATCGTAAGATTCGATTCTTTGTAATTCTCATCTTCTTAGTGCTCCTTTTCTATGCTTCGGTTCAAAGTGGATTTATACAATTTATTCGATAATGGTAGGAGAAATTAAGCGTTTAGATCCCCATGTTGCAAATCAAATTGCAGCAGGTGAAGTGGTTCAGCGTCCCTCCTCTGTCGTCAAGGAATTACTTGAAAATGCTATAGATGCTGGGGCTACTAAGATTGATTTATATATCGAAAACTCGGGAAAGAGCTTAATTCAAGTCCATGATAATGGCAAGGGTATGACTAGTGATGATGCCTTGCTTTGTTTTGAGCGTCACGCGACTTCTAAACTCAAAAGCAGTGAAGATCTATTTGCTATTATGACCAAGGGTTTTAGGGGAGAAGCACTAGCTTCTATTGCGGCAGTTGCTCAGGTTAGCCTTAAAACCAAAAAGAAGGATATGGAGTTAGGAACTCATATTGTTATCGAGGGTGGTGATCAAAAGTCGGTAGAAGAAACGGTCTTTACAACAGGTACCCTTATCAGTGTTAAAAACCTTTTTTTTAATATACCAGCAAGAAGAAATTTTTTGAAATCTGATCGTATAGAACTCAATCATATCATTGATGAATTTCATCGTGTTGCTCTAGTTCATAGTGCTATTGAGTTTTCATTATACGCTAATAAAAGCCCTTTATTTCAATTAAAGAGTTCCAACAAACGACAACGTATTGTTCAAATATTTGGCAAAAAAATCAATGATAAATTAGTTCCAATTGATGAGCAAACCCCATTGTTAAAACTCTCTGGTTTTATTTTAAAACCTGAAGCTGCAAAAAAAAGTAGGGGAAGTCAATACTTTTTTGTGAACCATCGATTCATCAAAAGCCCCTATTTAAATAAGGCGGTAACGGATGCTTATTTAGGATTGATAAAATCAGAACACCATCCAGGTTATTTTATCGATATAGAAGTAGATCCAAAAACGGTAGATGTCAATATTCATCCTACCAAGACGGAGGTGAAGTTTGAAGATGATCATAGTATTTATGCGATTCTTCGCTCAGCAGTCAAACATAGTTTAGGGCAGTTTAATGTAGTTCCAAGTTTGGATTTTGAATCGGATCCTAATCTTCAGACGCCCTATGATTATAAGGATAAGTCTGCACCGATGCCTACAATAAGTGTTAATCAAAATTTTAATCCATTTGCTGAAGAAAAACCCCTAAAAACCTCTGGAGCTTCTTTTAGCGCTTCTTATGGGTCATCAGCACATCGTACAAAACAACAACCTTGGGAATCTCTCTATACCATTAGTGAAGCAGATCCTCAAGAGATCAAATCTGATTTAGGAACACAACTACTAGAACGTGATGCGGATTATAATCAAGCGGTAACTTGTTTTCAAATGGATAAAAAATTCATTATTTCCAAGACTAAATCAGGCTTAATTATTATTCACCAACAACGAGCCCATCAACGTATTTTATACGAACGCTTATTGAGCTGTATGACACTCGATCAGGGGATGAGTCAGGCGCTTATATTTCCTATTCGTGTGGAATTATCAAAGGAAGAACTACGGCTGATTGAGGAATTAACACCTTACTTAAAACAAATAGGGTTTGAGGTAGCTATAGAAGAGGAGTTCCTACTGTTACATGCCCTTCCAGTGCTATTTAAGGCTGAGCTTATAGAAGAAGTGCTTCAGGAGATGATTAGTACGTATAAAGAAGAGGAATCGGGAGTTCATTTTTCACAATCTGACATCTTAGCAAAGTCCTTAGCAAAATCAGGAAGTATTCGTTCAGGAGATGTGTTAACAAGAGAGGAACAACTCACGTTAGTTAACGATTTATTTTCGTGTAAAGAAACTCAATTGAGTCCGTTTAATCGCTTGACCTTTAAAACTATTTCAACAGAAGAATTGACAACAAACTATTTTCAATGAGAAACATCACTGATACCGTTAAGCATTTAATCATTATCAACGTCATCTTCTTTTTGGGGGCGTCACTTTTTGGAGATCTTTTTTATGGATGGTTTTCACTTTGGTTCCCTAAAAATGAACACTTTGGATTATGGCAGGTAGTCACCCATATGTTTATGCATGGTGGTTTGATGCACCTTTTTTTCAATATGTACGCACTTTTTGCATTTGGAACTCCGTTAGAGCAACAATGGGGAAGACAAAAGTTTTTATTCTTTTACTTTTCAGCGGGAATTGGTGCCGCTTTACTTCATACTGGGGTTAACTATTTCTATGTACAACAAGCGCTTGATGCATTAGGAAGTTCGGGAGTAGACCCTAATGAAGCGTTGGAACTCGTTCGAAGTGGTCGCTATAATACCCAGTGGTACTCAATGGCTGATGCTAGTACGATCAATAATTTTTTATCGGCGATGAATACTCCTGCAGTGGGTGCTTCTGGAGCAATATATGGGGTATTAGTGGCTTTTGGAATGGCCTATCCTAATTCCCAACTCTTTTTAATGTTTGTACCAGTACCTGTAAAAGCGAAGTATTTTATTCCAGGTTTAATAGCCTTGGATCTATTCTCAGGAGTTACTGGGTATAGTTTATTCGGTTCAGGAATTGCTCATTTTGCACATGTTGGTGGTGCGCTAATTGGATTTTTAATGGCCTGGTATTGGAAAAAAAATCAATTTAATAATCACCGATGGAACTAAATAACGGGATCAAGTCCTTTTGGAATAAGGCTACTATTGCAGAACGCTTCATTGCAGTCAATGTTGTATTGTTTTTACTGGTGCGAATAATTCCTTTCTTGTTTTCTTTTTCTACTAATGCATTACTGTATTATGTGGAGCTTTCTCAAGAAATTGGACTCTTATTGTTCAAGCCCTGGAGCATTTTGACCTACGCATTTTTTCATATAGATTTTTCTCACCTTTTTTGGAATATGCTACTCCTTTGGGGAATTTCAAACATGTTCTTAAATCTTTTTGATCAACGGTACTATTTACGAGTATATGTATTGGGTACACTTTTTGGAGCATTATTTTATCTTGTAAGTTATCAGTTGTTTCCTGCTTTTACAGGATCCAATTCAGCTTTAATTGGTGCTTCTGCAGCAGTAATGAGTTTAGTTATATTTCTAGCAACCTATACGCCTGATTATATCGTTCGTATTTTTACTTTTAAAATCAAACTTTGGTATATAGGCCTGTTTTTGGTCTTGGTAGATTTAATTCAATTACCTAATGGTAATGCTGGTGGACATATCGCTCATTTAGGGGGTGCATATCTGGGATACCTTTATGCAACTAAATTAAAATCATCTAAAGATGTTGGAGCTGGATTTTTCAAGTTCTTGGAACGATTGTTTACGAAATCATCTCCCTTAAAAACAGTTCATCGCTCCAATAAACAGACTAAAAATAAATCAAAGGGCGACGTGTTAAGCAACGATGAACGTCAAAAGAAAATTGATGCAATTTTAGATAAAATTAGTAATTCTGGTTATGAATCGCTTTCTAAGGCGGAAAAGGATTTTTTGTTTAGAGCTGGAAAAAAGTAGCTATGGTATCGAGATTTTGGAATAAGCTTTTGTATGGGATCAATATCGTGGTTGGTATCGCTTTTGTATTATCGTTAATCATGCCCTATATCTCACTAAAGTTGATTCCTATACTTTCAATACTTTCGCTAGGAATTCCGCTTTTATTTATAGTCAATAGTTTATTTGTCATTTATTGGATTTGGAAGGCTAAAAAACATTTTATACTCTCTTTAAGTCTTATTCTTATTGGCTTATTAGTTTTTG
>Ga0181558_10003239_pt1 | contig 15056 bp, 8 predicted proteins | sample 011ome_22_FD_133754 | JGI IMG/M metagenome (GOLD analysis project Ga0181558, IMG submission 133754) | Coastal salt marsh microbial communities from the Groves Creek Marsh, Skidaway Island, Georgia - 011507BT metaG (megahit assembly) | ecosystem: Environmental > Aquatic > Marine > Intertidal zone...
AATTGAGCAGAGGATCTTTTCCTATGTAATATTTTGATATATTAAATTCACCAACCAATGGGCCCTGTCTGACTGGATGACAATACCCTTTTCCTATAATATTAATTGGAGATTCACTTATCGAGTAACCTCCATTAATATTTGTGACACCAGACAACAATATTCCAGATAAATAAAATTGCTGCTCGTAATTAAGTACAGCATTATTTTCCACGAAGCATTCCTCCTACCCTTTTTTCTTGAGAAATAATTCCAGTAACAGCATCCTTGATTTTAGATGCGAATGCTTGCTGGCTTTCTGAGCCACCATCAACTGAGGTAGAACCATTGGAAGATATATTTATATTTACCACTACACTATTATTGTCAGAACTCTTGGAGTTTTCAATATTTGAAGTTGCATTGTTGATTGTAGCCTCAGCTCCAACTTTGCCACCATCTTTCATTCTGGATGAATTAAGCTTATCAAAGAATCCTGGATATTTCTTTTCTACTTTATTAACACTAGATGCTTTAATTACATACTCACCTTTATCAAGAAGTACCGGCCCAACTTTATCTATTCCTCCAGGTCCGTTAACTTTTCCACCGCCACTAAATTGTTGGATATTGGAATGACTCTGGAAAGATGGGCTATAATTTGAGTTAGAAACATTAGTCAATCCACCACTATTAAAATAAGAGTAAGGGCGACTAGAGACATTATTAACAGAACCTCCGCTATTAAAGTATGAATAAGGATTACTGTGGTTTGAATATACTGACCCGCCTTGATTGAAATAAGAATATGGATTGCTTGAAAAATTTCTAACCGAACCTCCTCGATTAAAGTATGAATATGGGTTGTTGGATACACTAACTGAACCACCCTTATTAAAGTAAGAGTACGGATTGCTAGACATATTCACATTACCTCCTTGGTTAAAGTAAGCAACACTTCCGCCTCGATTAAAGTATGAATATGGATTATTAGCAATGTTGTTAACTGACCCACCTTTATTGAAATATGAATAAGGGTTATTCGAAACATTAACAACCCCACCTTTATTGTAGTAAGAGTAAGGTTTTATTGTTTTATTATTTACAACACCTCCTTTATTAAATTTTCCTTCAAAGCCAAAACTTGAAGTATTATAGAATTGATTGCTTTTATCATAATTTGATAAATAGTTTTCCATTTCGGTACTAGCAAAAGAATTTTTACTAGAATTAAACATAGAGGAAGAATTGTAATTTTTCGTGAAAGCTGAAGAAGAAGAATAATGCCCGCCAGATATTGATTTGGATGAGCTTAAATTATTCATAGTATCACTAAAAGTACTATTCTTATAATTTCTAGTGTCGGCACTCAAAAAATTATTTCCATAAATCGTATCTTTCTTCAGGGATGAAACATCTGTGTGATACTCAAGACTAAGGGTTTTATTTGCATCACTGATAGATTTATCAAACATAGAAGAAGCAGTGGCATTGTCTATGTTCATTTGAGTATAAGCATTATCAATATGTTTCATGTTTTGATTGTGCTTATAGTCTCCGTACATTTTTTGGGCTCCCTTAGCTAAAGCCATACCACCTGCTATTGCAGCAGTTCCAGCTATATTAGCTATTTTTCCAGCTCGTTCTTTTTCTTTTTGGTTTTTTTGCTGAATGTGAAACTCATACATGTCTAAATGATATTTTTTCATTTCTTTTGTGTATGAGTCATTCGCTATAAAACGTTGAGACATTTTTGATCTATCTGCTCCAGCAGCATCTAAATTTAATCGAGAGCGAGTATTTAATCTTTGATTTTTGGGAGCTTCTGGAGCTTTTGGTGGTTCACCTGGGTCTTGACTTGTTCCAAGGTATGATCCAATCATGTATCCTCCACCTTCTGCTATATTTTGTAGCCCGCTTTTACCTGAGCCTCCTTTTACAGCTTTATCTAGAACACCACCCCCATTATTATAATGCTGAATAGAGTTAGATATGTCAGAATTGTTGTAAGTAGAGTTGTAGGATTTTTCGTGTTTGCCTGCAACATTTTGTTTGCTGTGTTTTTGAAAAACACTATCAAGAGCGTTTGTGAAATCATTTACTACTTCCCCGTTAACGGTAGATCTTTCATTTTCAGAAACTCTATCGTAACCCATATTTCTTTGGGTTAGATAGCTGGCAACATTTCCTCCATCCTGAAATCTCATGATGGGAGGTATAGTCGCAGCTCCTTCTGTTGTTATATCAAAAATATCTTCGTTTGGTTTATTGTATAATTCGTCTAAAGAGCCTGTTTGGTTTATCGAATCAAGAGTGCCAGATCCTAGTCGATCTACAATTTTCTTTTTTACGACGTATTCGCCAGCTGTTAACATGGATGGAACTTTTCCTCCGCCAACTGTTCCTCCTTTTGCATATCCTTTTATTAATCCGCCCGAGTTATTTCTCCCAATATCATCGAGTCCAAGCATGTCAGAAAAACCAACCGCAAGTTGAGTGGATGCTCGATCTAATAATTTATCTTGAATTTTTTTAGCTATTCCTGCAAAAAAGTTTAAAGCTGCATCGCCGGCACTTTTACTACCATCTATTAGATCATCAAATAGACCTCTAAATCCATCACGCATAGCATCAAAAGAGGTTTCTGCAAGAGTTTGACCAAACATTGCTAGCTCTTTGTTGGCTTCTGCCATTTTAACCGCCATACTGTCTGCAAAAAGAGTTCCTGCGTTTTGTTGGATATTTAATTCTCTCTGAGCTTCAGTAAGCTCTACCATAGCTCGAGCATTTGTTATTGAATTTCCTTGTGTGGCAGCTACTTTTCCTTGAGCTTTTTGAACTCCTTGTGCTGCAGAAATTTGATCTTGCTCGACACTTCTTACTCCTTCATTGAAAAATTCTCCAGCAGCAAGTTTTTCTCGAGCTTTTATCATTGATGCAGTGAAATCTCTTGAAGCTGCAGCCATTTCATTTAGTGCGTCAAGTTGGAAACCTCCAGCTTTAAGTTTTTCATTAAATGCTAATTGTTCACGTTCGGCAGCGTTTTTTGCTTTGGTAAGATTGGTTTCTGCTTCTACGGCGAATTTTTTTTGCTTTTTTTCTTCCTCTAAAGTTTTGCTATCGAGTTGGGCAGAGTCTTGCATTCCTATGATAGATTTACCAACTTCAGTTTTAGCTTTTATAGCCATCATTTGAGAATATAATTCCGTATTTTTTCTTAGTTCTTGTTCGGCTTTGAGGCGAGCTTCTTGATTGACTAGAGATTGAACTTCATTGGTGAGCTCTCCTTCCATGATGGATTGCATAGATAAAGCAAGCTGACTTCTATGTTCTTCGCTCATTAATATAGATCTAGTGGTTTCGCCTATATTTTTATTCATGCTTAACTGGCTGATATTGTACGATAATGTTTCATCTAGTTGTTCTTGTATGCTTCCCCTTAGACCTTTTTCGCTTGTGGCAATTTCTCTATATGCTTTTAATCTTTCTTGGGCAGCTGCTGCAGTTTGTTTTCCAAGATTTAATTCTTTGGTTACTAGTGCCAAGTTTTTTCTTTTTTGTTTTTCTTCTTCCGAAATTCCATCAAGTTTCTTTTTTTCTACATCGAGTATTTGCTGTATAACGCTTTCAATATCGGCTGTTTTAGAGATAATGCCTTGAGCTTGCAATACTCTTATTGCTTCAATTTGTTTTGTTTTATCTAGATTACTGAGATATTCTAAAGTGATTTGATTGGCATGGTCTTGGTTGGCCGCTAAATCTTTTGTGATTTCGGTTTTTTCAAGCTGAGCAGCGAGCTCTTTTAGGCCTGCTTTTTCTAGTTTTTTTATGATTTCTTTTAGGTTGCCTTCAAAAGCTTCTTTTGTACCACCCTCATATGTAACTTGTTGTATGCTTGGTGTTGAACTTTTGGCTCCGATCATTAAATCGTGTCCGCCAGCATAATGTGCACCACCATATGCATCAGAGTCCATCATTGATGAAGGTTGAGTTATGGTAGTATTAAATGATTTACCTAAATCAGCAAACATTTCTTCTGGTTTAAATGAGCCTCCGCCAGCAAATAAATCCTTAATTAGTTTTTGCTGAGCCTCAACAGTTTCTCTATTTATTGCAGATTTTTGATTGATGTAATCGTTTTGGATTTGTTGCTCACGGTTTTTAAGCTCAAGGTCAATTGAAGCGCTATTAGAAAGTATACCCAGTGAATCATTCAGTTTCGCACGGTAGCTCATTTCTTGCATCATGTGAGATTGATTAAGTTTTTGCAGGTTTTGCTCGATAGAATAATCTATTTTTCCAAGTTCCATGGAGTTTAGGGTTTCTTGGCGGGCTTTTTTTATCTGGCGCATGATTTCTAAAGCTCCTTCGGATTCTTTGGTTTGTTCTTTTTGGGTTTTTGTAAATTTACCAGCTAAACCTTTTTGTTCTTCGAAAAATTTAGCTAAGTCTGCCATTGACATTTTTCCATCGAGAGCTGCTTTAATTTGAGCTTTGAGAATAACAGGAAGATCTGATTCACTAACCTCTTTCTCGACTTTTGCTTTATCTAGATCCCTGTAAGATTCACCCACCTTACCAGTGCCTGCATAGGGACCAAGTTTTATTTCTCGTGTTTCTTTGAGGATTGAATCAATTTCATCATAAGCCTTATTGAGTGAGGTTGAGTCTCCTTGCTTGGATGCAGCAGCCATTGCGGCTAAATTAGTTTTTTGTAAACTTGCGGTAAGTGGGTCTTTTGTTTTTCCGCTCCAAAATTCTTTATCAACTGCACCTACATACGATGACATAGCATTAGTTACAGCCATTTGTTGTTGAGCTTGTAGCATAGCTTCTTGTAGTTTTTTCATTCCACTAGCTGTACCATCGGTCATCGCTTTAATTTCTGATTCTGTTAAGTTAAGCTGTTTTCCCAGTTTGCCAGATTGGGCGGCTAATTCGCTTTGTTGTTTTATTAGTTGTGCATTTAATTTTAAGCGCTGCATTTCTCCCTGATATGTACCAGCCATAGCACCAGTATTTAATTCGGCGAGCTCTTTGCGAGTGGCTTCAATACCTTCTGCGCTCGATATGGCTGTTCCTAGAGCATCAATACCTTTGGCAGTTTTTGATGCAGATTTACGCAGAGTATCTAATCCACTGTCTAGCCAGGTAGTATTTTCTTTTACGGCTTGATATATTGGTATTAGTGTGCCAGCGACAGCTCCAATTGCCCCCAAGCTTTTTGTTGCAATGCCAAAACCCTTGCTCATATTTTGTGCAACCATACTTAAACCGCTATAAATCATAAAACTTTGAGAAAGTCCCATGATACTGCTATTAAAGACTTTAGTATATTTGGCGGCAGCACTTTCAGCTTCACCGATAGCTCCTTCTAATGCATAAGTCATACTTGTCAAGGCAAACATACCCATCATTAATCCACCGCTAGAATCTGCAACGCCTTTCAATCCTTTTTCGGCCTCTTTTGAGGCTCTAACATGAGCGTCTTGTTGAGGACCTGAAAAATTAGGAACAAATCCACCGCTAGCTCCATGAGTTTTTGGGTCAATACCCATGGCTCGAGCTCTTTCTATTCCTTGCTGAACACCAAGTGGTTCATCTCGGGTATTAGTTACTGCTAGTCCAAGTGGGTTTTCTTTAGATTTTAAACGACTATCTTGATCAATACGTATTTTAGAAGCTGGTAGACCAGCTTGTTTTTCTCTACGTACAGCTTCAGCTAGTGGATTGGTAAAATTGGGAACAAAACCTCTAGCTCTTCCAGGTTTTTGGCGGTCAAAAATTCCAGAATCCCCCATAAGCATTCCGTCGTTCATTTGAAAGAGTCTGGATTTGATTTTTCTATTTTGCATCAATATATTCGAAACCATTACAGCTCGAGATCGAGACATTTTTTCTGCTTGGTTTTTATCTTTTACAAAATTGCCATTTTTATAAAAGCCTGATTTTGGAGCTAAGGCTTGAACAACATAATTATCAGCAAAATTAGGAATAAGGCCGTCCGCAGTTGGATTAAATGCGTCTTGAAAATATTGAATATTAAATCTTTTGTTTTGTTTGATTCCGAATCTATTTTTTTGTTGTTGATGAAACCCTTTACTAAATTTAAAACCATGTGGAGATAAGTGTGTTAGTAGAGTTGATGAGGCAACCGAAGTTGGTTTTTTCATTCTATCTCTAGATAAATTTTGAACAACCTCGTTAAATCCATCTTGTTTAGTTGCATCGTATACTTGACCTGAATTTAGGTAACTTTCAATTGTTGTATTATTTAACAAACCCGCTCTAAATAATTTACTAATTATTTCCATGGTTGAATGTCCAGATATGGCAGCATCAGCATACCCTCCGTCATGTTGAGACGCTAAAGAATACCTCGATCCATCACTTTGAGGATCTTTGTACTTTGCCCTAATTGAATATGGGGTATAATCAAGGGGAGCTGAATAAGCGGCCGGCCCAAGCATTGGTGTTAATTTTTCTTCATAAGCTCTACCACTTTTAGCGTTAAATAAATGCCAATCTCCACTTTTTATCATTTGAGATAAAGTTTTCTGTTGTATTGATCCGGGGAGTTTTCCAGAAGGTAATCCTGCTTTTTTTGCATTTTTAGTTTTACCTTTGATTAAATTTCCAGGTTTACCGGGTTGTAAAATCTGGCCAGCTGTTGGTAGGAAGTGGGTGTAGGAATGACTTGTGTTTCCAGGGAATTCATAAACTTGATTACCTGCAATTTGACCTTTTTTCGTTAATTTAACATGGGTTAAATTTGATCCAGCAAAACTAGGAATTAAACCCTGGGCTACATTGTAATCCCTCACTAATCTAACTTGATCTTTTAAGCTGCCAGAAGTATTAATGCCGCTAGATTTTAACATACCCAAGGAGTCTTCAAAGTTTTTCCTCTTAAAACTGCTAGACTCTTTAGTTAACCCTATTTGTTTTAAATAGTTGGTGATTGCTCGATCTCGATATAACCTTATGCTTTTTGCGATAAGGTTGCCTGATTCAATTTTATTAAACTTTGATTCAATGGGTGTGGCTCCAGGTTTAATAAAGTCTACTTTACCTTGAGGTACGGTCATTGAATAACCTTGACCTTTTAAATGTTTTTTATATAGTTCTCCTTCAAATTTATCACCAACAGCAGTGTTACTTGCTCGAGGGTTTCTATTTTTAAAATTTCCAGTCGTTCGGGCAGCTTTATTAGAGCTATCATAATTTGAAAATTGCATCATCCTAGAAATCGCTGTGACTCCAGATCTCTGAAGAGCAGATAATTCGTCTGCCCAAGTTGTTGCATGGGGAATGATGTTGGTTATTGGAGATTCTATTTTATGAAGTCCTGTCATTTTTTTTGCTTTTATACCAAATCCAGATGTAACATTTGTTTCAGTTAACATTTTAGCAAGAGGTAAATTAAGCATTGTTCCCACGAGCTTAGTATCTTTGATCGGGTCGTAAAAGTTAGGAATAAAACCAGAGGGAAGTACTTCTTTTCCGTTTAAAAAAGTTGGATGTCCATTTTGATAATGAGATCTAAGCTGTCTCAATTTATCAATCTCAGATTGATTATATCCACTAATTTTTTTTAATCTATCTAAATATAAGCTACCATCACCAGCCTTTTGTTTCAAGAAAATTTCAATAAACCTATGGTCGCTAGGCGATCTAAGTTTAAAGTCCATGCCTTTACCAGATATTAAATTTGGGTTTTTAAATTTAATGTTTTTATTAGCGGGATCATTTAGTGCGTCTTGAACTTTTTGAGATCTTGTTCTTGGGTCAGCAAAGTTAGGAACGAAGCCGTTAAATGCGTAAGGGTTGAATCCATGCTTTTCAGCAAATTTATATTTATATTTTTTGCCAGCATCGCTATCTTGAGGCGGCATAATTGCTGGCTGTTGCATGCCTGGAAATTTTTTGACGGTTTCAGCGGTATTATAAACTACTCTGCCTACTCCTTTGATGTTGATGTCTGAAACGTTACCAGGAGTATAACCAGATTTTACAGCAGCCCCTCGCTCTTTAGCCCTCTCAAACGGAGTCACGGAGGAAGAAAAGTTTGGAATAAAACCAGAGGCAGCTCCGCCTCTTTTTGGGCTTAGGGTGAGGTCGGGGTTTACACCTCTTCTAGCTAGACCTGGAGCCAGGCTTTTGGCTAGATTAGCTTGTCTTTCCATGTTTTCTGTTTGTCGTTTAATTACCGCAAAAATTAATTCTTCCTGTTTTAATTTATCACCAGCAAATCGACCAAGTTCTTGAGCTAGGTTTTTATTATTTTGCATAGCAACAACGATAGACTCTTGAATTTTTCTCTCTTTATCTTTTTGGGTCACTATACCAAGGACGTCTTTTAAGGAAGACTTCGCAAACTTAAAAGCATTTGCAAACAGCTTAGCAAATATACCAAAAGCCAAAACCATTCCGGGTCCAGTTATAACACTACCAATACCCCTAACTAAACCTTTACCTATGTCGGAACCTATACCTTCTGAGTTTTTACCTAATGAATCATTTAAAAAAGTGCCTACACTATTTAAGGCATCAAGTAGTTTTGAAATTCCAGGAGATAAAGCGAGATCTCCTATGTTTGCAGACAATTCTTGTATAGTTAAAGATGTTTGTGTAGCTAAAGAAGAGAGTGTTTTTTGAAGTTGGGCGTTTTTTTGTTGAGCTTGGTCGGTTGCATTGTTTGAAATTTGAGTTGCTTGAGCATACAAAGAGTTTTCTCTATTCAAGTCTTTTAATGCAGCTTTAAGAACGTTGATTTGAAAAACTCCACCTACTTGCTCTGCTACTGCAGCTTTAGTTGAGCTACCTAAGGTATCATAAGTTTTAGATAAATTAGTTAAAACTGTAAGAGCTGGCAAGGTGGCACCCCTTATATCTCTAACAGCAATCCCTAATTCTTGAAGTCTATTTAAAGTGCTACTACGTTGAATACGAGTAAATATTGTTTTAAAACTATTACCAATAACTGCACCACCTCGAGCAGTAATTTGCTGTGCAGATGTTACGGCACCAACTAATTGATCAAAATTTACTCCAGCATCTTGAGCAACTGCTCCAGCTCGAGCAAGAGCATTAATAAGGTCATCAGCACTAACGGCGAATTTAACATCGACTGCAGCTAATTTGTTGATGATACTTGTAGTGGTCAAACCAGCATCAGCAAAACCATTCACTGCAGCAGTTAAACCTGAAACGGCATCAGCCGCTTTAATTCCAGTTAGTCGAGTTAAAATCAAGGCATCATTAGTGCGTTTTAAAGTTTCTTCCATGCTTAAACCTTGACGGGAAAATTCTAAAGCGGCTTCTGCGGCTACATCTAAAGCTTGAGAAGTATTCCTGGCAACTTTAAAAAGATTGTCTCCAAATTTAGCAAGATTGGTAGAGCTAGTACCCAAAACTACATTAATGTCTGTCAGTAGTTTTTCAAACTTTACAGCTTGAACGACAAGCTGTTCGAAGCCTTTAGCTACACCACCTATGATTGCTGCTGATGCTCCGAAAGCGATAACACGAGCATTTGAAGCTTCTAGAGATTTTGTAAACTCATCAGCTTTTTGTGTAATTCGACCTAGCGGCTGACTAAAGTCGTTAGCGTTTAATCTAATCTTAAGTCCACGCCTATTAACTGAATTAACTACGGAATCTATAGACTGCCTAAGCCCTACCTCTTCTGTTCTTAATTTTAATACCATGCCTTATCCCTTTCAGATAAGTACACTTTATTTTGGTCTATGTCCACTTAATTCCATCAAGTCTTCCATGCTTAGAGATCCGCCTTTCTTTTCGGCGGCTTTTTGAAGTGATATTCCTGGCTTATCATTTGGGTTTTCTAAACCAGCATACTCATAATCTTCAGCTGTAGCACCAAAAAGGGTAGTCGCATCTCCGTCTTTTGATAGCTGATTTTTCATTTTTTCTTTAGCTTCATTAGAGACACTACCATAATCAAGTAATGCTTGAGGATCTTTCTTTATTTTTTCTGGAATATGAGAATTATTCTCAAATATATTTTTAAAAATTTTAGTATAAACAATTAACTTCAATTGGTTATATGTTAAATGACAAACTGGATTACCAAAAAAACCAACTGTATCATCACTAAATGGAAAATAAATATAATAAAAATCTTGAAGAATCATTTCTTGTATTTTTAATTCTTCAAACATTTTAAATATATTGTTATAACAAGAAACAAAATCTGAAATTTCATCTACATATAAATCATTATAATCTTTTTCTTCTGGGAATACTCTGGTTTTTAATTCTTTATCGGTATAAAAACTTTTAATGATATAATAATCATTTGATCTTTTATCGGCATAATCTTCAGCATTTGCGCCAAGCAGTTCTTGACGTTTAGATTGAAGCTCTTGAATCTTCTTGCGAGTTTCTTGTATAGATTCGTTTTGCTTGTCGATTTGAGATTTTAAAACTAGTTCTGATTTTGTTTTCTGAGCTTGTTCTATGAAAAGTTCTAATCTTTTAATTTCAGATTCATCTTTATTGGTCCATAATCCTTCTTTGTTTAAATCTTCCAATACCTCAGATAAAGGGGGTATACCTCTTGATATGGCTTTATCATAGTAGGATGATCGAATTTCATCTATAGCTACTTGGTCTATAGATGTTAAATGTTTTATGTAGTATTTTTGGTCCCGAATGTAAACTTCCGAGTAGCCTCGAATTATATCTCTGAATATTTTTCTATATTCAGTAGTTTCCACATTACAGTTTACCTTCTTCTATGTCTTGAGCAAGTTCTTCAAAATCCTCAAAAGAAGGATTGACACTAAAATACCAAAAACTAATAAAAGCAGTTAACTTGTCGTAGACGATACTAAGGAGTTCATCCTCTTCTTCTTCTAAGATGTATAAGGAATCTTTTTTATCTTCAAAAGATTCTCCTGTGAAATACTCAACCAGCTCACCATCTTTTTCGATATTAGTTAAATTTAGCAAATACCAAGCAATTACTTTATTCTGGGCCCTGCTGTCTGCGGTGTGATTCAATAATGCGCTGAAACTAGTTTCGGCTGTAGCAATAGCTCTCCTTAATTCAGCCATGTCTTCTGAAAGTTGTTTTAATTTTTCTGAATTCGATTCGGATTGGGAACGCATATTAAGATTGGTAAAATTCGTTTGCATTTCACCAAGCCTGCCATACATTTCTTTAAGCTTTTTAGCATCAGCTTCACTTAACATTCCGCCAGTGTCAGAATACTTATTCATCAACATGGCTTTAGTGAGGACACCTTGCTTCACACATTTACTCATCTCGATGCTATATTCCATGTCAGCCTCTTCCATCTGGCGGCGAGTAGGCTGCTTGATGACAAAAGTATGTTCGATTTTTGTTTTTTCTGGCCTTTTTTCTTTGACAAGCTTTTTCTCTTTGACTTTCCTGGTTTCTTTATCTTTGTATTTCTCTTCAGTTCCGTCTTTCTTTTTTCGGGTTTTTTCAACCTCTATTTGCTTTTCGACTTCGATCTCTTTTTCGACATCTATTTCTTTTTCTTCTTCAATTTCTTGAAAAACTTTAAAACGATATATTTCTTTGTTTGTTTTTGTATACATTACCTTGTTCCTTTGGTTGTTAAATATTATAAATTTATTTGAAGTTAAATTCAACAATAAATTTTTCTAAATCATTTTCAGACCCTCTGATTGATTCGTTTCCCATGTCTAGTATTTTTTTTCTAAGATACTGCATCTTATCTTCATCAAAGTAATTAGCTTGATTTAATAGATTAGTATGCTCTGGGAGAGATTTTTTTAATTTATGAAAACAGATTTGGTTTTCTGTGTATAGGTCTTCTATTAGAACCAAGAAGTTTTTAAATAAACTTTTAGTGCTACCATTAAACCTGTCCGAAAGAAAATCTTTAGCTTCCATAAAACCTTTTACCAACAAATAGTACACAAATTATTGGTTTGTGTGTAAAAAAAAGCATGGGTTCATTAATTAGTGATAGTGATAAGGAGAAATTTCAATCTGTATTTGATGATATACATGATACATTTGCGAGAGATATTAAATTTATTCAAGATGCAAAAAGGGTAATTTTAAGCACAGACCCGAATTACAATTACCTTTATAATAATGTAAGAGGTCAAGTGGCTTCAGTCAAATATAAAATTGTAGAAAAAATATTTAAGGCGAGAATATTATATGTAGGCAGACAAAACGAAGATTCTTTTGATGGAGAAGCTGGTGCACAGATTAAAGTCGATAAACATGTGGGAGAGGTTAGAATAAAAGTTGATGCGGAAGGATACTCCTATTTAAAAGGAACAAAAAGGTGTGAATTTGATGGCAGAAAATTTTCTGTAATTAGTGATGAAATGCCTCACGGTTTATTCACTCCGCATTTTTATACATTTTATTTGAAACCAGTAGACGAGGGTTAGTATGTATATATCTAAAATATCGAAGGGTAAATTAGCTGGACAAATAGATTTAAGAAGGTCTCCTGAATACGTTAGAGGCGTAAAAAACATTGTGACGAAAGAATTTGAAATAATTAAAAATCAATTTATAAGAAATTTCAATAACCATAAGGTAACCAGAGAGATTGAAGCTGGTCCAGACTCTAGAAATATATCTGGAACTTTGGGTGGATATGGAAATCTTTTTTCTTATATAGGTTTTAGCAAGGGGGATAAGCCTATAGAGCCAATTAGGTCTCTATTTAAAGACATTAGAATTAATAGTATTAACATAAATAAATTTGGTCAATCAAGTACATTTATAGCTTACCCAAGAGCTCAAGATATTTTTGCAGTTACCCCATTGCCTTGGGCTGATTCAAGGAGTTGGGCAGAAGGCATAGAAAGAGGCTTGCCTGGTTTGGGGTATTTTTTAAGCAAAGATAATATTGGTAGATCTGGAGCTGGGATTCAAGTTGAAAAACAAGTTAAACAAACTAAATTTCAAAATGTAAAATATATATCTAGCTTAATTAATGAATTTGAAAAAGATATATTATCATTAAACAATAAAACGTTTTAAAATGAAGCCCCAATTTCAACATCAAATAGTAACCAGCTTTGCTCTATGGCTTGACCATGCGATATTATCAAGAGGAGAGGCATTTCAAAATATAGAGTCAACATTTTATTATCAAAATGACGAAAGATTGGATCCGGAATTTATAGCTTTTGCATCACCACACAAACAATGGGTTACTGATTCTTCTATAAAAAATGCTCGAGTAATAAATTCAATAAAAATTAACGGACAAACCGTAAACCGAGATCAAAAAGGGGTTAGATATGATTATAATAACGGAAGAGTAATATTACCTAGAATATTAGCTTCAGAGGCAGATACTGTTGAAGGTATATATGCAGTTAAAGATTTTAATGTTTATATAACAGATCAAACAGAAGAAGAGTTATTAATTGAAACTAAATTTGATAAAAATAGTAGATTTGATCAAGAAGTAACTGGGGGTGTTCGAGCTTATGATCAAGTAGTTCCTGCAGTTTTTTTATCTTACGAGGAAGGCTACAATGCTCCTTTTGCTTTTGGCGGAGAGGATAGAACTATTTCTAGTATTAGATGCGTGGTTTTTGCAGAAAGTTCTTTTCAGTTAGATGGATTATTTTCTATATTAAAAGATCTGAATAATATTGCTATTGCAAATGTTGGGTTTAACGAGCATCCACTAAATGAATTTGGAGACCTTAAATTTGGTAGTTACGATTATAAGGATTTGAGCGATAGATATTACAATAGAGAAAATACACAAAGTGTTTTTCATGTAGATCGTGTGGGTGTTTCTAAGTTGAATGATAAGGTTGCAAGAAAATCTCATCCAGGACTTTATATTGGATTTATAGACTTTCAATTAAATGCATTTCGATTCCCAAGGGGAGAGCTTTTTGAACCAAAACCAAGTAGGCCACCAAAAGAACAATCTGTACCTATGGCTCCGTTTGGTTTAGTTTTGGGTCCACAGTTGCCAAATCCGCCATCAAATTTAAGTCTTTTTGATTTTGATTTACCTAGGAATCCAGAAAATTTAAAACTCGGAATAAATATAGAACTTCCAAAACCTCCAAAGAAGTTAACTTTGGGGTCAAATATAGAGTTACCGAAGAGTCCTGAGCAATTAAAATTACAACATCAATCATTTTAATTTTTTTTTTTTAAAAAAACTAAATCAAGTGTATTATAATATAATATATTATGTCATATAGGGTATACTACAGTTTTTATCACACAAATGAATCGCCTTATTTAGCTGATGAGTATAGAGTGTATAGACAGGACGGTGAGGGTCAGGACTATGGTTTAATAAAAACTATTACAGCTAGTGATTTTGGTACAGGAGCAAATGTTTTAATTACAGGTTCCGATGATGTGGAGGGTTGTAATACAGATTATAATTATAAAGTTTCAGCCGTTAATGTTAGGGGTGAGGTTGAGTGCATAAATCCTACATTTACAGGAATTCAATTTCCCTGCCCAACTCCATCTCCGACACCAACACCAACGAACACACCTAGTGTAACAATAACTCCAAGCATTACTTCAAGTGTTACACCTACTCCTAGCATTACCATTAGTCCGAGTATTACAGTTACCCCAACTCCAACAAACAGTCAAACACCAGCAATTTCACAATCACCTACTCCAACAGCTTCTTCAACACCGCTAGCATCTCCGTCCGCTACACCAACAGTAACTCCAAGTATTACAGTTACACCAACAGCTTCTTCAACACCGAAGAATTCTCCTCTTGCTACACCAACAGTAACGCCAACTAATACGGTTACTCCAAGTATTACAGTTACTCCAACAGTTTCTTCAACACCTCCAGGATCTCCGTCCGCTACACCAACAGTAACGCCAACTAATACGGTTACTCCAAGTATCACAGTTACTCCAACAGTTTCTTCAACACCTCCAGGATCTCCGTCCGCTACACCAACAGTAACGCCAAGTATTACAGTTACTCCAAGTATCACAGTTACTCCAACAGTTTCTTCAACACCTCCAGGATCTCCGTCCGCTACACCAACAGTAACGCCAAGTATTACAGTTACTCCAAGTA
>Ga0181558_10003240_pt1 | contig 15056 bp, 14 predicted proteins | sample 011ome_22_FD_133754 | JGI IMG/M metagenome (GOLD analysis project Ga0181558, IMG submission 133754) | Coastal salt marsh microbial communities from the Groves Creek Marsh, Skidaway Island, Georgia - 011507BT metaG (megahit assembly) | ecosystem: Environmental > Aquatic > Marine > Intertidal...
CAGAAGACTTCTAATCTTTTGGTCGCAGGTTCGATTCCTGCCGAGGGCGCTTACTGCTCGAGCAACTCAGCTAGCTCCATCCATCTCGTCTCGAGCTGCTCCATTTCTTTAGCTAAATTGGCCCGCCTTTCGGCGAGCTCAATTGACGTTGCATGATCACTCATGTCGCCCGACGCCATGACGAGGTCGAGTTGGGCGATGTCCTGAGAAAGCCCCGCCATTTGCTTATCGAGCCGGGCCTGTTCTTTTTCGGCCTCACGGTGCTCTTTACTCCCCGGACGAAGGACGACCGCCTCCGTTGCGCCAGCAGAAGCAGTTTCGGGTGCAACCGATGAGGAGGCAGCCCTCGATATGGCTTCTTCGAGTCGGATGTATTCGTCCACACCGCCGGGAAGGTGGCGAAACTCGCCTCCCACAATCGCGTATTGCTGGTCGGTGATGCGCTCCAGCAAATACCGGTCGTGTGACACCACAATCAGGGTGCCGGGCCAGGTGTCGAGGAGGTCCTCCATCGCCCGCAGCATCTCGGTGTCCAGGTCGTTGGTGGGCTCGTCAAGAAGCAACACATTCGGCTCGTCGAGGAGCTCCAAGAGAAACTGAAGCCGTCGACGTTGGCCGCCACTGAGCTCGTGCACCCGCGCGGAGAGGTGGGCGGAGGAAAACCCCAACCGCTCCAGTAGTTGACCCGGGGTCATTTCGACCCCGCCGGCTTTGTAGGTGGTCTTTTTCCTAGAAATGACCTCGCTCACGCGGTCATTCCAGACCTCGTCGAGGCTCGCCAGCCTCTGGTCGAGCACTCTCAGTTTTACCGTGGAACCGCGGGCAATCCGGCCCGAGGTGGGTGTTTGGGTGCCGGCGAGGAGTCCAAGCAGGGTCGATTTGCCCGCACCATTTGCACCAAGAATCCCGGTTCGCTCACCGGGCGCGAGCTTCCAGGTGAGTGGTTTGAGCACCTTATTCTTGTCAAAGGAGACGGAGACGTCCTCTAGTTCGATGACTTTCTTCCCTAACCGCGTCGTCGCAAGTTTGGCGAGGCTGACTGGATCGCGAATTTCAGGAACGTTGCTAATGAGGGCATTCGCTGCGTCGATGCGGAATTTGGGTTTTGAGGTGCGGGCGGGAGCACCTCGACGCAACCAGGCGAGTTCCTTTTTGAGTAGGTTTTGTCGTTTCGCTTCGGTCACAGCCGCGCTGCGCTCGCGCTCCACTTTTTGCAGGATGTAGGCGGCATAACCACCCTCGTAGGAGTCGACGACACCGTCGTGAACCTCCCACGTTTCCGTCGTGGCGGCATCCAAAAACCACCGATCATGGGTGACCACCACCAAGGCGCCCTGATTCGCTGGCCAGCGGCTCTTGACGTGTTCGGCGAGCCAGGAAACCCCCATCACATCGAGGTGGTTGGTGGGTTCGTCGAGAAATAACACGTCCCATTCGCCCACTAGTAGCGCCGCGAGCGACACTCTCTGTCGTTGGCCACCGCTCAGTTCTCCCACGAGCGCGTCCCAAGAAATGTCGGGAAGTAAACCGTCGATGACGTCTCTAACTTTCGAGTTGCTCGCCCATTCGTGTTCGGGCCCCTCGCCCACTACAGCCTGCTTGACCGTGATGGTCGCCGAGATAGTGTCGGACTGGTCAAGCAGTCCGATCCGTAGGCCACGTTGCCCCACCACCTCGCCTGAATCAGGTTTGCTTCTTCCTGCAAGCGCCCGAATAAGTGTGGATTTGCCATCGCCGTTTCGACCCACGACACCGATGCGATCGCCGTCGTTGAGGCCCAAGGTGACGTCGCGAAGGACTACCCGCGTGGGGTATTCAATGCTGAGGTTTTTTGCACCAAGAAGATGGGCCACCGTGTGAGCCTAGCTGTTGGGAAAGAAGTGAAGTCCCTTGGGGGACTCATCGGTTTTCAGCACTCAATCACGTTAACGGCGAGCCCACCTGTCGACGTTTCTTTGTACTTCGTTGACATGTCGAGGCCTGTTTGGCGCATCGTCTCAATCACATTGTCCAAACTGATTTTGTGGCTGCCATCGCCGAGTAGCGCCAGGCGCATGGCAGCCACAGCGGTACCGGCTGCTATCGCATTTCGCTCAATGCAAGGCAGCTGGACATAGCCCCCTACCGGATCGCAGGTGAGGCCCAGATTGTGCTCCATCGCAATTTCGGCGGCGTTTTCAATCTGTTCAGGGGTACCACCCATTAGCGCGGTCACTCCTGCCGCCGCCATCGAGCAAGCAGAACCCACTTCGCCTTGGCAACCCGCCTCGGCACCCGAAATACTCGCGTTTTTCTTATACAAACTGCCGATCGCCGCTGCGGTGGGTAAGTAAATGCTCTCGATTTCCTCGTCGCTCTTGCCGCCAAATCGTTGCGCCCAATACCCCACGGCGGGGATGATGCCGGCTGCCCCATTGGTGGGGGCAGTGACTACCCGGTTGCCCGCTGCGTTTTCTTCATTCACGGCGATAGCGAAGGTTTGGAGCCAGTCGCTTTCGTGGTCTCGCCCGTCCGAGGCGTCTCGCAGCTTTGTTGCCATTGCTTTGGCTCGCCGTTTCACGTTGAGCGTTCCAGGAAGCATTCCCTCGGCTTCGAGACCGGCTTCGATGCAGGCCTTCATCGTGGCCCAGACAGCGCTGATTCTCTCTCGAGTCTCATCTTCGCCGTGGGTAGCAACGTCATTGAGCAAGCTGATTTCGGCGATGCTCAGGCCGTGATCGTGGGTGAGTTGGATGAGTTCCACTCCGGAATCAAAGGGGTAGGGGGCCACGGTGTCGAAAGAAGATGGTTCTGAGGAGTCTCCGTCTTTTTCGATGAACCCCCCGCCTACCGAGTAGTAGACCGATTCGAGGAGTTTCTCATCGCCATCGTGGGCGACGAAGCGGATGCCATTGGAATGGAGCGGCAATCGGGTGAGCGGTGCAGACACCATGTCATCGGCCGAAAGAGGCACTGTATGGCCCGCGATAGTCACAATGCCGGTACTCAGGGCAGTGTCGTAGCTGTGTATCACCACCTCGGGGGCGCAGGTCTCGGGATCATATCCCTCAAGGCCCGCGAGGAGAGCGCCGGGTGTGCCGTGTCCCGCCCCAGTCGCCCCGAGCGAACCATACAGAGTCATCGTGAGGCGCGTGGTGCGGCCCAACAGCCCTGAGTCGACGAGCTCCTGGACAAAACTCTTGGCAGCCCGCATCGGACCCACCGTGTGAGACGACGACGGGCCCAACCCGATACGAAACAGGGTCAGTGTTCCCACGTGTGCGGAAAGAGTGCTAGTCATTGTGTCCCTTTATATGCCCTGGCGCGGGCCGACTACGTAGTGTCGACCCGCGCCAGAGACTCTTGAGGGAGTTACTTGTTGGACTTTCCGGCGGAAAGTGCGTATTCCTCTTCGGGGGCGAGCACCAGATGGTGTCGACCCACGAGCGCGAAGCCCAACAGCATGACCGCGTAGACCACCGCGATACCGACAATTGCGGGCAGGAACGCCGGGTTGATCAGGAACCCGATGAACGCAATACCCGAAATAATCAGAGCCGCCCAGCCGCCGAAGACACCCCACGGCGACTTGTACGGACGGTTGATGTTGGGGAACTTCTTGCGAAGGATGAGGAACGCTGCCGCCTGCATACCGTAAGCGAGCATTGCACCCCACACCGCAATGTTGAGCACGACCGCTCCCGCAACCGCTCCAGCACCTTCGGCGTCAATCGCGGTGAGGACGTCGATGAGGACCAGAGCCAAGAACCCAATCACGCCACCTGCGAGTAGAGCCACCAAGGGGGTCTTCTGCTTGTTGGTCACCGAGAGGAACTTGGGGTAGTAGCCCGCACGCGAGAGCGAATACATGTTGCGCCCGTAGGCGAACATGATCCCCTGGAGCGAGGCCAGCAGACCGATCAGCGCCATCAGGCCCAGAACAGCGGCCAGTTGGTCATTTTGCAAAATGGCTCGGAAGCCATCCAGCAGTGGCTCGCCTGCAACGCGGGTTTCTTCGGCGCCGAGGATTCCGGTGTTGAGGAAGAGCACCAGCAGGCCGGTGACGATCAGCGTTCCACGGGCCCAGACACCTGCCCGGGGAATGTCTTTCTCCGGAGTGTGTGCTTCTTCTGCGGCGAGGGGGAGTTCCTCGATGCCGAGGAAGAACCACACCGCGAATGGAATCGCGTAGAGGATACCCATCGCACCAAATGGCAAGAACGCGCTACCGCCTTCTGCCGGAGCGATGTTGAAGAGGTTCTCCCAGGCGAAGAGACCCGACGCCAGCGCCATCACAGAGAACAGCAGCAGGATGCCGATCGAGATGATCGACACCACGATCGAGAACTTGAATGACACGTGCGCGCCTGAGGCGTTGAGAGCAATGAAGATGGCGTACAAAATCAGCCACCACACCCATGCGGGCAAGCTGACCCCCGTCAGTGTGCTGACGACACCCTCGGCGTAAGCCGCGGAAAAGTACACCACAACAGCTGTCGTGGCAACGTACTCAATCGTCTCAGCGAGTCCGGTGATGAAACCACCCCAGGGACCCATTGCGCTTCGCGAGAAGGAATAGGCGCCACCCGTGTGGGGCATTGCTGCGGACATTTCTCCGATGGAGAAGATGAGGCCGTAGTACATGACTACGAGGATGCCGAAGGCGATCAATAGGCCACCGAAGCCACCTACGTCAAGACCAAAGTTCCATCCCGAGAAGTCACCGGAGATAACGGCGGCAACCGCCAGACCCCAGAGACCCCAAACGCCAGCTGCTCGACGCAACTGGCGTTTTTCAAAATAACTCGAGTCAGCTGACTTATAAGTAACGCCAGCGACCTTCTGTTCACTTGCCATTCTGTTCTCCCATCTGTCGATGGAGTCACCGCGAGTATCCACGGTTCCTCATCACGACGCTGTGAAAAGGACTTAATCGAGGCAAATGTAGCGTGACATTGGTCGATTCAACAGACCATTTGGCAATAAAGTCTCAACCATTTGTTCAACCCCGATTCCGTCAGATTGCTTTCTTTTCGGGGATGGGTGGAGCACAATGGGAAAATAACCAGTTTCTAAAGGTTGAAAAACCTACCAATAAAGAGGCGGATATCAATGGCGACCACCGGCTTTATCGACACGAAAACCCTGACCGAGCTATTTGAAGCGGGGGAGGTCGACACCGTCGTGATGGCGTTTACCGACATGCAGGGTCGACTCATCGGAAAACGTGTCGCGGCGAGACACTTCCTCGAGAACGTGTCACATCACGGCGCAGAGTGCTGCAATTACCTCCTCGCCGTTGATATCGAAAACAACACCATTCAGGGCTACTCCCACGCATCGTGGGACACCGGCTACGGCGACATGGTGATGGTTCCCGACATGTCGACACTGCGAATGGCGCCGTGGCTCCCGGGAAGTGTGATGGTGACGTGCGATTTACAATCCACCGAGCACGAAGAGGTGGGGCCCTCCCCCCGAGGCATTCTGAAGCGACAAATCGCTCGCCTCGCCGAGATGGGCCTCACGGCTCATGTGGGAACGGAGTTGGAATTCATCGTGTTCGACAATTCCTACCGGGAAGCGTTCGCCATGGGGTATCGGGGGCTCACCCCGTCAACCGACTACAACATCGATTACGATCTGCTCGCCTCCACCCGGGTCGAGCCACTGTTGCGTGAAATCAGAAACCAGATGGATGCAGCGGGTATGTACTGCGAAGGAGTGAAGGGCGAGTGCAATTACGGGCAACAGGAAATCGCCTTCCTCTACAACGATGTGCTGCGCACCTGTGATAACCACTCCATCTACAAAGCCGGCGCCAAAATGATTGCCGACGATTTTGGCCAGTCCCTCACCTTCATGGCGAAGTACAACGAAAGGGAGGGCAACAGTTGTCACATTCACATGTCGCTACGCGGGACTGACGGTTCTATGGCGTTTGCCGACGACAAGGATCCCCGAGGAATGTCTGAGCTGTTCAAGCACTTCATTGCGGGGCAAATTGCCTATATGAGGGAACTCAGTCTTTTCTACGCCCCCCAAATCAACTCCTATAAGCGGTATGTCGAAGGAAGTTTTGCCCCTACCGCCATCGGGTGGGGCCTGGACAACCGCACAATCGCCCTTCGCGTAGTTGGCAGGGGCAAAGCCATGCGGGTAGAAAATCGGGTGCCCGGTGGTGACGTCAACCCCTACCTCGCGACCTCGGCCATGATTGCGGCGGGGATCGCGGGAATCGAGCAGAAACTGCCTCTCGAAGAGATTAGTGAAGGCAACGGATACATCTCCGACAAGCCGCGAGTCCCCAGCACCATGGTTCAGGCCACCGAACTCTTCGCCGAATCGGCACTCGCGCGAAGCGCATTCGGCGACGACATCGTTGACCATTATGTGCACTATGCCCACACCGAAATTGCCCAGTTCAACGCTGTGGTCACCGAGTGGGAGAGAGTGAGGGGCTTTGAGCGCCTCTAAGCCACTTATCGCGATTACGACCTACCGCCAGCCGGGAAAGACCGGAGTGTGGGAGGGGGAATTTGCGATGATTCCTGGTGATTACGTCGAAGCCATCGAGCGCGCCGGCGGAACCGCCGTCTTGGTGCCCCCACAGCCGCTCACTCCTGAGGACGCACAGAAGCTCCTATCGGGGATGGATGGGCTGATGTTGTGTGGCGGGAGGGATGTAGATCCCGCCCGCTACCAGCAAGAGCCGTTCACCACCACCGAACAACCCGACACTCGCCGGGATGACACGGAAGACGCGCTTCTCGCTGTCGCCATCGAATCGTGGCTTCCGATTTTGGGCATTTGTCGCGGCGCGCAGATGCTCAATGTTCACCGAGGCGGCACCCTCATCCAACACTTGCCCGACCAGGTGGGGGATACCCGGTACCAAAAAGGTGGTGGCGAGTTCAGCATGATGGGCGTCAACGTCGAGCCGGGGTCTAGCCTGAGCGACATTGTCGACGGTAGTACCCGAATCGAGCCCGTTGCCATGTATCACCATCAGGCGATTGACCAGGTGGGAGAGGGGCTCATCATCAGCGCAACGAGTGATGCTGGCATTGTCGAGGGCGTCGAACTTTCGGGACACCCCTTCTGCGTGGCTGTTCAATGGCATCCGGAAAAGACTCTTGATGACCTGCGGCTCTTCCGCTCTCTGATTTCAGCCGCCCAGGCCCCAACAAGGAGTTGACGATGAGCTATCAACTGGAAAACCCCGCCACTGGCGAAAAAATGGAGACCATCGAGCACTTCGATGTGGAACGAACCGATGACGCGATCCATCGTGCGCGAGTTGCCCAGCGTGAATGGTTTGCACTGGCCCCGGCGGAACGGGCCAACCTCCTTCGCTCCTTCGCCACGGCCGTTGAAGGCGACATCGAGAATCTGGCCCAATTGGAGGCCCGAAACTCCGGTCACCCCATCTCTCAGGCGCGATGGGAAGCTGGTCACGTCCGAGACGTGCTGAATTATTACGCCGGTTCACCAGAACGCCTGGCCGGAAAGCAGATTCCCGTTGCTGGGGGAGTAGACATCACGTTCCACGAGCCGCTCGGAGTGGTGGGAATCATCACCCCCTGGAACTTTCCGATGACGATTGCGTCGTGGGGTTTTGCACCCGCTCTCGCCGCCGGAAACTCAGTGGTACTCAAACCCGCCGAATGGACACCGTTGACATCTATTCGTCTGGCTGAGCTCGCAGTGCAGGCGGGAATCCCTGAAGGCGTGTTTCAGGTGCTCCCTGGCAAGGGCTCCGTGGTGGGCCAGCGTTTTGTCGAGCACGAAGCCGTCCGGAAAGTTGTCTTCACTGGTTCAACCGAAGTGGGCAAACAGATCATGAGCCAATCGGCTCCACAACTCAAGAGGGTCACCCTGGAGTTGGGGGGAAAAAGCGCCAACATTGTCTTTGACGACGCCGATGTGGCACGAGCGGCGGCGATGGCGCCATCTGCAGTGTTCGAAAACGCTGGGCAAGACTGTTGCGCACGCTCGAGAATCCTCGTTCACGAAAGCGTGTTCGACCACTTCATGGAAGGCCTAGAGACTTCAGTGAAGGCCTACCGGGTGGGAGACCCATTAGATGACTCAACCGAAATGGGTCCCTTGGTCACCAAAGCGCATTTCGACTCGGTGTCGTCCTATCTTGACGACGCACAGATTGCGTTCCGCGGACAATCTCCTGACGGGCCGGGAAACTGGTTCGCCCCCACAGTGCTCTTGCCCTCTTCGGCAACAGACCGGTGTATGAAGGAAGAAATTTTTGGCCCCGTCGTGGCCGTCTATCGGTTCAAGGACGAACAGGAAGCTATCCAACTCGCCAATGACACCGAATATGGCCTCTCGGGGTCGATTTGGACGCGCGACGTCGGCCGAGTCATGAGAGTGGCTCGTGGCGTCGAGTCGGGAAACCTCTCCGTCAATTCCCACTCCTCAGTGCGCTACACCACCCCCTTCGGTGGCTTCAAGCATTCGGGCTATGGCCGCGAGTTGGGGCCCGATGCGCCACTGCATTTCACCGAAGAAAAAAACGTCTTTATCGCCGTTGACTAACCCCTAAGGAGCCCACAATGACCAGTGTTGATCTCACTCAGCGCCTTGCCAAAAAGGTGGCGGTGATTACTGGAGGGGCAAGTGGTATCGGACTTGCCACTGCTCGACGAATGGCAGCAGAAGGAGCCACCGTCGTCATCGGCGACATGGATGAAGTAGCGGGACCAGAGGTGGCCGCTGAACTCGGAGGACTCTTCGTCAAAGTCAACGTTGCCGTTGAAGACGAAGTGAACAACCTCTTCGATACTGCGCAGAAAACCTATGCGTCGGTCGATATTGCCTTCAACAACGCCGGTATTTCCCCGCCCGACGACGACTCCATCGAAACCACCGAACTGCCCGCTTGGCAGAAAGTCCAAGACGTCAACCTGAAGTCGGTGTATTTGTGTTGCCGCGCGGCTCTGCGCCACATGACCGCCCAGGGCAGCGGATCAATCATCAACACGGCGTCCTTTGTCGCCGTCATGGGGTCTGCCACGTCGCAAATTTCTTACACCGCGTCAAAAGGCGGCGTGCTGGCGATGAGCCGTGAATTGGGAGTGCAGTTTGCCCGCCAGGGTATTCGGGTGAACGCGCTCTGCCCCGGTCCTGTCAACACGCCGTTGCTTCAGGAACTGTTTGCCAAAGACCCCGAGCGAGCAGCTCGCCGACTCGTGCACATTCCGATGGGGCGATTTGCCAACCCCGAGGAGCTCGCCGCGGCGGTGGCGTTCTTGGCATCGGATGATTCCTCGTTCATTACCGCTTCCACCTTCCTCGTCGACGGAGGAATCTCCGGGCATTACGTGACACCCGTGTAAGAGGATCATGAGTGAGAGCCGAGAGCAAGAAAGTCGTCTAGGCGATTCCTCGCTCTTGCTGCGCCCGATTAGTGGGGGGAACTCCTATGAAGAGACCGTTGAACGCATTCTTCAGACGATTCGTTTGGGTCTAGTAGGCCCCGACCAGCGGTTACCCTCCGAGCGGGAGCTCGCCGTCATGCTGGATGTCTCTCGAGACACCGTTCGTGAAGCGACCGCCTCTTTGGCCGATGCGGGTTATTTAGTGATTCGGCGCGGGCGATACGGCGGAACCTTCGTCAAAGGTGACCTGCCCGACCCTGACCCTGACGCCAGACATCGACTCGACCCTGACCACATTCACGACATTCTGATCTTTCGCGAGGTAGTGGAGGTGGGGGCAGCGCGTGCGGCTGCCACTCAAGAACTGAGTTCTGAGAGCCGAGACGAGTTGTGGCGGGCTCACCTCGAGTGCTCCCTTGCTTCACCAGAGGATTATCGGCGCCTCGATTCGCGATTCCACCTCCTTCTCGCGGAGGTCACAGGTTCGCGAAAGCTGGTTGAAGAGGTGGCGTCAACGAGGATGAAGGTTAATCAGTTTCTCGATGCGATTCCGCTTCTCACCCCCAACATCTCTCACTCGACCGAACAGCACGAAGAAATCGTGAGCGGCGTGTTGAGAGGCCAGGCGGACCTGGCGGCCATGGCAATGCGCGACCATTTGGAAGGAACCGCGGCGCTTCTGCGCGGGTTCCTTGGCTAATCGGCCGATTAGCGCTCGGTAGGGCTGTTGTTCTTATAGGTGAGCCAGAGAATGTATCCGGCGGTGATGGCCCAAATGGCGATAAACAGCCAGAGCGTATCCAGCACAAAAGTTGAAAGATACGCTCCCGCAATCATCGCAATTGCTGCTACCGCCACCTTGATGATGGCCATATGCCACACCGTGTAGGTGTAGCGGCGAAAAATCCTGTTAATGTCGATACTCCTAGCTGCGTCACGGGAGTGCCACGGTGCTGTAACGGGGGCCATTGTCTGTAGCTTATGGGCCACGTGGACGGGTCTACACTAAAAAGTGAGACGAGGTGACGAGATGCCAGCCAGGGAATCGCGCCATATTGCCCCCTCTGCCCGCACTCAGTGGGTACGTCGTGCGGCGTTCTCGGGCTGCCTCGGAGACTCTCTCGTCTAAGCCGACGACTCGGTGAGGTCGGACTCGGTCAGGGTGATTTCAGCGAGGAGGTCGTCTAACTGCTCAATTCGTGATGCGCTCGCGATGGGTGCGGTCACTCCGGGTTGTTGGCGCAGCCATTCCAGTGCGATCGTCGTGGGGGAAACACCCAGTCGTGTAGCGACGGAGAGTAGGCGATCGAGGGTGGCGAAGTTTCCTTCCGACACGTAGTCGTTTTCCACCCGCTCTTGGCGGACTGAGGTGGACACCTCACCGCGGCGATATTTCCCGGTCAGGAATCCGCTTGCGAGCGAAAAGTAGGGCAAGCCCCAAAGGCCCTCCCGCTCGACCAGTGGCGCCATATCGGATTCGTAGGGCTCGCGGGCGACGAGGTTGTAGTGGTTTTGCACCGCCACATACCGTGGCAGGCCGAGGGTTTCAGCGAGCGTGAGTGCCTGTGAGAGCCGCGAAGCGCTAAAGTTCGACGCCCCAATCGCGCGCACTTTGCCGGCATCAATCAGGTGTTGAAAGGCTCCGAGCGTGTCTTCCATCGGCACCGAGTCGTCGTCGCAGTGGGCGTAGTAAAGGTCGATGGTGTCAATGCCCAGACGGCTGAGCGATTCGTCAGCGGCCGCGAGGATGTTGTGTGGCGAGAGTCCCGGGCGGGTCGTCATTTTGCCCACCTTGGTTGCAATCACCACGTCATCGCGATTCACTCGCGAGGTGCGAAGCCACTCACCCAAGGCCCGCTCGGATTCACCGCCCGAATTTCCCGCGACCCATTGGACATACATATCGGCCGAATCAAAGAAGTTCACGCCCCGGGCAAAAAGTTCGTCCAGGAGTCGATTGGCTTCGGACTGGTCGTGAATCGACCAGCCAAACACGTTGGCACCGAAACACAGTGAGGATACGGTCAGGTGAGAGTGGGGCAGCGTGATCGGATGAACCATGTGCCGAGCCTACCCAGACACGTGGCCGTCACCTCGGCGACAACTCAGCCTCACGCTCTAACCTGGTGTGAACAAGGAGAGTGTCGTGCAAAGCACTGTTTTTGAGCGCAATCAGATCAGCGACGAGACCATCAGTCATTCTTTGGCGTCCTCGGTTCGCAAGGCGTTTTGGGTGGAAGATGCGGGTCGGGATTCCTCACTCACACGTTTTGCTGGTTCGGTCGATTGCGATCTCGCCATTGTGGGTGCCGGCTATACCGGTTTGTGGACTGCTATTGAGGCGAAGCGTCGACACCCCGATTGGCGAGTTGTGGTGTTGGAAGCAAAGGAGCCAGGCTGGGCGGCGTCGGGGCGAAATGGTGGCTTTGTCGAATCCACTCTCACCCACGGTGAATCTAACGGTCGGCGACGCTATCCCAAAGAATATGAGGTGCTCGATCAGGCGGGGCTTGAGAACCTTGACGCGATTGAGGCCGCCGTCAAAGAATTTGGCTGGGACTGCGATTTTTGGCGGGTGGGGTCTCTCGCGGTCGCGGTGGAAGAGCACGAGTTGGAATGGCTCGATGAGTCGGCCGATGGGGAGCGAGAAGTTCGGCTGAGCGCTGAGGAAACCCGCGCCCGGGTCAACTCACCCACCTATTTGGGTGCAACATTTTCTCCCCGTGACACCGCGATGGTTCACCCCGGAAAACTGGCCCGTGAAATGCTTCGGACGGCGAAAGAACTCGGCGTGGAAGTATTCCGGCGCTCGCCGGTAAAGGGCCTCGAGGCTTCAGCCCATCACGTTGAGTTGCGACTTGCTTCAGGTGTCGTGCGGGCACAACGTGTGGCGCTGGCGACTAATGCCTACCCGTCTCTTCTCAAGCGATACCGCCTACACACCATCCCGGTTTACGACTACGTGTTGATGACGGAACCTCTGACCGCCCAGCAGAAGAAAGAAATTGGTTGGAGCGGCCGCGAGGGTGTTGCTGATTTAGCCAATCAATTCCACTACTACCGAATCACTGCCGATGATCGAATCTTGTTCGGCGGCTATGACGCGATTTATCACTTTGGTGGGCGAGTGCGCTCCGGTTATGAAGAGCGCCCTGAGAGCTATCGCAAGCTCGCCTTCCACTTCTTCACCACGTTCCCGCAATTGGAAGGTGTTCAGTTTTCTCACCGCTGGGCGGGAGCAATCGACACCTGTAGTCGGTTTAGCGCGTTCTTCGCCATCGCCCACAACAGCCGAGTGGCCTATGCCGCCGGCTTCACAGGCTTAGGGGTGGCGGCCACTCGTTTTGCTGCGGAGGTGATGCTCGACCAGCTTGAGGGGGAGAGCACCTGGCGGACCGAACTTGAGATGGTGAAGTCACTGCCGATTCCTTTTCCGCCTGAGCCCCTGTGTTACCCGGCCGTTCAGTTGACCCGCACTGCCCTTGACCGTGCCGATCACCGCGGAGGTAAGAGGGGATTGTTTTTGCGCACCCTCGATGCCATGGGGTTGGGGTTTGATTCGTGAGCGACCCCTCGATTACTCACGCTCTCGAACTCGAACTCAGGTACGAACCTGTGGTGGCCGATCAGGTAGTAGACGGCTCACCCCGGACTGGCTTGTGGGAGGCGGGCTCCGGTCAGTGGGGCGTGTGGGAAATGACTCCTGGCGCGATGCGTGATGTGGAAGTTGATGAGTACTTTGTAGTGATTTCGGGCTCGGGAACACTCGAGCGCGCCAACGGCGGCGAGCCAGAGGTCGTTGAGCTGTCCCCTGGGGTGGTGTGTCGGCTCAACGTGGGAGAAGAAACAATCTGGCGAGTTAATGAGGCACTACGAAAGGTGTACTGGCTGCCGCAGGATTAGGTGTGCGTGGTGTGTTCTTCATCGTCCACGATCGGGAGAATAATCGGTCCCGTTTCCAAAGCCAGGTCGGCGCTAATCGGCACGGGGGAGCGCCGGGCCGTCTGGGCCAAGATGATGCCGATCAAGACGACGGCTGCACCGACAATTTGCGTGCCCGACAGGTTTTCCTGAAGCCATAACCACGCCACCAAGAAGGCAAACACGATTTCACTAGTCGCGGCGATTCCTGCTGCAGTGGCGGAGAGTTTCTTGATGGCGGCGAGACTCAGTAAGAACGGCGCAAATGAGCCCATCACGACGTTCCACAGTAAGAGCAGCCACATTGGGACGGGAACACCTTCGAGTACTCCGGTGAGGGGGACGCTCTGAGCAAACACAGAGGGATTCAGGCGCCACCATCCACTGATAAATGCCCACGACACCGCAGCAATAGACATCGACCAGAACATCAGTGCGAGGGGTGAGATGGTCTCCATCTGTTTTTCGCCCACGAGGAAGTAGGTGGACAGGCTGAGCGCTGCGACGAGAGCCCAGATCGTTCCCAAGACATTGAGTGAGCTATGCCAGATCTGGGCTACCACAGCAAGCCCGGCCATAATCAAGCCAATTGACACCCAAATGCGGGTGCGCACCCGCTCTTTGAAGACGACAAACGCGAACACAGCGACCATGGGTACAGCGAGGTACTCCAGGAGAAGCGCGATTCCCACGGGGAGCAATTCGACGGCAAGTGCGTACGACGCCTGAAGCAACCCCACGCCAATCACGCCCATGACGACGAGCGCTAGTCGCTGACCACGGGGAACACGAAATGACTTGCGATCGAGGACAAACAGCACCGCACCAGCAACGAAAGCTGCTCCGAGCACGCGCATCTGGGTGACCTGAAGCGCGCTGATGCCCGCCTCAATCATGACTTTGGTCACACTTCCGTTTGCGCCAAAGAGAAATGCAGCGAGGAAAGCGTAGAAATAGCCCACGGGTTATCGGACCCGGGGGGCGCGGGTGAGGCGCACCGCAGAAAGAACACAAGCTCTCACGGGGATAACTATGACATAGGAATTCTTGCCGAACTCACCACTGAATAACGAGGTGTTCGGTGTGTTGTCAGGCGCGTCGCTTAGGCTTCGGCGCATGAAAACCTACGTCTTGGCGGGTGGCTGCTTTTGGTGCCTCGACGCCGCCTACCGAGTCCTAGACGGTGTCGTCGATGTCGTCTCGGGCTACACCGGTGGCGAGACCGAGAAGCCCAGCTACGAAGAAGTCTGCACGGGTCGCACCGGCCACGCTGAGGCGGTCGCGGTGACGTTTGACCCCGAGACCATTCCCTCGGATGTGATCTTGGACGTGTTCTTCACCATTCACGACCCCCGTCAGCTCAACCGGCAGGGAAATGATGTGGGCTCCCAGTATCGGTCCGCCATGTACTACCGCGATGAGGAAGAGAAGGCACTGTTCGAAGCTGCCTTGGAGCGTGCATCGGACATGTGGGAGGGAGAGATTGTGACCGAGCTTTCCCCGCTTGGCCCCTTCTACATGGCGGAGGACTATCACCAAGATTTCTTTGCCAAGAATCCGACCCAGGGCTATTGCTTGGCTGTCGCGGTGCCGAAAGTAAACAAGGTGCGACAGTCGTATCAGAGCTACCTTCGCTCCTAGCTCTCCACAACCACCACCGGCATAGAGTTACTCCCAATCTTCTTCGGTTCCTCTCGCCGCGCTGCAGAACCTGAGAGTCTCCCGCTCACCTCAGTGAACAGGAGACACCATGATTGA
>Ga0181558_10003241_pt1 | contig 15053 bp, 13 predicted proteins | sample 011ome_22_FD_133754 | JGI IMG/M metagenome (GOLD analysis project Ga0181558, IMG submission 133754) | Coastal salt marsh microbial communities from the Groves Creek Marsh, Skidaway Island, Georgia - 011507BT metaG (megahit assembly) | ecosystem: Environmental > Aquatic > Marine > Intertidal...
TGATAGCAGGACAACCTTTGCGATTGAAGCCAATGACCTCATATACTCCAAATACATCTACTAGCAATTCCTGACTCGTAGCATCTGGCAATAAAACCCCATCTTTCTTCCATTCAAATCGATAGTAGGATTCATTCCCCTCACCAACCAGCTTTACTGATTCCCCCTCACAGACAATCACCTCATTCTGAGATTGTGTTTCTCCACTTACTTTTAAGACAATAGGATCTGGAGATTCCTTAATAATCAAGGTAATCGAATTTGGTTGGGAAGTTTTTCCATAGCTATCGGTAATCGTATAATAAACCGTGACTTCCTGATCTATAAAGGCTTCATTGGGAAGAAAAGTATACCCCCCAGCTTGGTCACTGGCCTGAAAAATTCCTTGTGGCACAATCAAAACTCGATTTTGCTCTAGACATCGGGCTTGGGTACATAGATCCTCACTCTCCTCCTCGATATCATCCAAGGAAGCATAAAACTGCAAACAGCGGATGGAACTATTTTCATTGGGCAACCGTACTTCTTCGTCGGTGATGTAAAATTGATTTAGTTGCCCTGCACAAGATGCTTTATCTGTGAAATCTACCCCTTCTGGATTTTGAAGTGACTCATCATCCGCAACTTCCACAATCAGATTTCGAATTTCGTGAAAATTTGTCATTCCGCCTGTAGAAGCAGAAAACCCAATCTTTAAATTCTTTGGGGCAGGAAACTGATACGCACCGTCAAAAATAGTCACTATTCGAGGTTTATTGAGTTCGGTGGTGACCTCCATCGTGAGCTTCAAGAAAAATCCTGGCCCACTAACATTGGGCTGTAGCTCCAAAAGCACTTTCCTGTAACCGGGAGAGGCAGGATCTGTAACCCTCCTAGTCCCTGCTCCCCCAGAACTTATTGTAAATTGATCTCCTGCATTCAACCCATTTTTATCAGCTCCCACTTCATTCGTTCTTCGTCCAACCACAAAAGGGTAGCCTTCGAATTGGTTTCCGGGACCTCTTATTACAATTGCATCAGGCGCCCTTCCATTTTGATCCACCACAGAAAAAGAGCCTGACCGACCCTCTTGACTCGCTCCAAACCCACCATATTCATCAAATCCAATCCCCAAATAGGCATTGGACAGCCCAGGTTCTTGGTTTCGAGGAGCATACCCTAGTGACCCTCCAAATCCTCCCGCATTGAAAGCAGGTGTATCTCCATCAAATAAAAAAACAGTGAACCCATCTGCTAAAAATTGTCCTGTTCCACCATAACTAAAATATTCAAATTCAGCCTTTAAACCATAGGTGGAAGGGAAAGGAATATCCAAGTAAATATGACCGCGTTGATTAGTTTGATTGGACGTTAATCGCAACACCCCTTCGGTCAATTGCGCATCCCCCCCAAAAATAGTAGTTGCTTGCGTATTTGGAGTTTGAAAGGTTTCACAATAGGGAAACCCCACCTGTCCCCACACTTGGGTCAAGGGTCCAAATAACATACACACAAAAATGAAATTGAAGAATAGCTTCACATGCCCATAAATAAAACCCTAAATAAAAGAAGTAAGGTTTAAAAAAAAAGCTCTTGGCAAGGTATAGCCGAGAGCTTTTCATTTGGGATGTATTTTTTTTTAACGCAAAATAGTTTGGGTACGATCTGGTCCAATAGACACTAACTTGATGGGCACTTGCAGCTCCTTTTCCAGATAAGTTACGTAATCCTTCAGTGCTGCCGGAAACTCTTCGTAGGTGCTCACACCTTCTAGGGAACAATTCCATCCTTTCATCGTCCTATACACTGGTTTGATATCAAGTTCATTGATTTCAAACGGCAACTTTTCAAGTTGCTCCCCAGAGGGCAGTTTGTAGGCCGTACACACCTTGATATCTTCAAAAATATTCAGCACATCCGCCTTCATCATAAATAGCTGGGTAACCCCATTAATCAGGATGGAATACTTCAAAGCAGGCAGATCCAACCATCCGCAACGTCTAGGCCTACCAGTGGTACTCCCAAATTCATTTCCTTCTTTACGCATCTCTTCCCCTGTGCTATCCATCAATTCGGTAGGAAATGGGCCAGACCCTACACGCGTACAATACGCCTTAAATATTCCAAAAACCTCTCCAATTTTGGAAGGAGCAACCCCAAGACCAGTACAAGCTCCGGCTGTCATCGTATTGGAACTAGTCACAAAAGGATAGCTGCCAAAATCAATATCTAGTAGCGAACCTTGTGCACCCTCAGCCAAAATTCGTTTATTTGCCTGTAAGGCTTCGTTTACTACATATTCACTATCGATTAAAGGAAGTGTCTTAACAAATTCAATGGCTTCAAAAAATTGCCGTTCCATCTCCTCCAATGCATCCAAAGGATAGTTGTAAAAAGAAAGTGTTGATTTGTGCTTATCCAATAGCACTGCATATTTTTCCTTAAAGTCAGGGCTAAGTACATCCCCTATCCGGAGTGCAGATCGGCCAATTTTATCTTGGTAGGTAGGCCCGATCCCTTTCAAGGTAGATCCAATTTTTTTATCCCCTTTTGACTGCTCGTAGGCTGCATCCAAAAGCTTATGCGTTGGAACGATGATCGTTGCCTTCTTTGAAATCACTAAATTTTTATGGTAATCAATGGAGAATTTCTCCAGCGCTTCAATCTCTTTTTTGAGAATGATGGGATCTAAAACCACTCCATTTCCAATGATATTCAGAATTTGAGAACGAAAAATGCCAGATGGTATTTGATGTAGCACGTGCTTAATGCCATCAAACTCCAGGGTATGACCAGCATTTGGGCCTCCTTGAAAACGTGCAACCACCTCGTACTGAGGAGCAAGCACATCTACAATTTTCCCCTTTCCTTCGTCTCCCCACTGGAGCCCTAACAATACATCCATTTTCATTTGATGCAATTTCTATGTGTTACTTCGTGATTTTGTAAAGGCCGAAATTTGCGATAAGGCAAAAGAAAACCAAATAATGCAGACTTTTATTCTACTAAGAGGTGCGATTAAATTAAAAAAGATCTACCAAAGCAAGTCAATTACCAGCAAATCCTATCTGCTCCAATGAGTCCAAAACTTTGAATATGCCGTTTAATTTCGTGATCAATAAGAGTTTCTTGACTTGCTCTGAGGGTGCAGTTAACAGCAATTCCCCGTCAGCTTGCTTTATTTTTGCGAGCAAGGTAATTAATAGGCCCAAACCACTGGAACTGATATACCTTACCTGCTTCAAATCAATAACTACTGTTTTTATCCCTTCTTCTAACGCATCACTCACAAGATCCGCAATCCTTGGTCCTACTTCATCCCCAATCAAATCCCCTTCCATAAAAAGGTATACACGGGTGGCCTCTTTTTTTTGAGTATACTGAAGTCTCATATTAGTTCGCTTTGTTTTGACAATTTTCTTTCTTGCATTTTCCGTACAAGATGAGCGAATGGTGGACTACTTGAAAATTCAGCACCTCAGCTACGGTGGTTTGAATAGTTTGTATGCGCGGATCACAAAACTCCAACACTTTATTGCAATCTATACAAATCAAATGGTCGTGCTGCTTGAATCCGTATGACTTTTCAAATTGCGCTAGATTCTTACCAAATTGATGTTTGGTAACCAAATCACATTCGACCAATAAATCTAACGTGTTGTAAACCGTCGCCCTACTCACTCGGTAGTTTTTGTTTTTCATGCTGATGTAAAGTCCTTCTACATCAAAGTGCCCTGTACGGCTGTAAATTTCCTCTAAAATCGCATACCGCTCAGGAGTTTTTCTGAGCTTTTGAGTCTCTAAATAGGACGTAAATATTTTTTTTACTTCTTCAAAATGAGAGGAATTCAACGCCATGGGAGATGATTTTTTTCAAATATAACGGATACTCCAGTGAAAAGATACTTTCAATCAAATCGAGAAACTTTTATCACCCCATCAATGAGTTGAAGGTTTTGAATCAAATGATCCAAATGTTCGGTATTGTTCACATATAATTTAATCGTTCCTTCAAAAATCCCTTCATCCGAATCTATCGTAATTGACCGCATGTTTACCTTAAGTTCATTTGAAATCACTTTGGTTAAATCATTAATCATCCCCACTCGATCTGTTCCTATGATTTGAAGCCCTGCCAAAAAGGCAATTTCTTTTTGACTTGTCCAGCGCGCCTTGATTACCCTATTTCCATGATTGGAGAGCAATTCCAAAGCATTTGGGCAGGATGTTCGATGAATTTTGATCCCCTCATTGATCGTTACAAAACCAAAAACATCATCCCCAGCAATAGGATTGCAGCATTTGGCTAAATTATAATCGACCACATCCATGTCCTCACCAATTAGTAGTTGATCGTGCTCTGGTCCTTTTAAAGTTTTAATTTCTCGGGCAAATGAAGACTCATCTTTTACCTTATCGATGGATTTAGACTTGTTTTTTTGAGCCTCTTTAAAATCTTTGAAGGATTTTATTGAGGTTGGATCAATGATTCCTCTACCTACTCGGTAATAAAATTCATTTACAGTCTTCAGCTCAAAGTAGGCCCGTATTTGCTCGACTACCTCTGAGGTGAATTCCAATTTCATAGATTTTAATTTGCGCTGTACAATCTCTCTGCCATCTACAATAGATGACTTCTTTTCTTCTCGTAACGCATCCTTTATTTTAGCCTTTGAACGGGAAGTAACTACTTGTTGCAACCAATCTTCAGTAGGCTTCTGTTTGCTTGATGTAAGGATCTCAACCTGATCGCCATTTTTTAATTGATAGCTAATCGGAACCAACCGTTGGTTGACTTTGGCTCCTATGCACTTGGCCCCTACCATCGTATGAATTTCAAAAGCAAAATCCAGTGCAGAAGCCCCCTTGGGAAGCACCTTCAAATCCCCTTTGGGTGTAAAAACAAATACTTCGTCGTTAAACAAATTCCCTCTGAAATCATCCATAAACTCAATGGCATTGCCATCGTTGGATTCAAGCATACTGCGTACTTGATTGATCCAATCGTCTAATCCAGGACCAGATTTTCCAGAGGTATCCCTTTCTTTATATTTCCAATGTGCCGCATATCCTCGCTCTGCAATTTCATTCATTCTGCTGGTTCGGATTTGCACTTCCACCCATTGACCAGTGGTGCTCATTACTGTAGTATGCAGGGATTCGTACCCATTGGAGCGCGCGGTACTTATCCAATCCCTGAGTCGATTGGGATTGGGACGGTAAAAATCTGTAACGATGGAATACGCCTGCCAACAATCGGCCTTTTCATTTTCCAAATCTGAATCAAGAATGATTCGAACTGCAAAAAGATCAAAAACTTCCTCGAAAGGGATTCCCTGATTTTTCATTTTATTGTAAATCGAATACACCGATTTGGGACGCCCTTTTATGGTAAAGCGAAATCCCTGTCGAAGCAATTCCTCCTCTACCGGTTGAATAAAAGTTTTGATAAATTTATTCCGGTAACTTTTCGATTCATTTATTTTTTGAACAATATCTCGATAGGTATCCGTATCTGTGTATTTAAGGTACAAATCCTCCAGCTCTGACTTAATCGTATACAAGCCCAAACGATGGGCCAAAGGAGCATACAAATACATAGTCTCAGAAGCAATTTTCAACTGCTTATTTCGAGGCATGCTTCCTAAAGTCCGCATGTTGTTCAGTCGATCTGCTAACTTGATCAATATCACCCGAACATCGTCGGAAAGTGTCAATAACATTTTTCGGAAATTCTCTGCCTGTTGAGAGCTTCCGTAGTCAAAAACACCGGAAATTTTTGTGAGCCCATCAATGATGGTCATGACCTTCGTGCCAAATTCACGCTCAATATCCTCCAACTCCAGGTCGGTATCCTCCACCACATCGTGAAGTAGAGCTGAAACTATAGAAGTAGTTCCCAAACCAATCTCCTCCACACAGACGAGAGCAACTTCCAAGGGATGGTAAATGTAGGGCTCTCCTGACTTTCTCCGCATGTCTTTGTGAGCCTCCAAAGAAATGGTAAATGCCTTCTTAATCAACTTAGTATCTCCTGACTTAAGAATCGGCTTGGCCTGACGAAGTAACTTCCGGTACCGCTTTAATATTTCTTGGCGCTCTACTTCTACGTCTGCTTGGATCATCTAAGGTGATTTTGAGTTTTCAAATTTGACAGGTAATCGAACAGAATTCCACTTTTTTTGGAAATTTTTTTTCAATGCCTTGCAGTAAATTAGAATATGTCTATACCTTTGCATCCACAATTGGAAAAGAGCTTTCTTTTTCTTTTGGTCACATGCGGATGTGGCGAAATTGGTAGACGCACTAGACTTAGGATCTAGCGCCGCGAGGCATGGGGGTTCGAGTCCCTCTATCCGCACCCTACAAGCCCTCAATCCCTCCCCTGTAGTTCAGGAAAGAGATTGGGGGTTTTTAATTCAACACCAGTTAATTGAACATATTTTGGAAATTACAGTAGACAAGCACACCGCAAATCAAGCTTCTATTAAAATTAAACTAATTGAGGCAGATTATCAACCTAAGGTTGACGCTAAACTTAAAGACTACGCCAAAAAGGCCGTAATTCGTGGCTTCCGCCCTGGAAAAGCTCCAGTATCCATGGTAAAAAACATGTATGGAGTTTCTCTTTTAGTAGAGGAAATCAATACCCTGTTAGGAGAATCTCTCAATAACTACCTAAAAGAACAATCCTTTAAGGTATTAGGTGAACCCTTACCGGTTGAAAAAGTGGAAGAATCCATCGACTGGAAAAATCAAAAAGATTTTGAATTTGAGTACAAAATCGGTTTTGTTGAATCCATTGAAGTGAAGTTGGACCAATCCCTTAAAGGAATCAACTACCGCATTAAAGTAGATCAAAAATTAATTAATGAGACCATCGAAAATCTAATGTCTCAGTACGGAGAAAGCACCAACCCTGAAGTTTCAGAAGCAGGTGATTTTATTTATGGAGACGTTAAATCTACTAGTTCAGATTTCTTAAAAACGGTTTCATTAGACACCACCAAACTTTCTAAAAAGTTGGCTGGCAAGTTTGTCGGCTTGAGCAAAGAGGTGGTAGTAGAATTTGAAAGCAAAGAAGTAAAAAACGAAGAATGGACTGCTGGCTTCGGTTTGTCCGACCAAGAAGGGGATGCTGCAAAAGGTGGCTATACCTTTACAGTGAAGAATATCAATCGAAAAGCAAAAGCAGAACTTAATCAAGAATTTTTTGACAAAATTTTTGGGCCAGATCAAGTAAAAACTAAAAAGGAATTTGAAGATAAGGTAAAAGAAACGCTACAAGTAAACTACGATAAAGAGTCTAAAGTATTTACAGAGGAGGAATTAAAGAAATTAGTAGTTGAAAAAACCAAACTAGCGCTTCCAGACGACTTCCTTAAGGAATGGTTGATCAAAGCCAACGAAGGCAAAGTATCTGAAACCGAAGTCGAGAAAGAATACCCACTCTATGCAAAGCAGCTTTCCTGGTCACTTATATCTAACCAAGTGGCTAAAGAAAATGGAATTCAAGCAGAGCACGAAGATGTCATTGAAAAAACCAAGGAAATGATTCGTGAGCAATTTGCATCTTCAGGATTAGGTTCCCAGCTTGAATCCAGCATGGATTTATTTGTGGATAATTACCTCAAAGGAAATGAGGGCCAAAATTACATGAACTTGATGACTTCAGTACTCAATGAAAAGGTATTGGCACTGATTCAAGAGAAAATAAAAATGACTGAGAAAAGTCTTACAATAGACGAATTCAAGGAACTTTTAGACAAGTAATCGAATTATGAACTATATTGAAAAGTCCTTTTTTAAAGGACTTTTTTAGTTTTGTACCTAGAACAACCAAGACATGATCAACAAGGAAGAATTCAGAAAATACGCCATTCACAACCAAGGCGTTAGTGGTACGGCCTTTGACCAATACACCACCCATATCGAAAATATGACTCGCTCGGTAATTGAGGAGAGACCACAAAATTTCAGGGAGATTGATGTCTTTTCCCGTCTAATCATGGATCGAATTATCTTTTTAGGCACGGGTGTTGATGACCATATCGCCAATATTATTGTAGCCCAATTACTATTTCTAGAATCTGTAGACTCCAAAAAGGACGTCTTACTCTACATCAATAGTCCAGGCGGCTCTGTAACAGCAGGATTAGGCATCTACGATACCATGCAGTACATTGGTCCAGATGTAGCTACAATTTGTACTGGAATTGCCGCGTCCATGGGCGCTGTTTTACTAGCTGGCGGCGCCAAAAACAAGCGTTCCGCATTGCAACATTCTCGTGTTATGATTCACCAGCCTTCTGGTGGCATGCAAGGTCAATCCACCGACATGGAAATCTCCTTGAAACTCATTCTTTCCATGCGTCAGGAATTGTACCAAATCTTGGCTAACCACACCGGCAAATCCTTTGAAGAAATCGAAAAAGACTCTGACCGAGACTACTGGTTGCGCGCAAATGAAGCCAAAGAGTATGGCTTGATCGATGAAGTATTGGTTAAAAAAACTACCTAATGGCTCAAATCACCTGCTCCTTCTGCGGGAGAAATAAAAAAGACGTAGACTTAATGGTATCGGGCATCTCTGCTCATATCTGCAATTTCTGTATAGAACAAGCGCATGAAATTGTGGGGGAAGACAAGAAAAACAAGAAGTCTACGACTGCCCCTGCCTTCCAACTCAAAAAGCCAAAGGAGCTCACGCAGTATTTGGATCAATATGTCATCGGGCAAGAAGATGCTAAAAAAGTACTAACTGTAGCGGTTTATAACCACTACAAGCGCCTACAGCAAAAGGAAGAAGCCGACGAAATCAAGATCGAAAAGTCCAACATAATTATGGTGGGAGATACCGGAACTGGAAAAACCTATCTTGCCAAAACCCTAGCCAAGACTTTGGAAGTTCCTTTTTGCATTGCCGACGCCACAGTTTTGACCGAAGCAGGGTATGTAGGAGAAGATGTAGAAAGTATCCTTACTCGATTGCTTCAAGCAGCAGACTACAAGGTCGAAGAAGCAGAACGAGGAATTGTCTATATCGACGAGGTAGATAAAATCGCCCGAAAATCAGATAATCCCTCCATTACCCGAGATGTAAGTGGTGAGGGGGTTCAGCAAGCCTTACTGAAGCTGTTGGAAGGCACTATAGTCAACGTTCCTCCTCAAGGTGGTCGAAAGCATCCCGATCAAAAGATGATTGCTGTTAACACTGAAAACATCCTTTTCATCTGTGGGGGTGCTTTCGATGGAATTGCTAGACACATAGGTAAACGCATGAATACCCAACCTATGGGATTCAATTCGGCATCCACCCATAAGACAGCAAACCGAGATAACCTCCTCCAATACGTGACTGCACAAGACCTCAAAGCCTTTGGGTTAATTCCAGAATTGATTGGAAGGCTACCTGTTCTGACCCACTTGGATCCATTGCATCGTTCAACCTTGAAACGAATACTCACTGAACCCAAAAATGCATTGGTCAAGCAATATGCAAAACTGATGGCCATGGAAGGGGTAACACTCACGTTTGATGAGGGAGCACTAGACTTTATAGTGGACAAGGCTGTGGAGTACAATTTAGGTGCGCGTGGACTTCGATCCATTTGTGAAGCGATTGTCACCGATGCGATGTATGATATCCCCTCAGACAAAAGTATAACCTCCTTACTCATAAATGAAGACTACGCACGGTCCAAGTTTGACACCTCAAAATTTAAGCAACTGCAAGTGGCTTAAATTAAAACCCCGAGCTTTTCGGGGTTTATTTTTTTGCAATTGATTCCAAAATAAATTGAGCCACCTGGTCTGAAGCCCGCGCCTCCCCGATTCGCTCCCGAATCTTTGCATAACCTTCCAAAATCTGTTTGCGGTGCCCCAGATGAGATAAAAGTAACCCCAACTCTTGTTGAAGGTTTTCAAGTGAAAAATCATTTTGAATCAATTCCCTCACCACTTGATGGTCTGCAATTAAATTGGGGAGGGAAATATAAGGGACACGGATCAAACGCTTCCCAATCTGGTAAGACAGCCAAGAAGTACTGTAAACAACAACCTGAGGTACGTTAAAAAGTGTCGTCTCCAAAGTAGCCGTACCAGAAGTAACCACCGCCGCAGTGGCATGGGACAGCAAATCGTAGGTTTGGTTGTAAATAACTTTGATTCCTTTAGCTTGAGCCAATTCGTAAGTAGCCACCGATAGGCTATCCACCCCAGCAATTACAAATTGCACTTGAGGAAAATCAGGCACCAATGCGATCATTTTCTCCAACATGGAGTCAACTTCCTGGGATCTACTACCCGGTAATAATGCTACAATGGGATGGGAAGAAAGCTCGTTTTTATGAATGAATAAATCATTTGGAACAAACTTCTTTATTTCATCCAACAAAGGATTTCCTACATATTGCACGGACATGCCAAACTTAGAATAGAAATCAGGCTCAAAAGGCAAAATAGAATATACTTTATCTGTGATGGATTGAAGTTTTAATGCACGCTTTTGATTCCAAGCCCATACTTTGGGAGGAATGTAATAATGCACAGGAATCCCATGCTGGGTAGCAAATGCGGCTATCTTCATATTAAACCCCCCAAAATCGACAAGAATTACTAAATCCGCCTGGTAGGCGAGTAAATCTTTTTTGACCAATGTCAATGCTTTAAGAACCTTCCGGAAGCCAAAAACCACCTCAATAAACCCCATTAAAGAAATAACAGCATAATCTAAGGCCAAGTGAACTCCAGCATTTTTAGAGTAATTTCCTCCCATACCACGAAACCGAAGTTTGGAATTCAAGGACTTTAAAGCAAGCACCAAATTACTTGCATGTAGGTCCCCCGAGCGTTCTCCTGAAATGATATATATTTTTTCCAACGTACGCATGTAGTGCTAAAAAAATAAAAGTAGGCTAAACTGCCTACTTCCCAAAAACATCTCTACTAAATCCTACCTTATTCACCCAGGTATTCTACAAAATTTCGAGGAGTCTCGTACAGGGTCAACTTGTACAAAGCACCTCTTGGTGTAATTTCTTTTACTGCAGGAGCTAATATCTTCCAAAATTCCATCACCAACACCTCACAGCTAGCCATCTTGCCTTGCATAAATTCAACATCAAGGTTGAGATTCTTATGATCAACTTTGTCGATTAATAGACGTCTCGTTATATCAGATAGTTCTTTTAAATCCACCACAAAGCCAGTATCTGGGTCAGGATTACCTTTGACCGTCACAATCAATTCAAAATTGTGGCCATGCCAATTGATGTTTGCACATGGTCCAAATACCTGGTGGTTTTTTTCTTCAGACCAGTTGGGATTCCAAAGTTTGTGCGCGGCATTAAAATGTTCCTTTCGCGAAACGTAAATCATGTTTTGAGGAGAATAAGGCACAAAAGTAAAAAAAATAGACGATTATTCGCAATTCAATCCACCACTTTACCTACCTAATACGACCTGTAAAAAATTGTCTCCAAATGGTTGACTGAAGACCATAGCTTACACCACTGTAAGGCAACCCATGAACAGTAAAAAAGTGATTAGGAAAGAGAATTCATGAAATAAAAAGAATAATCCAAGTCGATGAAGTAGATCAGGGCATGACCTATTTCGGATAATTATGAGAGCGAAGGCCACAGAAAGTCATCCAAGCCTCTCAAATTCTTTTCAAAAATTAATCTTGATTCATGTATTGAATCAATCTCTTCAAATCTTCCACTTCCTTAAAATTAATTTTCTGAGATTTGATTATGGAAATGGCTTTGGATGAATCTTTGCTTTATACCTACTACTTTGATTCTTGTTTTAATAGATATAAAATTTACACTTAACCAAATAAAATTTCTTTAACGAACAGTTACGGTTATCCTTCTATTCCGCGCTTGATTTTCCAAAGTGGTATTAGGGAGCATGGGTTCCTCGTCACCTTTTCCCTCCACTCCGATACGCTCCCCAGCAATCCCTGCTCCAAGCAAATAGGTTTGCACACTTTGGGCTCGGCGCAGGCTAAGCGCTTTATTATAAGCTTCAGTACCAATATTATCTGTATGGCCCGATATTAAAATTTGCACCTTGGGGTTTACTCGTAAAAATCGTTCCAAACGACGGAGAGAACTCATTGATTCGGGCTTAAGTTCAAAACTATCAAAATCGAAAAACACATTTTCAAACACAAATTCTGCCCCTGAAGCAATCGGGTCCATTTCAATTTTTAAATCTGTTACATTTTTAATGGAATCCCGCTGTACATTATAAATTTTAGGAAGATAGCCTTCCTTTTCTACATAAAGACCTTCCTCAGCCCCTTCAGGATACAACATGATAAAAGAGCCATTTTTACTATCCGATTGAAATTGGTAACGCGTACTGTCATTGGCTAAAGAAACTAGGGAAAGGCTCGCAGAAATGGGAACCCCAGTTTTCGCTTGAAACACCTTCCCTTCCGTGACTGTCAGATTCTCCCCAAGGTCAATTTGGTTAGGAAATTTAAACCGATACAAAAAAGCACGGTCTTTCAATTGAGGAGAGGTGGATAACTCGCTGTAATATGCATAATCCTTTTGAGCAGTAATGAAAAGCGCTACCTGATCTTGCTGATCATTTATAGGAAGCCCAAGATTTTTTGGTTCATCAAAACCCACTTCAGAAATTCTAGAAAGAAATATATCCATCCCCCCAAATCCTAAATGCCCATCCGAAGCAAAAAATAAAGTCTCGTTATTGAAAAATAGAAATGGTGAAATTTCATCCTTGGGGGTATTGATGGGTGCACCTAAATTTTTTGCATCAGACCAGCTCCCATCCGTATTTCTAACTGAATACCAAATATCATTTCCACCCAATCCTCCTCGTCGATCTGAAGAAAAGAATAAAAGCCTCCCATCGGCCGACAAAGATGGCTGTGAATCCCAAAATGAAGAGTTAATTCGGAAGCCCATGTTCTTTGGGTCCTGCCACTCTCCCTCCACCTTTTCAGCACTGTATAAATCACAGCTTCCTTGACTATCAGGTGCATCACAAGAGGTGAAGATTAAAAATTTACCATCGGCAGTAACCGAACAAGTTCCCTCATTAAAGGAAGAATTAATTTTAGATGAAATACTTTGAGGGAAGGTCCATTCCCCAACAGGCAAATACTGGGAAGAAAAAATATCTTCTTTATCCGAAGTAGTTGTCCCTGTTCTTCTAGTAAAAAATAGCTGCTTTCCGTCTGCTGTCAATACTGGAAAATATTGTAAGGCAAATTCATTCAACGGGGAAGGAAGTATCTCTTTTTCAATCGTCATTTTTAATTGCAGCTGCTGACGAACAAAATCAACTTGTTCCTTCATTTCTATAAAATAATTGCCTTTTTTAAACGCCTCAGTAGCACCTTCTTCTATTCTTAAAAACTCCTCGGAAGCTGTTTCAAATCGACCTTGCCTCAAATAAATGCTGGTAAGTAGCCAAGCAAAATCTACGAGATATTGGCTTTTTTGAGGTAAAACAGCATTTTTTCCTTGTAGACACAGTTGCTCTGCTTCTGAAAATTTACCCTGGCTGATCAGCAGCTGGACTCCCTTTTGGTAGGCTTCAAAAAAAATCACTGATCGCTCCCAAGCCGCTTGATATTTTTGCAAAGCCTCAGAATACCGTTTCAGGTAGCGTAAATTTTCCCCCTCCTCAAAAAATCGAATCGCCCTCCCATCAGTCACTGAATAATTCTGTGCATAGGCTGGTACAGCCAAAAAAAACAGAACCAAGACCAGGAGTATGCCACGCATAAGCTTAAGGGATATCCATAAATTTATGCGTTTGCAGCGAAATTTTCCAATTTGGATTGTTTTTTATAAAATCAATTAATTCAGGAAGGCGGGCTTTAGCCTTGCTCCACTCGGGCTGAAGGCGAAGTTCACATCCCAAACCTACTTGCTTCGCATGCGCTTCTGCAAAAGTCAAATCACTCGGGTGATACACGACCGCCTTAAGTTCATTGGCCACTTCGTAAATGGAAGGATGCGGCTTTTTGAATTTTTTGGGTGAAAAACACACCCAATCAAACTCACCTGAAAATGGATACGCTCCGGAGGTTTCTAAATGTGTACTGAAGCCTTTTGTCTTTAATAGCTGGGTTAAGGGTCCCAATTCGTACAGCAAGGGTTCTCCTCCAGTAATCACTACCAACCTCCCGGGGTAAGCTAAGGCATCTGATACTATTTTTTCAATAGACAGGATCGGCCATTTACCAGCTTCCCAACTTTCTTTGACATCACACCAAACGCAACCTACATCACAGCCGCCTAGGCGGATAAAATAGGCTGCATGACCCGAAAAACGTCCTTCTCCTTGGATAGTGTAAAAGGCTTCCATCAGTGGAAGCTGTAGCCCAGCGGCTACCAATTGTTGTATTGTCATTTGAATTTTTGATAAAGCGGGTGATTCGACCGCTAGTAGGACACAAAGTTAATTGTTAAAATCGGAAGTATCTGTAGAAATACGATTTTCGAAATTCGAATTACGGCATTATCATGAACCAAAAACTTTTTTTCAAAACGAATCACTTACAATTTTTTCCTCATCACAATTCGGTAATCCTCCTCCCCTCCTTTAGGGAGTAGGTCGACCACCTTGAAGCCTCGCTTAATTCCAAACTGAATCATCCCAAGAAAGCGGTTGCGTGTTTTAAAAAATACTGCTCGAAACCCATTCGCTTTGGACCACCTTTCCTGTTCCTCTGCTAAGACAGTGGCAATTCCTTTTCTCCGAAACTCAGGCCGAACTCCTCCCATCCAGGAATAAAACTGCTAGGGTAGTTCACTTTGGTATCCTACCTTGAATCCAGCCAACTCCCCATCCCATAGTGCCACCAAAGCTAGCGATACCCGATGCCACAAGCGGTCCTCATAAAAAGTAAACGAGGCATTACCAGGGAACTCCACAATCCTTTCGTGTAACCAAAGCAGCTCCGAAAGGCTGGCCTCACGGAGCTGGAGTGAAGGTGAATTTTCCATAGAAAGGTGGGAAAATAAAATCCTTTAGTTGAATCTATTTATTTTTCACGGTAGGGTAAGTTACTCCCAACTGCTCCA
>Ga0181558_10003243_pt1 | contig 15050 bp, 8 predicted proteins | sample 011ome_22_FD_133754 | JGI IMG/M metagenome (GOLD analysis project Ga0181558, IMG submission 133754) | Coastal salt marsh microbial communities from the Groves Creek Marsh, Skidaway Island, Georgia - 011507BT metaG (megahit assembly) | ecosystem: Environmental > Aquatic > Marine > Intertidal zone...
AACTGTGCTGTCGCTCCGGCAAAGGAGGTCCGGGCAGTACGCACATGCACAGGGACCGCACCACAGCCAAAGGAGGACCTGATGGCGGCGATGGTGGGCGCGGTGGCCACGTCATCCTGCGCGGCAATGAGCAGATGTGGACGTTGCTTCACTTGAAGTATCGCAAGCATATCTCAGCGGGTCATGGCGCCTCTGGCGGGGCCAATAGAAGACACGGTGCGGATGGTCAAGATGAATTCTTGGACGTGCCCATTGGTACCGTGGTCCGCGACGCTGAGACCATGGAAGTGGTGGGAGAAATCACAGAGGATGGACAGCAGTGGGTCGTGGTTCCCGGTGGGCGCGGCGGATTGGGCAACGATCACTTCAAATCTCCAACGAACCAGACCCCGCGCTATGCACAGCCAGGGGAAGACGGTCAAGAGGTATGGCGCATCCTCGAGCTGAAATTATTGGCGGATGTGGGACTGGTTGGGTTTCCCAATGCGGGAAAGTCGACCCTTCTCAGCGTGGTCAGTGCGGCCAAACCGGAAATTGCCGATTACCCTTTCACCACCTTGAGGCCCAACCTGGGGATGGTGGCCTACCGGGGCGACCGCAGTTTTGTGATGGCGGACATACCGGGCATCATTGAGGGGGCACATGAGGGCCGGGGACTTGGTTTGAGGTTTCTGCGCCACATCGAACGCAATGCCGTGTTGCTTTTCTTGGTTCCCGGTGATGCAGATGACATTGTGGAAGCATACCGGATCCTGCTGCGCGAATTGGAACAGTACAATCCGGAGTTGCTCACCAAGGACCGCATCTTGTCGATCAGCAAATGCGACCTGCTGGATGAGGAATTACGGGAAGAGGTCACTTCTGGGTTGGGTGATTTGGCCCACCATTATTTCAGCGCGGTGACGGGTGAGGGGGTGGATCGACTGAAGGACCTGCTGTGGAAGGTCATTTCCGGAGGTTCGGACTGAACAGGCCGTCCGCGGTAACTTCGCGCCGTACCATCAACGCCCATGGGAGAAACACTCGCGCTAGAGACCGGAGAGGACCTGAGAAAGGTCGCACTCCACGATTATAGACTTGCGTGCATCAGCCGCGAGGCATCCCTGCTCGGCAGGAAGGAAGTGCTGACGGGCAAAGCCAAGTTTGGCATCTTCGGCGATGGCAAGGAAGTCGCCCAGCTCGCCTTGGCGCGCCAATTCGAAGGGGGGGACTTCCGCAGTGGATACTACCGCGATCAGACTTTGATGATGGCGCTTGGGCTGATGAACGTCGAGCAGTATTTCGCCCAGCTCTACGCAGACACCCATGCGGAGCGTGAGCCCATGACGTCGGGGCGCCAGATGAATGGACACTTCAGTTCGCGGACCGTGGACCAGGATGGGCACTTCCTGTCGTTGACCAAACAGCCCAACAGTTCAGTGGACCTGTCTCCAACCGCGAGCCAGATGCCCCGCCTTTTGGGACTGGCGCATGCCAGCAAGCATTTCCGTGCCCGGAGCAAGGAGATGAAGAAGGAGGGCTTCAAGGTCAAGGGGTTCTCCAAGGATGGAAACGAAGTGGCCTTCGGTACCATAGGAGACGCGTCGACCTCTGAGGGCATGTTCTGGGAGACGATGAACGCAGCGGCGGTTCTCGGAGTGCCACTGTGCATGAGCGTGTGGGATGATGGTTATGGCATCTCCGTTCCCAAAAAATACCAGACAGCTCGTGAGAGCATCTCGCAGGCATTGGCTGGAATGGCTTACGGTTCAGAACCGGGAGGGGCCGCCGATGGTGGGGTTTCTGTGGCGGAATCAGAGGCTGAACTGCCCGGAGGTGGCATTGTCATTTTCAAGGTGCGCGCGTGGGATTATCCGGCGCTTTTGCTGACCTACGAACGGGCCGTCAGGATCTGCCGAGAAAGACACGTGCCGGTTTTGGTGCATGTGGAGGAGTGCACCCAGCCGCAGGGGCACAGCACCAGTGGTTCCCACGAACGCTACAAGACGCCGGAGCGCCTCGCTTGGGCCGAGGAATTCGATTGCATCCGCCAGCTGGGGCGTTTCCTCGAAATGGAGGGCGCTGCCACAACAGAGGAATTGGATGCCATCCGCGAGGAGGCCAAGTCCCTCGTCCGGACTGAGCAGAAAGTCGCTTGGCAAGCGGTCCGGACATCCTTGGATGGAGAGCGCGATACGGCAGTGGAATTGCTTCGCGCTGTGCCGGGTTGCGGCGACCGTGCCACTGCGCTGGCTGCGGTGATGGACCCCATTCGCAAGGACGTGCACTCTGCTGTCCGTCAAGCCCTTCACGCTACTTCCGGGCAGCCCTCGGATCAGAGGACGGGGCTGATGCGTTGGCTGGAAGTACAGCAGGCGCGATGTGCTGGTTTGTATGGGGGAAACCTGCACGCTGCAGGGGTCTACGATGCGACGCAGGTCGCTCCGGTCGCAGCAGAGTACGGCGATGAACAAGTCGACGGGCGCGTTGTCCTGCGCGACAATTTCAAGGCGCTTTTCGAGCGCTATCCCGAGCTGCTCACCTTTGGCGAGGACACCGGCAAGATTGGTGGCGTGAACCAGGCCATGGAAGGCATGCAGGAGGCCTTTGGTGAAGAGCGGGTTTCCGATACCGGTATCCGGGAGTGCACCATCATCGGTCAGGGCATTGGCCTTGCCATGAGAGGGCTGCGCCCCATTGCCGAGATCCAGTATCTCGACTATCTCTATTACGCCCTTCAGATCATGCGGGATGACCTTGCGACGGTGCATTACCGGAGTGCGGGATCTCAGCGCGCGCCGCTCATCGTGCGCACGCGGGGCCACCGACTGGAGGGCATTTGGCACGCCGGCAGTCCCATGGGGGCGGTCGTGCACAGCGTCAGGGGCATGCATGTATGCGTGCCGCGCAACATGACCGAGGCCGCTGGCATGTACAACACGCTGATGGCGGCCGGGGAGCCCGCACTGGTGGTGGAGTGCTTGAACGGCTATCGGGCCAAGGAACGTCTTCCCAAGAACCTCGGTGAATTCCGGGTGCCCCTCGGGATTCCTGAAGTGGTAAGAAAGGGAACGGACGTTACGGTCGTCTCCTACGGCAGCACGTTCAATGTTTGTGCCGAGGCGGCTGAGCGTCTCGCAGAAATGGACATCGATGTGGAACTGGTGGACGTCAGGACCCTGCTGCCATTTGACCTGAGCGGAACCATCGTCGAAAGCGTCTCGCGAACCCACCGCGTGCTCTTCGTGGACGAGGATGTTCCCGGCGGAGCCACTGCCTACATGATGGACCGGGCCATGGCGTCCGGTGAATTGTGGGTGCACTTGGATTCTGCGCCGCAGGCGTTGTCTGCTGCGCCCCACCTTCCTCCATACGGAAGCGATGGAGACTACTTCTCCAAGCCTTCTGTGGAAGATGTGGTGGAGCGTGTCCACGCCATGATGGCCGAGGCGGATCCCGGCGCGTATGTCGATCTTCTCTGAGCTTTGGAGCGCATTGAATTCGCGTTGCGAACGCCCTACATCGACCTTCTTCAATTGTTGAAGGCGACGGGGCTTTGTGCGACGGGTGGTGAGGCCAAGTGGGCGGTTGATGAGGGTAGGGTCATCGTGAATGGTGAACCTGAATCTCGTCGGCGCCGAAAGTTGAATGTGGGCGACGAGGTGGTGATGGATGGTCAATATCTCGTGTACATCGTACAGCCGTCTGAAACGTGATTTCGTCGCATATTGCCCTGCCTTGTTTGAGGCACAGTTGAAACCGCGATTCTGAAATCCATGTGCCGTATGCCTCGCATTTTCTGGGCCATTAGCCTTTTCCTGAGTTTTCTAACCTTGCCCTTGGCTGCACAGGAAGTCATTCGCGGCCAGGTGTTGGACGGAGAAACGGGAGATCCGGTATTCGCTGCAGGGGTACTGGTTGAGGGCAGTTCTACGGGAACTTCCACCGATTTTGATGGCCGATTTCGATTGGAGGTGCCGTCGTTGCCGGTTCGACTCAACGTGAGCTTCATCGGTTACGCCACGCTGGCCATTGATGTGAGAAGCGGGGCAGAGGAGGTCAAGGTCGTCTTGCAACCCGATGCCGTCCTCATGGAGGAGGCTGAGGTAGTCGGCTCGCGGATCGACGAACGGCAAAAGCAAGGGCCATTGACCGTAGAGTCGATGGATGTGCTTGCCATCAAGGAGGCGCCGAGCGGCAACTTCTACGAAGGGTTGGGCAACCTGAAAGGCGTGGATCTGACCAGCGCTTCGCTTGGATTCAAGATCATCAATACGCGCGGATTCAACAGCACTTCTCCGGTCCGCTCCTTGCAGCTCATCGACGGCGTGGACAACCAAAGCCCGGGTTTGAACTTTTCCCTTGGCAATTTTCTTGGAGCTCCTGAACTGGACGTCATGAAGGTGGACATCGTGGCGGGTGCGAGCAGCGCGTTCTACGGCCCGGGAGCCTTCAATGGCGTCGTTGCCATGGAGACCAAGTCGCCGTTTCGATTTCCCGGGGTGTCCGTGAGCGCCAAAGTGGGGGAGCGCAACCTGACCGAAACCGGATTCCGATATGCGGATTACGTGGAGGATGCAGAGGGCAATCCGGTGCTTGGTTTCAAGGTCAATGCTTTCCGGTTCAGCGCCGACGATTGGGTGGCCGACAACTACAATCCCGTGGACGCCTCACAGGTGGACGCAAGCAATCCCGGTCGTTTCGATGCGGTGAACATTTATGGCGACGAGTACAAGACGGTCTTCGATTACAGCGGTGACAACAGTTCCAATGCCCGCGGCCTCGGTTCCTTTTTCCGGACCGGCTACAAGGAGATTGATCTCGTTGATTACGGCACGAAGAACCTCAAGGTCTCGACCGCACTGCACTTGCGTCTCCAGCCCGACAAGACCTATGAGTCGCCGGAATTGGTGTACGGGTTCAGCAGTGGTTTCGGAACCACGGTCTATCAGGGAGACAACCGGTTCTCCCTCCGCAACATCGAGTTCTACCAGCACAAGTTGGAGCTGTCGAAGCCAGGCAAGTGGTTTGTCCGCGCCTATCGCACCAGTGAGGACGCCGGAGACAGTTACGACCCTTATGCCACGGCCCTGCGCCTGCAGGAAGAGACCCGTTCGGACTACAGCTATTCCAAGGTTTACTACCGCTACTGGGTCGACAGCATCGCTCCTCAGATCGCGGGTACTTGGCCCTCCGGAATTCTGGACACTACGGGTCCCTTCCCGGTGTTTACCATTCCACCGGACAGTGTTTCGGCCTGGTATGCCAACAATGGGGACAACCTTGCCGCCTGGCATTCCCTGGTGGAGGATTGGACCAACAATGGCTACGCCAGCTTGAGTGACGTTTCGCTCGAGCCTTTGGGTCACCTCGAGCCGGGAACTCCGGAGTTCCAAGAGGCTTTCGAGCGGATCACCGCGCTCAAGAACAACGAAGGGGAGGGGGGCACCCGGTTCTACGACAGGTCGAGCCTGATTCATATCCACGGAGAGCGGATTTTCAGCCCTGCCGGCTTTGACGAAGTCCGCATCGGGGCCAATTTCCGTCGCTACACACCGAACAGCGATGGAACCATCTTCAGCGACACGGCAGGTGTGGTCATCACCAACCAGGAAATGGGCCTCTACGCCGGTGCGCGCAAGCGATTCGCCGAAGACAAGGTGATCACCACTGCGACCATCAGGGCCGACAAGAACCAGAATTTCGATTGGGTGGTCTCACCAGCTGCTTCGCTGGTGTGGAAGCCAAGAGAGCAAGACTACTTTCGTTTGAGCTTTTCCAGTGCGCTCCGCAATCCAACATTGGCTGACCAGTACCTCTACCTCGATGTGGGACCGGCCACATTGGTGGGCAATCTCCAAGGGCGGGACAGTCTCGTGACCATCGCGAGTTTCATTGATTACCGGAACAGCATTTCGAGTGCGGCCGGATTGCCCTTCGGCAACCTGGACACCATGCAGTACTTCAATATCGCGCCTTTGCGGCCGGAGCAGGTCCGGTCGGTCGAGGTGGGATACCGTACGACACTGTGGGACAAGCTGTACCTGGACGGCAGCTGGTACTTCAGCCAGTACAACCATTTCATCGGCTACAACATCGGTTTGGATGTCCTCTTCCAGAATCCAGCTTTCCCCAATGCCGTTACGGGAATCGATGTGTACCGATATGCGGCCAATTCCATCAATGAAGTGCGCACCACGGGCGCTTCCATAGGAGCCAACTGGTATGTGGGGGACAATTGGATGTTGTCTGGCAACTACAGTTGGAATCGATTGGTCAAGACCAATGAGGACGACCCCATCATTCCTGCATTCAATACCCCCGAACACAAGTACAATTTGGGCATCAGCACCCGGGACCTTCGGCTGCGGGAAGCGAGCACATGGGGTTTCGGCGTGAATTATAAGTGGGTTCAGGGCTTTGTTTTTGAGGGTTCGCCCCAGTTCACTGGTTTTGTGCCCACTTTCGACTTGCTGGACATCCAGGCCAACGCCCGCATCGATCAGCTCAACATGACCATCAAGGCCGGCGCATCCAATGTGCTGAAAAACTGGCACATAGAGACTTACGGGGGGCCTTCTGTGGGTCGCTTGGCTTATCTGAGTCTGCTCTACGAAGTCGATACGCGGAACTGATTATCGACGCGCACAAATTGGTTGTTGACTCTTGTATGGAATGCAGTGTGTAATTCGTACACACTGTAATTCGACTTGCCTATCTTTTCACCCTCATACCATTGGGACCAAACCATGAAGCAAACTTGTCTCCTTTTGGCAGCCTTCTTTGTCTGCCTGACCGCCGGAGCCCAGACCCGCTACCTCGATGAGGTGTTCAGCGACGTCACGGTGACCTCCGACATCCAATACGGAACCAACATCACAGTCATCACTGCGCTGCAGGATTTACCGCCCGCACCGCAACCCTTGGTGCTCGACCTTTACGAGCCCACGGGTGACTCCGAGACCAACCGTCCGCTGTTGATGATGTTCCACACCGGAAACTTCCTGCCCCCTTACTTGAACGGAGGAGCACAGGGAACCAAGACCGACAGCGCCATTGTTGAGCTCTGTACCCGCTATGCGAAGATGGGTTATGTGGTCGCCAGTGTGGACTACCGCCTCGGTTGGAATCCGCTTGCCTCCACTCAGGATGAACGCACCTTGCAGTTGATTCAGGCTGCGTATCGCGGCGTGCAGGACAGCCGCACGGCCGTCCGCTTCTTCCGCAAGTCTGTGGCCGAGGATGGCAACCCATACGGAATTGACGATACCAAAATTGCCTTGGGCGGTGACGGTACGGGTGGATACATCACCTTGGCCAGCGCAGGTATTTCCAGTTACAACGACATCATCCTTGACGATACCGGTGTGCCGATTTCCAAGTTCTGGTACGATCCAGGCGACGGGTCGAACATTCCCATGGTCGTGGAGGACATCCATGGTAACCCGGATGCCACCAACGACGCCTATGCTCCAGCCTCTGTAGGCGGCTTCCAGCTTTGTATGGCCAACCACGTGGGGTACGACTCCAACTTTGACTTCCAGTTCAACCTCGGAGGTGCCTTGGGTGACCTCAATTGGTTGGACGAAGGTGACGTCCCCATGGTCAGCTTCCAATGCCCCCACGACCCATTTGCCCCTTACGAGACGGCGGTGCTGATTGTTCCGACCACAAACGAGCCGGTCGTCGAGGTGAGTGGTGCCTATGATGTACATCAGGAAATCAACGGATACGCCACCAACAACAACGCTTCCTTTGCCGATGCGGACATCGAGGATGCAGCGTCTGACGTCAACAACGGTTGGGATGGTCTTTTCCCCGTCTACAACAGCTACGTAGACGGTGTGGCTACCGAGCCGTTCGACAGCTCTCCATGGCAGTGGTTCAGTGAAGCTGCTGTGCAGGCTTATGACGATGCCAATGGCACCACCATCCTCGCCACCCAGTTGAGCTTGAACCCCACCATGAGTGAGGCTGAGGCCCAGTTCTGGATCGGGGAAATCGTAGATTACAACTCTCCCCGTATGGGACTTGCTCTCGGTTTGGTGACCGAAGGAGAGGTCAACAACAACGGTGTTCGTTACATCGATGAGGTTTTCTCCGAGGTGAACGTCACCAGCGACGTGGTTTACGGAACGAACATTACTGTCATTCCTGCGCTTCAGGGATTGCCGCCTGCACCGCAACCCTTGGTTTGCGATATCTATGAGCCCGCAGGTGACATCCTCACCGAGCGCCCTCTCATTCTCTACTTCCACACCGGAAACTTCCTCCCCCAATACGTGAATGGAAGTGCCGTCGGAAACAAAGACGACAGCTGTGCCGTTGCCATCTGTACGGAGTTTGCCAAGAAGGGTTATGTGGTCGCGAGCTGTGACTATCGTCTGGGTTGGAATGCGCTGGCCGCTACCCAGGACGAGCGTACCCTCCAGTTGATTCAAGCGGCTTACCGCGGTGTGCAGGACAGCCGGACTGCGGTGCGATTCTTCCGCAAGACCATTGCTGAGGACGGCAACCCTTGGGGTGTGGCCGACAACAAGATTGCCATGTTCGGTGAGGGAACCGGTGGCTACATCACCCTCGCTTCCGCGGGAATTTCCAGCTACAATGACATCATCCTCGATGATTCGGGGGTGCCGATTTCCAAGTTCTGGTACGATCCAGGTGATGGTTCCAACATTCCCATGGTCGTGGAGGATGTCCACGGTAACCCCGATGCAACGAATGACGCGTATGCGCCTGCCTCTGTGGGAGGTTTCCAACTCTGCATGGCGAACCACGTGGGCTACAGCTCAGATTTCGACTTCCAGATGAACCTCGGTGGTGCATTGGGTGACTTGAACTGGCTGGACGAAGGCGATGTGCCGATGGTGTCCTTCCATGGTCCCCATGACCAGTTTGCTCCTTACACTACGGGTGTCCTGGTTGTTCCGACCACCAATGAGCCTGTGGTAGAAGTGAGCGGTGCCTATGACATTCACGATGAGATCAATGGCTATGCAACAAACAACAATGCGGTATTTGCCAGCATTGGTTTGCCTGACCCAGCCGTGGCATACGGAAACCAGGGTTGGGACGGACTGTTCCCAGTCCTGAACAACTATGTGGATGGCGTTCCCACTGAGCCCTTCGACGGTGCTCCTTGGCAGTGGTGGGATGTAGCTACGACGGAGTTCGTGGACTCCCAGAACGGAACCAACATTGCCGCTACGCAGTTGACCTTGAACCCAACCATGGGACCGGCTGAGGCCTCCTACTGGATCAACGAGGTAACCAACTATACGGCTCCTCGTTTGGCGGTGAGCCTTGGAGTGGCGGCCCTCGGCCCCGGTTGTAACGACGAGACCGCTTGTAACTACAGCGCCCTTGCCACGACCGACGACGGATCCTGTGAGTATGCCGCTGAGGACTTCGATTGCGATGGCAACCCCTTGAATGTGCCGGGCTGTACAGACGTGATTGCATGTAACTACAACGGCTTTGCAACCGAGGACGACGGATCATGTGACTACATGGACACCACGCTTCCGACGGGTGCAGAGAATGTCTGGTTGGTGGGTCTGACCCTGACCGGAACGGACAACGAGCCTTTGGCGGGTGGTTGTGAAGTTGGAGGAGGTGTGAACCCCAACGTTTCCGTGAACGGTGTCTTCCTCGGTGATGGAACCGGTGGCCCCCTTGTCATGTCCAATGTGACCGATCCGACGGGAGGCCTTCTCTTCGAATTGGTGGCCATTGCCAGCACCACACCTGTGGGCATGTGCGGCGGTCAATTCACAGTCAATCTGCAGGGCAACATCCTCACTTTGGCTGAGCAGAATGGCATCTGGCGCACGATTGTTCCGGTGCTCGGACCCCAGTACCTCTGGGCTGCTCCGGCTTCCAGCTTCACGCCGGGTTGTGGCGACCCCACGGCTTGTGGATTCACGAGCCCGTGCGACCTGAGCGTTCTCTGCGATTACACGGATACGGACGGCGACCAGATCCTCGACTGTCAGGAGGTTGCAGGTTGTGGCGATCCCAACGCGGACAACTACAACCCCGACGCTACGGATGAAGGTCCATGTAACTACAACGGTTGTACCAACGATGCGGCTACCAACTTCGACGCGGGTGCGAACACCGATGACGGCAGCTGCCAATTCGAAATCGTGTTCCGTGTGAATGCTTCCAATATCACAGTGAATGGCGGCATCGATATCGCCGGATCCTTCAATGGTTGGGGTGCCCCTGCAACGCCGATGACAGAAATGGGTTACGGTGTTTGGGAAGCGACCTTGATTCTGGGTGTTGGCGACTACGCGTTCAAGTATCGCAACGGCGGCGACTGGGAGGCCCTCTCGGGTGATTGCACCACGGGTGGATACAGTGACCGCCAGTTGAGCGTGGTGGACAGCCCCTTGACTTTGGAGGCTGCATGCTATGCGGAATGCGATGCCTGCGCCGGATGTACCGATCCGTTCAGCGCGGAGTACAATCCGTTTGCCGGTTCCGATGATGGAAGTTGCGCTACGGCTATTGTGTACGGCTGTACCTACCCCGATGCGAGCAACTACAACGCTGCGGCCACCATTGACGATGGCAGCTGTGAAGTGAGCGGTGCCAACCCTTGTCCGACCGACCTCGATGGTGACGGTGCCACGGCTGTGGGTGACTTGCTCCTCTTGCTCGGAAGCTTCGGTGGCAACTGCGACTGATCGCAACTGCACATAAGAAATTTGGAAAGGCGTCCCTCGGGGCGCCTTTCTTTTTGCACGGGCGAACAGAATGCCAACGGCCGCGAACCCCCTGTCGCAGGGGGGAGATGTCAGCGCACATTCATCCTGTCGGCCGGTCGCGGAGGTGCCGCCGACAGCTTCTAGGTTTTGGTTACGGGAGGCCGTTCGAAACGTCGGATGGCCTCCTCAAAACCGGACGAGAGGACCATTATTTTACCGCCATGAAATGGCAAGAAAATCTGTCTCTTTTGTTGCTTCGCCTGGGTGCAGGTGGTTTGATGGTGCCCCATGGTTGGGGCAAGCTTGGGCGTCTGCGTGAAGGTTTGGAAGCAGGAGAGGTTCGATTCTATGATTGGATGGGACTCGGAACGGAAGTTTCCCTGGGGCTCGCGGTTTTTGGAGAGCTTGTTGCGCCCGCATTCCTGGTGCTCGGTTTGCTGACGCGGTGGATGTCGGTTCCCGCTGCCATCACCATGGCGGTGGCTGCATTCGGTGCCCATGCCGGGGACCCCATCAGCGACAAGGAGCACGCCTTGCTGTTCCTGGTCCCCTTCATTGCGTTGGCTTTGATGGGAGGCGGCAAATACAGCTTGGACTGGGTCCGGAAAAGACCCAAGTGATATGAAATTCCGCTGTTTCGGATGAGTGGGCCCGCAGGGACGTTCAACCGAGTGAAGCGAGCTGGGCCTTGAGGACTTCGATTTTGGCTACTGCATCGGCTTCTTTCGCGCGTTCGGATGCGACCACCTGTTCAGGAGCGCCGTTGACGAACTTTTCGTTGCCGAGCTTTTTCCGCACAATGTTCAAGAAGCCTTCTTGGTACTCGAGTTCCTTTTGGATTTTCTCTTTCTCGGCATCGAGGTCGACAGCATCGCCCGCAGGGATGAAGAACTCGTGGGTCTCCACGACAAACCCGAAGGCACCGGTGACCTTTTCCTCAATGCGTTCCACGGTGGTCACGTTGCACAGGTGACAGACGACGCTTTCCAGGTCGGCGGGGTAGGGCTTGCCGTTGGGGTCCACGATGACCTTGAGTTCGAGTGCCTGTTTGTTGGGGATGTGGCCTTTTTGGCGAATGCCGCGCACTTCTGCCACGATTCGGGTGGTGAGGTCAAAATCCGCCAGCAGGGATTCATCCACGGCTTCTCCCGAACGGGTGGGGAAGGCGGATTGACAGAGCAGCGTGCCTTCGGAACGCTGTTCCAGCAGGCTGTATACCTCTTCGGTAAGGAAGGGCATGAAGGGATGCAGCAGAGACAGCATGCGCTCAAAAAGTCGGACTGTGGCATCGTAGGTGGCGCGGTCGCACGGCTCGCCATAGGTGGGTTTGGCGAGCTCGAGGTACCAGGAGCAGAAGTCGTCCCAGATGTGCTTGTAGGTGGCCATCAAGGCCTCGCTCAGACGGAATTCGGCGAAGGCCTGTTCGATGTCGGCGAGCACTTGCTCCGAGCGCGCCTCAAACCAGCGGATGCCGGCAGCGGCATGCTCGGGTTGCGCCGCTGAGTCGCTGACCTCCCATCCCTTGACGAGGCGGAAGGCGTTCCAAATCTTGTTCGAGAAGTTCCGTCCCTGTTCGCAGAGGCTTTCATCGAAGGGAAGGTCATTGCCGGCAGGGGAGGTGAGCAGCATGCCCACCCGGACACCATCCGCACCGTATTGCTTCATCAGCTCAATGGGGTCGGGGCTGTTGCCCAAGGACTTGGACATCTTGCGGCCTTGCTTGTCCCGGACGATTCCCGTGTAGTACACGTTGCGGAATGGCGGTGCCTGGCGGTACTCGTAGCCGGCGATGATCATCCGAGCCACCCAGAAGAACATGATTTCCGGAGCGGTTACCAGGTCGTTGGTGGGGTAATAGTAATCGACTTCCTCCTTCGTATAGAACCCATCGAATACACTGATGGGCCAGAGCCAGGAGCTGAACCAGGTGTCGAGGACGTCCTCGTCCTGCCGAAGGTCAGCAGGTGTGATGTCGCGGCCAGCGGCTTCAGAAGCCATTCGCGCAGCGGTTTCCGCGTCGGCGGCGACCACGTACTTGGCCTCGGCCGAGGTCGGTTCCCCTTCGTAGTACCACGCTGGAATCCGATGGCCCCACCACAGTTGGCGGGAGATGCACCAGTCCTTCACGTTCTCCATCCAGTTCCGGTAGCTGTTCTTGAATTTGGCCGGGTGGAATTGGATGGTGTCGTCCATCACGTGGTCGAGGGCGGGCTTGGCCAGCTCTTCCATGGCGACAAACCACTGCATGGAAAGGCGTGGCTCGATGATGGCGCCGGTGCGCTCGGAACGGCCCACCTTGTTGGGGTGCTCCTCCACTTTGACCAAGTGACCCGCCGCGTCAAGTGCGGCGGTGAAGGTCTTCCGGGCCTCGAATCGGTCCTGCCCCTCAAACTCGCCGCCCACCGCGTTCACCGTTCCATCGGGGTTGAGCATGTCAATGACCTCCAACCCGTGCTTTTGCCCGAGCTCGTGGTCGTTGGGGTCGTGGGCGGGGGTCACCTTGAGGCATCCCGTTCCGAATTCCCGGTCGACGTATTCGTCGAGGATGATGGGGATGCTTCTACCGGCGACCGGGACGATGGCCCTTTGGCCGTGCAGGTGGTGGTAGCGCTCGTCTTCCGGGTGAATGCAGATGGCCGTGTCGGCAAGGATGGTTTCCGGACGGGTGGTGGCGATGGTCAGCCAGTCGTCGGTTCCTTCGACCTGGTAGCGGACATGGTGGAGCTTGGACTGCTCTTCGGTGTGGAGGACTTCCTCATCGGAGACAGCGGTCAGGGCCTGGGGATCCCAGTTGACCATGCGCAATCCGCGGTAGATGTGTCCTTTGGCGTGCAGGTCCAGGAAGGTGTCGATGACGCTGCGGCTGTAGTGCTCGTCCAGCGTGAAGTTGGTCCGTTCCCAGTCGCAGCTGGCCCCGAGTTTGCGGAGTTGCTTGAGGATGATGCCGCCGTGCTCCCGGGTCCAATCCCAAGCGTGTTCCAGGAAGGCATCGCGGCTGAGGTCCGATTTTTTGATGCCTTGGTCGCGGAGTTTCCTGACGACCTTGGCTTCGGTGGCGATGGAGGCGTGGTCGGTGCCCGGCACCCAGCAGGCGTTCTTGCCCTGCATCCGGGCACGGCGCACCAAGACGTCCTGGATGGTGTTGTTGAGCATGTGGCCCATGTGGAGAACGCCGGTGACATTGGGCGGGGGAATCACGACGGTGTAGGGCTCCCGTTCATCGGGAACGCTGCGGAACGCCTTGGCGTCTTCCCAGGTTCGGGTCCACCGGTCTTCGACGGTGGTGGGATCGTATTGTGAGGGGATCTCTTGGGCCATGGCGCTGGCGAATGGAACGTATGCGGCGCCAAATTTAGCCTGTTAAAATCGCGTTAACCCTAACGGAGGAAGGAGAAAGACGGCTTTATCTTCATACCGGAATACAATCAATCCCTCATTATGAAGAAGGTTCTCCTCACCCTCGCCGTGGTTTTCGGCGGATTCATCATCGCCGGAGCACAGGAAGTGGTCAATGGCCCCGTCCTCAGCATCGACAAGGAAGTGCACGATTACGGCACCATCGATCAAGGCGCTGATGGCAACTGTGTCTTTACCGTCACCAACGACGGTACCGATCCGCTCATCATTTCCCGCTGCAAGGGTTCTTGTGGTTGCACGGTACCCCAGTGTGACAAGGATCCCATCATGCCCGGTACGACCAGTGAGATCAAGGTCAAGTACGACACCAAGCGTGTGGGGCCGATCAACAAAAGCGTGACCATCACCTCCAACGCTTCCAACGAGCCGACCAAGGTGATCCGCATCAAGGGCAAGGTGGAAGCCGTTGCCCAGCAGGTGGGTGCTCCCGTGAAGGAAGCGGCCGGTCCGACCAACAAGCAATAATCCAAAGGCGCCCCGCGCCAAAGAAAAGCCGCTCCGGATTCCCGGGGCGGCTTTCTTTTTGCCCGAACCTCAGCCGGGTCAGGGGTGTTGTAAGCACATGTTCGGATTATTCAAGAAGGATCCCGTGGAGAAGCTTCGCAAGGAGCATGCGCGGTTGTTGTCAGAGGCCCACAGGCTGAGTACCGTGGACCGCGCGCGAAGCGATGAGATGACCGCCAAGGCCGCAGAGGTTGAGGCGGAGTTGGTGGCGCTGCAAAACGGGGGGAAGGCATGAGGACAATTGCGGTCATTGGAGACAGCAAGGGCATAGGTTTGGCATTGCGCGACCAGCTTCTGGCACAGGGAGACAAGGTCATTGGCGTATCCAGGACCGGTGCCCAGGCCGGAGGAAACTACACGGGACTCGTATTTGACGCCGTGGCGCATCCATGCGACCTCTCCTCTTTCACCGACCGGCTGGACGGACTGGTA
>Ga0181558_10003250_pt1 | contig 15040 bp, 10 predicted proteins | sample 011ome_22_FD_133754 | JGI IMG/M metagenome (GOLD analysis project Ga0181558, IMG submission 133754) | Coastal salt marsh microbial communities from the Groves Creek Marsh, Skidaway Island, Georgia - 011507BT metaG (megahit assembly) | ecosystem: Environmental > Aquatic > Marine > Intertidal...
GGCGAGGGTTAATGGAATCTGCGTCCTCACATTTGTCCCTAGTCCCGCGGTTTCGAATTTAAACTCACAAGGAAGCATCGGCATAGCCTTGTCGTAGCCATTGAAGAGCGCGTACGGAACGACGGCCTTCTCCTCTTGCTTTGTTATCTGCTCCTGTATCCACTTGAGCTGTGCGTCTAACACTTCGAGCGATCTCATCATTGTTTCCGCTTCATGAGCGGCTACAGAGGCGTCCGCAATAGTGGACTTCGCTTTATCATCGAGTTCTTTTTCAAAGCTCGCCTTGAGCGCTTTCATCTCGTCGAGACACTTTATCGCGGGTTCCATTCTCGAAATGTAACCCCGCGTCCCATTTACCAATCTTTTTGGCGTGCGAACGCCGTCAACCTCAATGAACGTGTCCAAGTTCTTAAGGACCATAACTTTCGCTCCTGTTTTCAACTCCAACTTCTCGGCGACGCGACAACTTGATTTCAGTTTCGTTCGCCAGAGGTCGCGAAGGTCGCGCTCGCGCTCGGCTGCGACTTCCTCGTCGATGTCGTCCGGCAATTCCACCGTATCCTCGGCGAAGAACGCCATGCTCGTGGAGCGAAGCGTATTCAGGCCGCTTCCGTTTATTCTGTCGGCTTCGAAGTTTGTACCGACGATTCGAAGTTCCCACTTTCCGTTTCTTGTTTTTCCGTTCCTCTCGTACAACTGTTGAAACTCCCTCACCGCGCCGCTATTACCTATGCGAATGTTTTTCAACGCCTCGACGAACTCTAAATCGTCCTTTTGCCTGTACACGGTCTGCAGACACACCGTTTTCACGTTCAATTCTTCCCACGTCCATGATTCAAATAACCACCCGCGGTTGAGAAACAACCCCGGACAAAATCCCATACCGCTCTTCGCGCGCTTCTCTGTCTCGTCCACCGGTCCGAGCTGTAAGAAATCACCGAACAAAATAATCTGAATCCCCCCACACGGTCTCGGATCCCCGCGCACGCGCTTCAGATGATAACTCAAACGATCGAAAAACTCTCCGCTCAACATCGAAACCTCGTCCACGAGCAAGACGTCGCACTCGCGCACGCGCCGCTTCACCGCCGCCGACGCGTACCCGAACCCCTGATGAATCGTCTTACTCACCCCCAATCCACAAAACGCGTGTATGGTCGTTCCTCCGATCGCTTCCGCGGCGATTCCCGTCGACGCCGTCGTCGCCGGCACCCTCCCCGCGCGCGTCAACGCCGTTCGAATCGCGCGCAGCACCCGCGTCTTCCCCGTTCCCCCGACCCCCGACACGAACACGTTCTCCCCCGCAAGCGCCGCCTCCACGCATCGCTTTTGCGTGTCATCCAACGCGTCCAGCGCTTTCGCCCCCTCGTCTGCCTCCGTCGTCGGCACGGCGAGCGCGGAGAATGCGTCCACGAGACGGTCGATCTCTCGCTCACCCGCGCCCAAGATGATGTCGTCGTCGGCGTTCTCTCGGCTCTCTCGGCCACCTTCAGCCGCTGTTATACGCGAATTAGACATTTCACTTGGCGTGTAGGTTTCAATGCTCCACCTCGCGCTCGCGCTCTTGGTCGTCGAGCGACGCGATGTGCGCGCCCGCGTCCGCCTCGCGCGACGACATGGAGGCCGTGGAGCGTCTCTGACTGTTTGCCCATACGATCATCGATTGTGCTCGAAAAGCGGGCACCACTCGACGTCGTCTCGCGTGAACGCCTCCGTACGTACGAGCTTAAAAGTTCGTAAGCGCTGTCCACGTCCGGCCACTGCTTTATACAGACGCATCACATGGGCACGCGTTCTCGTGGGCGTATTTCAAACACTCCAGGTGGCTGCTCCAATCGCCGAAGGTGTGCGGAGGGACGCGCGTCCGAAATCGCACGTCCCTTCCGAGTTCTGCCTGCCATTCCGAGATCTGCCCGCATCCTCCAGTATTACAATTAAAAGTGAAACGTCGTCGACGAGCTCGCAGAGTCTGGCGTGGATACCGCTGTTTGATTTCGGTCACGCTGGATTCGCGGTGAAATAAAGTCTTCGGCGTCCGGGTCGATGCTGCTCGCGCGCGGCGTCGCGGGCGAGGTCGGGACGTCGATGTCGTCTTCGGCTTCGGACGACGACGCGTCGCGATGCTGCATGTCTACGTGCGCGATGTGCGCATCACGCCCAGCAGATTGAGCGACGGTGTCGCCAGTAGCGTCGCGTACATCGCGAGGTGCGAGCAACGCAGCCTCGGCGGCGCGCTCGAACATTTGAGCGTCAAAGCCACTCGAAGCGCGCATGTCACGAACCAGCTGCGCGAGCATGTCACATTCTGCCTCGACGTGCGCCAAAGTAAGTTTCAACCCTGCGCGATCGGACTCTGCTTCTTCTAATCTATGGCACGCGTCGCGATACTTGTCCCTGGTCATTGAATGCCGCACGAGCTGCTTTTCGAGCGTCACGGTGGCGTCCCGTAACGCGCGCTCATTCGCTCTGGACGACTCGAGCGCCGCGGCTTGCGTCGCCAATCGAGCTCGCAACGCCCCGCTCTCCGCGTGCGCCTCTTTCAACTTCGCCCTAAGCGTGAGCTTTTCTTCCGCGTCGTCTTCAACGATAGCCTCAGCCGCCGCGCGCGCCTTTATGTTTTCCTTGACAAAGGCGTCGATGACGCTCACCTCTTGTCGCGCCTTCGTGAGCTCATCTTCAAGTTGGCTAATCCTATCGTACGCGCGCATCTTCTCCCGCCGCGTGCTTTTATACTGTTTCAATAACAACCCAACCTCGGCGTTTCCGCACCGCGCGACGCGCGCGAGCGAGCCCCACGCGCGCGCGAGCGCCGCCGGAGCGTCTCCAGGAGGCGCCTCCTCCTCTCCTCGTCCACTCGACGTCACCCCGCCCGCCTCCACCGTCGCCCGCACGCGCGCGTGCGTGAGCGCTCTATTTTCCTTTTCCAACGCGCGCACGCGCGCGCGGAGCTCGCCCACGAGCGCCTCCTTCGCGCGCGCTTCCAGCTTCAACGTCGACGCCCGACGCCTCGCCAACCGCTCCCCGACGTCCTCGTTCTCCCGCGCGTCCGCCGCGTTCGCACGCATCGGCGGCGACACGGGCGCCAAAGGCACGCGCCGACGCTCGCCCGCGCTCGCGCTCGACGTCGACGTCGACGTCGACGCGCGACGGCGAGCGACGACATCAGCGGCATCGACGGTGTCATCATCTGTACCCGCCGCCGGCGCGCCGTCGCCGTCGAGCGCGTCGCCGTCGAGCGCGTCACCGGCGCGCAACGACGCCAACACGCGCGTGAGCGCCGCCGAGCTCGTCCCCGGCGGCAGGGCGAACGTCGCGCGAAGCGCATCCATCGTCGAGGCGCGCTGTGACAGCTGAAACGAATTTGAATGTGACATTTGAGCTCACGCGGCATTCCGCGACGCGCGTCGACGCCGGGCGACGACGCGCACGGCGAATCATCGCAGAGGCGTGCGTGAGCGCATGTCGGGCGCGGCGGTGCGCGGCGCGGGCGATGCGGGCGACGCGGTGCGCGAACGGATGGTGGCGCGTTTGAATTCAAACTTTGAACGTGACGCCGGTGAGGATGCGGCGCGCTCGGTGCGGTCGCTCTCGGTGATGCGTTACGCGCGCGAACGCGAGTGTGGATACGCGTGCCGCGCGCGGACGCACGCGTTGGCGACGACGCGCGACGATGTGCGCGTGGATGTCGGGAGGTTTGACTCGAGCGGCGTCGGCGGCCGAGACGAGCCGGAACGCGCGCGGGTCGGCGGCGCGTATACGACGTCGCGTCAGGACGCGTTTGGGTTGCCGTACGTCGTAAAGTTTAATTCCACCGATGGCACGTGGGTGGCGATCGGCGATGAGGATGGTTACGTGACGATATTGGACGCGTTGCGCGCGTTGCCGAGAGAGGATGAAACCGGCGCCGGCTACGCGCCGTATTCGAGCATTTCGGCGCATGATAACGCCATATTCGACGTGGCGTGGATGCGCGACGATAAACAAATTCTCACGGCATCGGCCGATCACGGGATTCATTTATTTGACGTGGAGACGAGCGTGCAGATGATGGCGTTTGACGGGCACGCGTCGTGCGTCAAGGCGCTCGCGGCGCAGCCGACGTCCAAATATGTCTTTGCGAGCGGCGGACGCGATGGACGGTTGATCGTATTCGACACGCGCACGCCAGGCGTGGTTCGCGAGGGTGAAGATGCCCCGCACGCATCGCCGAGCAAGGTTGTGAACTACGCGCACAGGCTTCCGGGCGTACGCGCCGGCCGTAGAGCTCGTTCGTGCTTGCACAGCGTGACGTCGGTGGCATTTGACAATAGCGGCGACGTGGTGTTAAGTTCAGGAGGCTCCGATGGTGTAGTCAAGTTGTGGGACGTGCGTTACATGAAGGGTACGGTGGGCGTGCTCGAGGATGCGCAAGATGACTCGTACGTCCCAGGGTCATTTTACGACCACGGTTTGGGACGTCGATTTGGTGGCGCGCGAGCGCCGGCATCGGCATCGGTGTCAAAGAAGCCTCGTGGAATTTCAGGCATTGCAGTGGACCCGACCTCATCGCGCGTTGCGGTGTCTTACGTGGACAATCACATGGCTATGTTTGACGCCAACGCGCCAGGCGCCGGACCGACGCGTCATTTCGTCGGGCATTTATCGAGCTCATATTACATCAAGCCATGCTTTTCACCCGATGGCGCGCACGTCGCGTGTGGGTCGCTCGATCACAACGTGCACATATGGAATGTGGCTAGACCGAGAGAAAAGTCCGTGCAACTTTCCGGCCACGCACTCGGCGTGAACGTCGTGCACTGGTCGAGCAGAGCCGACGCGCTCGCGAGTTGTTCAGACGACGGCGCCACGCGCATCTGGAGCGTCAATCCATACAAAACACCACCATCTCGCCAACGTGCGATGACTAGGACGCCGCCACGGTCGACAATGAACGCCCGCATCAGACTCGCACTAGGCGACGCTGAAGAATTAGACGACGTGGCGTCCACGCCGACCAAGCTCGCTCGAGCGTCGAGGAACGCGAGCGCGCAATCAACACCCGGCGCCGTGTCCTCGCCTTTCGACCCAACGCCCGAAAAACCTCCACCGCAAAAATTGCGAAAACGCGTGCGAGAACCTTTCATCACTTTAGACGTCAACGCAGGCGATAGATAGCGACGTACCGCCGCGCCGTGAGGCGCGTTTGAAACCAAACTGTACAAACAACTTCACACCCGCGCGTGCGACGCGCGTCACGTCGCGCGCCCGCTCGCGCGCGCATTCGCGCCACACGAACGCGTTCGAACGTTCCATCCCGGAGTCCACGTTATCGCCGTTGCACGCGCGATGAGCACCGCGCAAAAGCTCTCGCGTCAGCACAGCGAGTTGTGCGCCTTGGACTGGATTGACGACACAGACGCCGACGGCACGCGAGACGCGCGCTCGTGCGATGCGTCGGTGGAACCCACGCCTGCAAAGCGCGTGGCAGACGTGCGCACGCCCACGGCTGATGCGTTAGGGTCGCACTTGAAGGTGCGCATTTCGAATTTGAGCGGCGCAACCGACGACGGGGCCGACGACGGGACGGACCGACGGAAAAGCACGCGGAGTTCCACGAGCGCGTTCTCAGTCGCGTTGGATAACGAATTAGAGCAGAGACACGTGTGTCTCACGCCGGCGACAAATGCGAGTGCGATGCCGCTTCACGCAGCGGTGGCGCGCGCGGACGTTGAAGCGACCAAGGTGTTGCTCAGATGCGGAGAAGCCGGCGAACGCGGCGACGATGCGCGTTCCGGCGGTGGTTCGACGTGGCCGCCACCTAAAGAACCACTGAATCGTATTTCGAGCACGACGATGTTGAAAGAGTTCCACGCCGAGGAGAAACTCAGCGCAGTGGAGGCGCGGAACGAACATGGCGATACGGCGTTGGCGGTTGCCGCGGCGCTCGAAAGCGATTCCTCAGCAGCCGAGATGTTGGGGATTCTACTAGACGCTGGTGCGAACCCATTCGCGCATTCGTCGGGGTACGCCGCCGCGCACTGGGCGGCGAGCGCGGGGAATCTTGAGACGCTCAAAACGCTCGCAAAGAGATGTCCAAATCCTCGGGCAATCATCGAAGGCCGAGCGCTCGATGGGTCTACCCCGCTCCTGGTAGCGGCGGCGTACGGAAACATCGATGTTATTGAATGGCTCGTCACACATGAGAAATGGCACAAATCTAACGCGTTTGCCGTGGATGGTCAAGGGAAAAATGTACTCGGCGTGCTCGGAACGAAGATGGGTAAGAAGACGACGCAAACGGCCAAGGCGGCGATGCGGGCAAAAATATTTGAGCTCATTCCGGAAATGCGCGTAGTATTCTTGAGTCATCCCGAGTGCGAAGAGCACGTGTCGTTTAAACCGCATCAAGAAAGTCCCGAGCGCATGACGGCGATCTTTGACGAACTGAAACGAGTCGCAGAACGCGGCGAATTGATGTTGGACGAACTCGAGCGCTCAGAAGCTTTTGCGTGCGCTGAGCCGCACGAAATCCTGTTTGCGCACTCGGAAGAGTACGTTCGCGTGTTGGCTAACTTGAGCGAGCAAGTGGGGCACACGCCAATTGCATTTACGCCGTATTGTCAGAACCAGAAGGGCGTGCCTGAAAAACTGCGCAAGCCAGTGGAGAACAGCGACACGTTTTTTTCACCGGGGACGTTGCAAGCGGCTCTACGCGCGGCAGGCGGAGTCCTTCACGCCGTCGATCGAGTGCTGGATCAACGTAACAGAAGCGCATTTGTGTGTGCCCGTCCGCCAGGTCATCACGCGGGCGTGTCAGGGGCGACAGAAGGAGCGCCATCGAGTGGATTTTCAATCTTGAACAACGCGATGATTGGTACGTATTTTGCAGCGCCGTCCCGACCCTCACGCTCAACCTTTTGACCCATCGAATTCGGACACGTTCGCATAGCGGCATTCATTAGCATGATATGAATGCCGCGATGATACGCGTCCCATATAAACGCCCATCTTCTATGACGCGGAGAACTGAGCACGTCTCTGGTGACAGATACGGATGGTACATTTCATTCATCGCGACGAGCGTCGTACTAACGCGTGCGTTTACATTTTTTCCTACGTCATCACGCACAGGTGCTCTACACGCCATTGAGCAAAAGAACGTTCATCGCGTGGCTGTTGTGGATTTCGACGTGCACCACGGAAATGGCACAGAAGAAATCGCGCGGCATTGGCTTCAACAAAAACGCACCAAGGATGATTTCCACCGCCACACGTCGCCCGACTTGTTCTTTACATCGATTCACTTGGCAGACGACGGAACATCGAGCGGCATCAACTTCTACCCTGGTACTGGCGTGCAAGATGACATGATGAATAACATCGTCAACGTTGTGGTCCCGCCTATGTGGATTAGTAAAGGCGCGAGCGCGACGGCGAATGAGGACATGGGTGAACGCGTAAGGAAAAAGGCGAAGCGGTTCGGCGAAGATAATGAGCCTGCGCCCGCAGCAGCGGCGGTAAAGAACCAGACTGATGCACCTGACACAAATTCCAAAGGTGGGAGGTTGGAGTGGATGAAAGCATTTCGTGAGCGCTTAATTCCTTCGCTTCGGGCGTTTGGTCCCGAACTCATCATCGTCTCGGCTGGATTCGACGCGGCGAGCGGAGATATTGGCAACATCGGCGTTGACGCGAAGCGCGGTGTGCGTTTACAAGGTATCAACCTGCGACCAGAAGATTTCGAGTCAATGACGAAACAAATTGTCGATGTCGCCAACGCGTGTGATGGTCGTGTCGTTTCGGTTTTGGAAGGCGGGTACGGCGTTCTCAAGGATGCCGAACTCAACTTGGGGCGCGAAAACTTTGCACGGTGCGTGCAAGCGCACGTCAAGGCTTTGTGTATGTAGATGAAATAAAAAAACGCGCGAGCGTAAGCAGTACAATAGCGATCAGCAGCTGTATTTAATAACGATTTCTAAATCAATGTACAATTCGACGCAAAGCCAAAGAACTTCGACGCCGTAGACAAGACTTTTGTCTAACATTCCCGACTACCTACGTACGTAGACGGTGATAACGCATGTACAACTGCAACGACTACGAATAGACCGCCTTGAGCGCAGCGATTTCTTCGCTGAACATTTGTCCAATGTATTCGGCGTCGGGCGTCACGTCTGAGTCGACGACGAGCGTCAAGCGCAAGTGACCGGCATAGGAGAGCACGGACACTTGGTTGACGATATTGGCACACGCAAATACAATGTCACGCACGCGCTTGCCAAACAAAAGAATAGGCTCTGTCGGACCAGGGACGTTTGTAAACACCATCGAGTGTCGCGTCATGTAATCGCACACGATTTGACGTTGCACATTCGGGCCCGCAATGTTGACAATTTCATTCAGCGCCCGCGTCACATATGGCTCGGGCGATCGCTTCATGGTGTTGCACACCTTGTGCGCCTTTTTCAGACGGTCCGCGACGCTCATGACGCCCATCGGCAGCGTAAGCGAAACAAACGTCCAAGAGTTTGTGAGAACTGCCTGCGCGCGACCTGGAAATGCATACGGGCATGCCGCACGTATGAATGGCTTTCTATCTCCCTGCTTATCACCCATTTTAATGTGATATTTTTGAATCGCGCCAGCGAGCGCTGAGATGACGACGTCGTTCACCGTGCACCCGCTCGCCGATTTCACGGCCTTCAAATCCTCCATGCTCACCGGCGGACACACCACAATTTGTCGCTTACCCGTGAACGCATACGGTGCTTTCACGCCCTTAAATGTTGAATACGTGTCGTACGGACCAGCCGCAGTAAGCAGCGCCTTTAACGTCCCGTACACGCACAAGAACAAAAACGTCAATACGCTCCAAATCGCAGCGAGCACGGATGCGTGTGCCGCCGGTGCGCGGCGCTGAAAATCCAACATTTTCAGTTCGCCACCGTTTAATGACGTCGTCACCTTCTTCAAAACTTCAACCAAGGATATGCCGTCGCCAATGGCGTGACTCACGCGCAACATCACCGCCGGAGGCGCCGGAAACCGCGCGGCGTCCTCGTCCCAAGTCGCCCCAGCCTTCATCGTCACCACCACGCAATCCCACAACGGTGCATTCACATCAAACGGGCGTAACGTCTCCCGATCCATCACCTCGCGCATCTCGCGTGCGCTCGCAACCTCCACGCGTGTCACCCGCGACATTGCGTCGTCCGCGTCGTCCAGCGCCCAACGCAACGACTTCAACGTCTTCGCACTCCGCCCGTTCGCCGGCACCGCGCGCGAGCGAAACTGTGGAAACTCCTCCAACGTACGTATAAACGCCCGTAAATCATCGTCCGAGGGCGCGGCGTCGACGTAAAACGTCGGTACGAGTGGGTAATCGACACACTTGAGCTTGGCTGGGAACGCGCTCCCGCGCAGCGTCGCGCGCGCCAGCGTCGCCGTGAGCGTGTTCATCGTCGGTGCGTGCGACATACTATCGCCGCGCGTGTCGTGCGCACGCGCCGGTGGCGTCTCGTCGTCTCTAGACGACGTCGGGCGCGCGTCGCTCAGTATGGGTGTGGCGCGACCGTTTGACCGCATTCGCTGACGCGTAAACACATCATGACCGCCGCCGTGGCGTCCATGCCGACCGTGGTGCGTGACGCGCGCGAGCGCAACGCGTTTCGATGCGCGCGTTTCGATGCGCGCGATCGTCGCCGCGCGCGATCGTCGCGACGTCGCGCGTGCGATCGAGTCTCGAACGTGCCCCTTTGCCTCGATCGATCTCGCGTTCGCGCGCGCCTCTGAGGCGCTCGCGCGCGCGCGATACGCGCAGAACTGCGCACGTGCTGACGGATGTGTGGTTGTCGTATGTTTCTTTCGCGCAGGCACAGAGTGATGCGTTGTCGGTGGCGTCGCCGTCGGGATCAGCTGCGGATGGAGACTTGTACGCCAAGTTGAAGTCGCTTCAACGCGAACTCGAATTGGTGGAGATCCAAGAGGAGTACATCAAGGATGAACAGAAGAATTTAAAGATTGAGCTGTTGCGCGCGCAGGAGGAGGTGAAGCGGATTCAATCGGTGCCTTTGGTGATTGGGCAATTTTTGGAGATGGTTGACGAGAACACGGGGATCATTTCGAGCACGACGGGCTCGAACTATTACGTTCGTATTTTGTCCACGTTGAACCGAGAGTTGTTGAAGCCGTCGTCATCGGTGGCGTTACACAGACATTCGAACGCGTTGGTGGAGATTTTGCCACCGGAGGCGGATTCTTCTATTTCATTGTTGAGCGACGCGGAGCGTCCGGATGTCAAGTATAGCGACATTGGCGGTGCGGATGTTCAAAAGCAAGAAATTCGAGAAGCGGTCGAACTTCCGTTGACGCACTTTGATTTGTATCGCCAAATTGGCATCGACCCGCCGAGAGGGGTGTTGCTTTACGGCCCACCAGGGACGGGGAAAACCATGTTGGCAAAGGCTGTCGCGCACCACACGACGGCCGCGTTTATTCGCGTAGTCGGGAGTGAGTTTGTGCAAAAGTATCTCGGTGAAGGTCCAAGAATGGTTCGTGATGTTTTCCGTTTAGCTAAAGAAAACGCGCCAGCGATCATTTTCATTGATGAGGTTGATTCCATCGCCACTGCGCGTTTCGACGCGCACACCGGGGCAGATCGCGAGGTGCAGCGTATTTTGATGGAATTATTAAACCAAATGGATGGTTTCGATCAAACGGTGAATGTCAAGGTGATCATGGCGACAAATCGGGCGGATACTCTTGATCCGGCGTTGTTGCGTCCAGGTCGTCTCGACCGTAAGATTGAGTGTCCGCACCCCGACCGTCGGCAAAAACGTTTGGTGTTCCAAGTGTGCGTGGGCAAGATGAGTTTGAGTGACGAAGTAGACTTGGAAGACTATGTCAGTCGACCGGACAAGATTTCCGCCGCGGATATTCGTTCAATTTGTCAAGAAGCCGGTTTGCAAGCCGTGCGTAAAAATAGATACGTCGTCTTACCAAAGGATTTCGAAATCGCGTACAAGACGAACGTCCGCAAGCCCGAGAACGACTTTGAGTTTTACCGCTAGGACGCGCGTTCAAACGGCGACGCGCGACTTGTTAGAAACATACACAACAGAACGTAGAACATCAGGTAGACGAAGACTGTCATCATTATATTGAAAAATCAAATCTGTTTGCTATTCCCACAGCTTTGCGTGCGTATTCACACACGCGCTACTTATGCACCCGAACCTCTTGTACACTTGAAGCATGACGAACGGGACGCGAAATTGTGCGCTTTGCAGTCCTTGCAAATCCAATCCCCACTTCTGAAATTGTCCGGATTGGACCCGGGCGAGCCGCCACCCGCCGCCGCGTCCCCACCCGCCGAGGGCGCCCGACACCGGAAACACGCAGACCTGCTCGCAAAGTTATGCGCACGGCACCCATCACATATCCAATCACCAGGTCGGAAGCTCCCAGCACTCGGTCCGCCTTGTTCCGAGCCAGCTTTAGCGCCGCCTTGTGAATAGCCCGACGCGTCGCTCGACGTGTCGCCGCGCGCGCCGGCGTCCGCTCGACCGACGCGACACCTGAAGCACGCATCGCGCGACGCAAAATTGTGCGCATAACAACTCACACACGTCCAATCACCAGGTCTTCGCACGCCCGCACTACTACTAGGTGAAGGCACGTACGATGTCGATCCGTCGACGAATGAACTTTGAGCCGCCGGCGACGCGCCCTGCGTGGAACCAATGACTAACCACGCAAACGTCAAGCTTAAATATGGCATGTGCGCCGGTGGCGTCACGTTTGCGATGGGTTCGAGGTTCAAGGAAATAGGCACAATGCGAATCTTACCGGTCATCGGGTCCGCACCTCGTTCGGCGGCGGTGCCAACGATGACGCAGCTCGCGGTGCTGCAATGCCCGGCGACGCCAACATTGGCTTGATTCACCGGCGCCGTCACCAGACGCACGGGCGTACCCTCGTTCGCGCTCACCACAGGCGTGCTCGCGATTTCAGCCATAAGCTGCATGTCCTGCACGATCTCTAACGTCGCGGCACCGCCTAGCCGTGCGCCGAGCTCCGCAGCGATGGACGTCCCGTGAGGATTTGCCACTCGGTCCATCATCGCCAAAAATCGTGCCGCCCCAACGCTCGAGAGCGTCGATTGCATCACATTTACTAACGGCTGCAAGCGCTGCGACCAAGACACGGAATCACGCGGTCTTACGGCAAACGCGCCGCTCGCGTCCTTGCCGAGTACTCCGGCACCCTCGGCGCGCGCCGTGAGTTGTTGAAACGCCGCGAGCAGTTGTTCGGGAGTTTGCACGTGAGACATCGCCGCCGCCGGACTCGCGGGCATCGTGCGCGGTGGCGTAGACATACCTGCCGCCGCACGTTGGGCGAATGAACCACCTGGTGGCGTCGCGGGTGGCGCCGGCATAACCACCGACGGGCGAAGCGCGGGCGACGTCGGCGCAGCGCGTGACGGAGTCGCCGCCGCGGCTGCCTTCAAACCTATCGCACTGGCGTACGATGGTGGACCTGAAGGCGCTGACGCCGTCATACGCTGTGGTGGTGGCGTACTCGGCATCGGTGGTTGCACCGGCTGAACCGGCGTCGGGGCTGTGCCAAACGCCGCCGCCACGTCGTGCGCCGCCGCCGGCGCCGGCGCGGCGTAGTTCCCGCCTCCATTCGGCGCAGCCACACCACCCATGCCCACGCCTCCGTACCCGCTATCGAACCCCCCAAAACCACCACCCAAACCAAGACCAACGCCGAGATTCAACCCCAAACCAAGGCCAGAATCCAACGCTCCACCGCCCACCGCAGTGGACGCCGTCCCGGTCAGCGGAATTTGCGGATTTGGAAACGGATGCGCCTCGTCCGACAACTGCACGCTCACGCACGTAAACTCCGGCAGCAACGCACGCTGCCCAGCTAAGGACTCCGATAACCATTCCGCAAAACCAACCGCGTCAACGCCTGCAAATCTCCCCAACGTAATCAACTGCTGCTCCGGGTGTTGACTCGCGTAGTACGTATCCGCCCCAGGCAACGCCGAGCTCAACGCCCGCGCAATCGCCAAAGACCCCGGACACTCCACGCCAACGAGCACGCACCCATTCTGCGTCACCTTACACTTGGCCAACACCCGTCCAGACACCGGCGCGTGCGCGCTCGCCACGCGTCGTAACCGCGCCGCGATCTCCTCGCCCGCGAGCCCGGTGGCTTCCAAACCCGAAATTAACGCAATGTGCGGCGGTGCCGACCCCATGCCTGCGTGAAGCGCGCGCGAACGATCAACATAGCAGTCAGTCTCGATGTTTTGTTCGCCCCTTCGCGCTACGGTCGCGCGTCGCGACGATGAACGGCGCTACGGATGCGAATGTCGTTCGCGCGAAATTCCTTCTGCAGTCGACGATCTCGCACCGCACGTCGCGCGTCGCCCGCGAGCACGGCGTCGCGCGCGACACGCGCGACACGTACCTGCTCGCGCTTCTGTTTGCGCGATGAATTGTCCTTCGAACGCGCTGCCGCGGTGCCATTGCAGGGCGTTCGCGAGATGCGCCACAGCGTGTTCGGCGGCGTCATCGAAACGGAGCCGCGCGTACGCGTGCGCGCCGAGAGACATCGCGCTGCGCTGCGATGGCGTCGCGCGCGTTATCTTCGTGATGTGCGAACGACGACCGTGGGAAAAGGTCGGGTGCGTTCGTATGCGTCGACGAATGCGGAATTCACTCGGAGCGGCGGCGACGTCGACCGAGCGGCGGTTTGGATTCGTTCGGAATGTACGATGATTACGATCGCGACGAGGACGATGACGCGCTTAAAGATGATGGTTACGATCATGCTACAATGCGAGCGAATGTGTGTAAGTAGTGCGTACAGCGGTTGGCGAGCGTGGACATCGAGCGTGGACATCGAGCAGCTCGCCAGATGTCAGCGTTCGTGCGTGACTATAAATTCGATGAAGCCGGAGCCGATGACACTAATCGGTCACGAATGGCGGCGAACTCGGTCGAGCGGCTCCACTGGTCGATTTCTTTAGCGCGCGCCACGGGGAGCGGATGCGTCAACGCGTTCGTTCTCGAGTTGTCCAAAAATTGGTTGAGCGGCGACGCCGACGCGAGAGAATCCTCGTACGCGCGCGCTTGATCAAGAAACGCCTCTACGGAGAGCTCAGCGGCGAGTTTTGGTGATCCGCCAGCGAGTTTCATCAACGCTGACGCCACAATGCGTGGTTCACGCACGCAAATTAACGCGGCGCGGTCGCACGTGTACTCCGCCGACCGGCTCCAACGCAAAAGTTGTTCTTCAAACTGTCGTCGAATGAAATACGGCGTCCCGGGAAACTCCACGCCAATCCCGAGCACTTGCGCCAGACTCAACCACACCCCGTGATCGCACGCTAAATGCCCCATCTCGTGCCCGAGCACCGCCTTAAATTCATCATCCGTCAACAACTCCACGAGCGACGTATGCGCCACGATGATTGGCTTCTTTCCTCGAATCGCCAACGTGAACGCATTCGGCGACGGATTCTGCTTAATATACAAACGAGGCTGCGGAATCCCAAGCACCGCCGCGCACTCCTGGATCATGGCGTAATACTTTGGCAGCTGTCGCTCGGATACCAAAACGCTCGTCGACGTGTGCTCGAGCTCGAGCGCCGACTCCAAACTCGGCGACAGCACCGCCTTCGTGAGGTCCTCCACCGCGGGAATGGATTTCAGCAATCGCGTATTATCGCGGTCGAGCGGGTGCTGGTATTCGGCGCTGGGAATGCACGCGGTCGGCGTCGCCGCGCGCGTCGCCAGCGCCGTCGTCGTCGTCATCGACCGACTCGAACGATGACGCCGTCGCACCGCCGGCACCGCCGGCACCGCCGCGCACCGCCGCGACGCCGACGACGGGTGCGTCGACACAGATGTCACCGACGATGTCGTCGTCTTGGTCGTCATCGCCGCCGCCGCGCGCATCGTCAAACGATCGAGATTGCGTCGCGCAGTGCCGCCCGCGTCACTCGACCGCGCATCACTCGACAGAACGCCGCCGCACCGTAGCC
>Ga0181558_10003257_pt1 | contig 15023 bp, 10 predicted proteins | sample 011ome_22_FD_133754 | JGI IMG/M metagenome (GOLD analysis project Ga0181558, IMG submission 133754) | Coastal salt marsh microbial communities from the Groves Creek Marsh, Skidaway Island, Georgia - 011507BT metaG (megahit assembly) | ecosystem: Environmental > Aquatic > Marine > Intertidal...
CCATGCCCATTGAACGGTTTTATTTAAACCCCATGTTCCGATACCAGTACCTAGGAGGTATAAAACACAACCGACCCCGTATAAACCTAATAAAAGGGCAATACCAAAAAGGATATACCAGGTTTTTGGAGCTTTACCTTCAATAGATCGGCAGACGTCTTCCGTAATGTCGTGATAGGTCTTGTGACCTAAAATTAACGGTTCTCTAATCGCAGATTCCTTGTGCATTCGCTTTGATTTAGTATTATCAAAAAATTTTTATTCTTTCTTAATGTGCTTCGTGGTTAACTCCTCCGCTTCCGTTTCCGTGACCACCATCTTGGTCCGTTCCACCGCCATTGCCATGTCCGTCTCCATTATCATGTTCACCATCTCCGTGATCATCTCCGTGTCCACCACCATGTCCATGAGCTGTTTGGATGCCTGCTAATTCAGCATTCTCCTCATTTCTCACTTTCACTTTGTACCATACATTCGGCTTAACACCAATTTCTTCTAGTGCTTGGTAAGAGCGCTTATCTTCAGTTTCCTTGCGGATTACCGAATCATGATCGTTCCAATCTCCGAAAGTAATCGCGTTAGCAGGACATGCATCAGCACATGCTGTTGCTACCTCGCCATCCATTACTGGACGATCTTCTTTCTTCGCTGTTAATTTACCAGACTGGATTTTTTGGATACAGAATGAACATTTTTCCATTACACCTCTTGTACGAACCACAACATCTGGGTTCAATACCATACGTCCTAGATCATCCTGTGCAGGATTTACTTCAGAGAACTTGCGGTAAGAAGGATAGTTAAACCAATTAAAACGACGTACTTTGTAAGGACAGTTATTTGCGCAATAACGTGTACCGATACATCTGTTGTACGTCATCATATTTAAGCCTTCATTTGAGTGTGTCGTTGCAGCAACCGGACAAACCGTTTCACACGGAGCGTGGTTACAGTGGTGACACATCATTGGCATATATGCTACTTTCGGATTATCAGCAGGCTTTTTCAAGCCATCAAATCCGTTTTCATCAAAATCATCAGGGTTTCTTGTACCCACAGTTGCTTCATCGTCAGAAGCATAATAACAGTCGATACGCAACCAGTGCATTTCACGGCCTCTTCTTACTTCATCACGTCCAACAACAGGTACGTTGTTTTCAGATCCACAAGCAACAACACATGCTCCACAACCAACACAAAGGTTCAAATCAATCGACATTCCCCATCTGTGACCTACTTCTTCAACTGGGTGAGATTCCCATAAGTCAAACTCTTCTGTAAGTTTTTCTTCATATTCCCAACCTGTGTGCAATGTATGTCTATGGTTGTATGCAGAAGCATCTTTGTGCTTATAAATATCAAGCGTCGTCTCTTTCATAATAGAGTTACGCGCCATTACAGTAGCATGTGTTTGAGTACATGCTAAAATGTACTTTTCTCCAGCATCAGCAACAGTTGCAGAAAATGCTTCGTTTGCTCCAGCCGGTGCAATTTTGAAGGCATTCGCTCCAATCAAATCCTTAGAAGCTTCCCCGTATGCTCCGGCTTGTTGGTAAGCTGATTTTCCAATCGCTTCACCGCCTTCACCACGACCATATCCATATGCGATACCGATAGTACCTGGTGTTTGACCAGGTTGCGGGTAAACTGGTAATTTCACTGTTGAATCACCAACAGTTACATTCACCACATTTTGCTGTTGTTCTTGTCCAAGACCTTTATTAAAGTCTTTAGCATCCATATCAGATGGTGCCATGGTTACATAGTTGTCCCACGTCACTTTTGATACTGGATCTGGAAGTTCTTGCAACCAAGGGTTGTTCGCGTGGATACCTGTTCCGATACCAGCTTTTTGGTAGAATGAAATCTCCCATTCTCCTGATGCAATTCCTTTTTCAGCCTTTCCAGCAGCGTTCAAATTACCATTGAAAGAAACTGCTGTTGCAGCTACTGGCATGTCTTCACCACAACTTTGGTGAACCATTGCCGACCAATATGTGTGGAAATCTGCATACGTGTTTTGAGCCGCAAAGCCCCACTTCTTCCAGATTCCTCTGATATAATCGTAATAGTTTTTACTGTCTTTACCAGCATGTTCAGCCATTCCTGCCCACACCATCAATGATTCTGCCACAGGGCGAGTATCATGAAGTGGTCGAATAGTTGGCTGTGATAATGAATAGTGATTCATTTTTGGATTAAAATCATCCCATTGTTCTAGTGCATGACTAGCTGGAGCGATATAATCACAAAGAGAGGCTGTTTCATCTGCGTATCGTGCCATCGAAACTTTCGTTCCAACCTTCGCTAAACCAGCTTTGAATCCTTCTGCATTTTTGTATGAATAAGCTGGGTTGGTGTCCCACATTACGATTGCACCAACTTTCCCTGCATTCATATCTTTAACCAACGCATCCATCTTCGCGTCTTCCGACATATGGAGTTCGATTGGATTGTTCAAGTTAATTGTCGACGCATAGTTTCCTAACGCATCATTAATCGCATTTACGATTACTTGAACAGACTTTCTATTTGAACCTGCCACTACGATTGATTCGCCTTTATTAGCTTTCAATTCTTTAGCTGCAGCTTTTACGCTATTTTGAACTGCTTCTGGCAACGATGCTGTATCAACACCTGCAACAGACGTACCGCTTACCTCTTTTAAAAGAAGAGCAGCGACCTTACCTTGTTCAGAAGGTTTAATTTGAGTTCTTGCATCTGCATTTGAACCAGTGATCGACATATTTGATTCGAACTGGTGTAAACGAGACATCCACTCACCATCCGGATTTCTTGTTGCCAAATAATCAGGCATGAATTGAGTTGGCATTACCCAAGAATTAAAGAAATCGGCAGCAATACTTACTACTGTTTTCGCTTTTGTGAAGTCATAATCAGGAATCACACGTTTACCGAATGATTCGAGGTTAGCTTCTCTAATTCCGTTATAAGATACAGCGTCATATTGAACATGCTGAATATTTGAATCATCACTTACTGCGGGAACAACAGCAGCAATATTCGCAGCGGCTATGCTATCAACAGCAGCAACACCTTGAGCAATTGCAGCAGCCATTGGCTCAACTGCAGGCTCTCCACCACCCAATGATCGCTTAAACTCAGCGATAATCTCACGTGTTGATGGACTGATTACTGTATTTGATAATAGAACAACTTTTTTACCACTGTTGGCAGCAGCTTTAAGTTTGTTCATGATATCCTTATCAACAGATGACCATGATGCTTCTGCGCCTCCAGCTTGAGGAGCCGTTAAACGCTCACCATCATAAAGTGAAAGAACCGAACCAATAATTCGTGCATTCGTTCCACCTTTTGTAAACCCGTTGTTTTTATTTCCTTTAATATGGATTGGACGACCTTCTCTGGTCTTCACCATAATGCTAGCATAAGTCTCACCATCATAATATGATGAAGCGTACCAGTTTGCAACACCAGGTGTTACATCTTCTGGTTTAACCGCATAAGGAACCGCCTTAACTACCGGTGCCTCACAAGCAGCAACTGTTGCAGCAGCCACACTGAAACCTAGAAATTTAAGAAAATCTCTACGCCCGGTTGATGATTCTTTGACTTTATCCTCAGCTAAAAATTGGTCAACACTTAACTCTCGAGGGAATTCATTCTTCGCTGAAGCTACAAACTCCGGCGTTTCATTCAATTCATCAAGACCTTTCCAGTATTTCTTATTTGTTCCCATATCTATATATAAGCCTCTTTAATCTTAATATTAGTAGTGACATTTTCCACATTCCAGTCCGCCTAACTCGGCAACCGTCACCACATCATCTTGCAGGTAACGCTGGTAAGTTGTCTTATCTCTTAATAATCTCTCGTGAATAACATTGTAGTAGCTACCTGTTTCGGCACCTGCTAAATCAACACTTGACTCACGGTGACATTCGATACACCATCCCATAGTTAAGGTTGGTTTCGTGAATTTCACACTATTCTGATCATAATCGTCATCCGTAACACCAACATTGTTTAAGTCCTCTGTTGACATGATACGAGCAACCGTTTCTTTCTTCATATTGCCGTGACACTGCTTACAATCAACACCACCTGCAACAACGTGCTGTGAGTGATTAAAATAAACGTGATCTGGCAAGTTGTGTACTTTCACCCATTTGATCGGATCAGTATCACCAGTATATTGCTTGATTGCTGGATCCCATCCAGCTGCTTCATAAATCTTAGCGATTTCTGCTGTACCTTCTTCCGAGCGTCCTTCAGCAACTGTTTTATGACAGTTCATACAAACATTCACCGAAGGAATTGTTGCATGCTTCGATTTTGTTACGGCATTGTGACAGTATTTACAATCTATGCCCAGTTCACCTGCGTGCAATTCGTGTGAGTATGCAATGGGTTGTTCTGGCTTGTAGTTTTCATATACTCCGATATCCAACAACTTCACCATCCCACCTGCTAATAACAAAATGACTACTATGAATACCGTAACTCCGAACCAACCTCTGTTCTCCCAAGCCCATTTACGACCAGACTGCCCAATCGTTAATTGCTCTGGTTGAGGAATACCGTCTTGATCTCGCTTTAGCGCTGATAAGTTTCCACGAACGCCACCAACTACAAAAATTACAACTAGCATTAAGCCAGCTAATAGCCACCAGTATAACGAAGAAGATTCTTCAACAACTACGGGACCAGTTGCAGCAACAGTTCCAGTTGGCGGTGGTGGAGTCTCATAATTATCTACATAATAAAAGATATTATCGATATCAGAATCCGAAACGTTCTGTGCCGGCATGGCAACCCCGTTCCAGTCTTTATACAACTGATTTGCATAACTGTCTCCAGCAGATATGACCGCATTTGAATTTTTAACCCACTTGTAAAAATTCTCTTCAGTAGAGTTGTCAATCCAACGCTCACGCGCACCTTGCAATGCAGGCCCTGTCATATCCCTATCAGGAAAGTGACATGCCGCACAGTTATTGTTGAATAGTTTCTTACCCAATTCCTCATCTAACGCTGGTGCATCTGCAGATTCTGCAGCTGAGTCGTCTTGAACGGCATGAACATTGTGAGTAAAGAAGAAAACAGCAACTGCTAATAAAGCTAAGTGCTTGATTTTGTTGGAGATGAACAAAGTTTTTATTTTCATTTGAAAAATTTTATTCCTTTTTTCGATCAGTATAGGATACTGAATCTCCCACAAAATTAGCACAAAGTCAGTTTAAGCCTAGGCCTTGGCAGATTTTTTAGACTCATTTGTGTTAATTTAAAATGATTCTAAATAGCCGAATAATCGCAAAGTCTTATAGCATAATAATTTGTAGGTGCTGAATAATAAAAATGGTAGAAAGAATAGGACATTTTAAATCATCACAAAGGTGATTTTTTTAAATTTGCAAAACAATGAGATTGAATCGATTAAAATACACAGCATTCATGTTATGTGTTTTTGGTGCGCAGCACCTTGCACAAGGACAAGAAGATTGGATGACTTTTCCTGCTCAGAAAAAGGACACCAACAAGGTAAAACATGTAGAACTACAGTTTGGCGCTCAGAAAGGCAAGGTGACCTTACATCAAGATTCGAGGATTGACAAAATCAGCGAATTTGTTCGAACGGGAGAGGAAACGATGGAGGGCATACAGATTGACGGTTATCGTATTGTCGTTTTCTTTGATCAAGACAAGACAAAAGTAGCGCAACAGAAGGCGAATTTTCTAGCTCGTTACAATGAACATAAGGCTTATGTTGAGTATGTGGCTCCTAATTATCGGGTTCGGGTCGGAAATTTTAGGACGCGTTTGGAGGCTGAGGCGCTTAAGAGTGAGTTATTAGCATATTTCCCAACGGCAGTTGTTGTTGAAGACAAAATTCAGTTACCCCCTTTACCGAGCGAAACGGTTACTGAGTAAAAGATTTTATAAAATTATTGGATATAAAAAAACCCGTCAGTATGAATACTGACGGGTTTTTTGTTGTTCGTAGTTATGCTTAGAGTTTCGGTGCCACTTCCACTTCGTGGTAAGCTTCGATTACGTCTCCAACTTTTAGATCGTTATACTTGTCAATGTTCAATCCACATTCGTAGTTGACTTTGACTTCTTTTACGTCATCTTTAAATCGTTTTAATGATCCTAGTTCCCCGTCGTATTTTACAATACCATCTCGGATAACTCGAACTTTTGCATTTCTGAGTAGTTTACCTTCTGTAACGAAACAACCTGCAATGGTTCCGACTTTCGAAATTCTGAATGTCTCTCGGATTTCTGCTGTGCCCAGTACTTCTTCTTTGAATTCTGGTGCCAACATTCCTTTCATTGCTTCTTCGATCTCTTCAATAGCTTTGTAGATCACTGAGTACAATCGAATATCAATTCCTTCGCGTTCAGCTGCTTTTCTTGCAATGGCTGAAGGTCTAACTTGGAAACCAATAATGATCGCATCCGATGCTGAAGCCAATGTAACGTCTGCTTCAGAAATCTGACCGACTCCTTTATGAATTACATTCACCTGGATTTTCTCAGTTGACAATTTCAATAATGAATCGGATACAGCTTCTACGGATCCATCCACATCCCCTTTTACAATCAGGTTCAATTCTTGGAAGTCTCCAATTTGGATTCGTTTTCCGATATCGTCCAACGTCAATTTCTTTTGCGCTCTAAATCCTTGTTCTCGGTTAAGCTGCTCTCGCTTAGAAGCGATCTGTCTAACTTCCTTCTCATCCAATAAGGCGTTAAACTGATCACCCGCACTTGGAGCGCCGTTAAAACCTAAGATTGAAACAGGAGTAGAAGGACCGGCAACTTCGACACGCATACCTTTATCGTTATGCATAGCTTTTACTCTACCGTGATTTTGTCCTGCTATAATTGGGTCACCGACTTTTAATGTACCAGCCGAAACGAGTACTGTTGTCACATAACCTTTTCCTTTATCTAATTGCGATTCCACAACTGTACCCACGGCACGTTTATTTGGATTCGCTTTTAATTCTAGCATTTCAGCCTCAAGCAATACTTTTTCAAGCAGCTCTTCAATATTTAAACCTTTCTTCGCTGAGATTTCTTGCGATTGGAATTTACCGCCCCATTCTTCAACAAGAATATTCATTCCGGAAAGTTGTTCTTTTATTTTGTCAGGATTTGCTCCAGGCTTATCAATTTTGTTGATAGCAAATACAATTGGCACATCAGCAGCTTGTGCATGAGCTATTGCCTCTTTCGTTTGCGGCATAACGTCATCGTCCGCAGCAACAATGATAATAGCAATATCCGTTACCTGAGCACCACGAGCACGCATCGCTGTAAAGGCTTCGTGACCTGGTGTATCTAAGAACGTTACTCGCTTTCCACCTTTGGTTTCCACTGAGTATGCACCAATATGCTGTGTAATTCCTCCGGCCTCGCCTTCTATCACGTTAGCAGAACGGATGTAATCTAATAACGAAGTTTTACCGTGATCAACGTGTCCCATTACGGTAACAATCGGTGGTCTTGGCAATAAATCACTTTCATTATCCTCTTCTTCAAGAATTGCTTCTTGCACATCGGCAGATATAAACTCTACCTCGTAAGCAAATTCAGAAGCGACTAATTCAATTGTTTCTCGATCTAAACGCTGGTTAATTGATGCGAAGATTCCGAGTCCCATACAAGCTGCTATAACCTCTGTTGAATTCACATGCATCATATTGGCCAATTCTGAAACCGTTACGAATTCTGTGATCTTCAAGATGCTTTTGTCCAGCTCTTCTTGTTCGAGCTCTTCTGCTCTTTTATCAGCAACGTTTTGTCGTTTTTCACGACGATAAGATGCTCCTTTTCTCTTATTTCCACCTTGCAGCCTTGCAAGTGTTTCTTTGATTTCCTTTTGGATTTCCGCTTCAGTAACCTGCGGCTTATCCTTGCGATTACTACTTGGGTTAGCTTTTTCCCCTTTATTTCGGGTGGCTTGCTGTTCAACGTTAACCTTTTTAATTCGCTTACGTTTCTTGCGCGAATTACTATCTGATTTTTCCTTTTCTACAGGAAGGACAATTTTACCAACAACTACCGGTCCGCTTAATTTCTGTGAGCTTGCTTTAATAGTTGCAATTTCTTCAGGCTTAACAGCTTTTTCCTTTTCCTCTTCTGGAGCTTTTTCAGCAGCTGGTTTTTCTGCTAATTTTTCTTCCTTATTAGCAACAGGCTCTTCTTTAGCAGCTGGCTTTTCTTCCCTCTTCTTTTTGGCAGGTCTGGTTTTTTGATTGATGGCATCCAAATCAATTTTACCGACAACAGAAGGTTTCTTCGCTTCATCCGCAGCTGGCTTCTCCTCTTTGACTTCAGGAGCTTCTTTCGGTTCCTCAGCAACAGGCTCTTCTTTCACCTCTTCAACTGGATCTTCTTTCTTCTGAACCTCAACTGGCACCTCTTCTTTGACCACAGGGGTCTCCACCTTAACCTCTACTTCGGGTTCAGGAGTTTCGACCTCGTCATCCTCGTCATCTTCGTCATCTTCGTCATCTGCCGGTTTCTCTGCAAACTTTTTCATATCACGTAACGATATCGATTCGCGCTTTTCGCGGCCTAAACCAACACTTTCTGAATTCTGCTTTGCTTCTTTGTCTTCTGCAAATTCTTCATCCAGCACACTGAGGATATCCACCTCAATTTTAGTGTTTGGTTTCGAATCAATCTCGATACCTTTGGTATTTAAGAATTCAACAATAGTAGATATACTAATGTTATACTCTTTTGCTACCTTATTCAACCTTTTTGCCTTACCTGCCATTCTGTATTCTTACTTTTCTGCCTTTAAAGTAAACGTTATTACGTTAAAACTCTATTATTAGTTTCTAAAAAAACAATTAACTTATTCCTCAAACTCTGCTTTTAGGATTCGCATGATATCTTCAACCGTCTCTTCTTCTAAATCAGTTCTTCTGATCAATTCGCTCATGTCCAATTCCAGCACTGATTTTGCAGAATCCAATCCAATCGCTTTAAGCTGAGCTATCACCCAAGCTTCGATTTCATCAGAGAACTCTTCTAAATCCACATCTTCAATATCCTCTGCACCTTCACGGTAAACATCAATTTCATAACCTGTTAAACGTCCCGCTAATTTGATATTATGTCCGCCTTTACCAATAGCTAAAGAAACTTGATCTGTTTTCAAATACACATCTGCTCTGCCGTTTTCTTCATCCAATTCAATAGATGTGATTTTTGCAGGAGATAGTGCACGTTGAATGAACAGTTTATCATTATTTGTAAAGTTAATTACATCAATGTTTTCATTTTTCAATTCACGAACGATACCGTGAATACGCGCCCCTTTCATTCCAACACAAGCTCCTACTGGATCAATTCGATCATCATAAGATTCAACGGCTACTTTAGCACGTTCACCAGGTTCTCGAACAATCTTCTTAATTGTAATTAAACCGTCAAACACTTCAGGAACTTCAAGCTCGAATAAACGCTCTAGGAATTCTGTAGCCGTTCTTGACAATACAATTACTGGACTATTATTTCTTAAATCAACCCGTGCTACAACAGCGCGTACTTGTTCTCCTTTTTTGAAATAGTCTGAAGGGATTTGTTCTTGTTTAGGAAGAATCAATTCGTTTCCTTCATCATCTAGGACTAAAATCTCACGTTTCCATACTTGATACACCTCACCGGTGATGATATCACCAATACGCTCTTTGTATTTCTTGTAGATATGATCTTTCTCTAATTCAAGAATTCTTGAAATCAAGTTTTGGCGAAGCGAAAGCACGTTTCTTCTTCCGAAATCTCCCAATTTGACTTCCTCTGCAACTTCTTCCCCAACTTCAAAATCAGGCTCAATCTGAACAGCTTTAGACAAAGCAATTTCAGTATTCAAGTCTTCTACTTCACCATCAGGTACGATTTCGCGGTTAATCCAAATTTCGACATCCCCTTTATCAGGGTTAATGATTACATCAATATGATCATCCGTTCCATATTTTTTCTTTAACATGGATCGAAATACATCCTGAAGGATGTTCATCATTGTTTCTCTGTCAATGTTCTTGAATTCCTTAAACTCCGCAAAGGATTCTATTAATTCCAACGCATTCATTTCTCTTTACTTTTCAAATTAAGGATGAAATCTCATCCGACTTTATCAAAATGATATTACCAATTTAGTCTCTTTTATTTCGTCGTGTTTTAACACTATTTCTTCCGTTACCCAAACTTTCTTCTTTCGTCCGTCTAGTCTCTTTTTCTCTTTCGTTTCGATCACAATTTTTTCTTCATCCGCCTCCTTTAAAAGGCCCTCTACTTTTTTACTGTGTTCGATCGTTTGCACTTTAACTTCTCTGCCAATATTTTTGATGTACTGTTTCAAAACGCGAAACGGTTGATCGAGACCAGCAGAAGAAACCTCTAAGGCGAAATCCTCATCCTCCCTATCCAGATTGTGTTCTATATTTCGGCTTACTGAAATACAGTCCTCAATTGCAATTGAACCATCTTCTCGATCCAATTCTAGGAAAATTTGGTTTCCGTTATTGATTCTCAACTCAACGATATAAATTCCTTTATCTAATTCGTTGATGCGTTCCTCTGCTAACTTAGTTACCGTATCTTTCTTAATCATTTTTGAAGTACAAAAAGAGGGGACAATCTGTCCCCTCGTTTAATCAAAATTTCATATTGATAGTGCAAATATAGTTAGTCTTTAGCAAGTTTCCAACATTAAAGTTCAGTTTTTAATTGAAGAGGTCTCGATCAGCTGTTTAAAAACCATTTTAACCCTTTTGGATGCGGTGCGCTAAGATCTTACTTGGCGATGCATCCATTTCCAAACTCATAATTTGAATTTGAAACAAATATGGTCCATCTTGGAGTTCATTAGGAACATAAACCATCTCAGTAATCGTCTTATCTAATTGCGGGTTTTCTGGATAATCCCAAAACATATGATGTGTTTGAAGCACGCCGTCATCTGACTCTCTATCCACTGAGGGCATATCTACCATTAGGTGTTTTATACCAAGTTCATTAATGAATGTCATTGCTTCTGGCAGTAAATAAGGAGGGTTTGCATTTGAATAATTACGGTGCTTTTTGTCTATTTCATTCGGTAACGTTCGCATAACCAAGATCTCTCCATAAAAATTTGGGATGACGGAAGCTTCAATATGCTTTTTGGTAATAATCAAATCCGTTTCATCATATTTCGGATTTTCAAATGTATCAGGTTGAACGGTAATTACTTGCCCTAAAAAATGAAAAGATTTCAAACACTGGTTAATTGTGAAGGGCTCTGAAGAAATATGTCCTACACATTCAGTGTGTGTGCCATTTCCATGCGGATTAAGCTTAATGGTTTTAAAATTAACAGGGCCTCCTTGATTGACATCCCCAATAAAGTCACCCTGAACTACTGGTTGAATATCCACCGGTTCTGCATACCAGGCCATCGCATTTTCCGCTCCATTTCTTAATGGAATTGAGAGGTCGACACCGGCCTCTGTATCAAAAAATTCGCTCTTATTTAGGAATAGTTTCATCTTAAATACTTAGTTTAAAATTACTAATAAAAACTAAAGATAGTGGCAATAAATTTGATTTCGATAACTTTGCAAAGCACATGAAAAAGTTCAAACTGCTCATAGAGGATGATTTTAGTTTCGATTTAATCGGAATTTGTTCGAGCAATGCTGACTATCGATTGTGTTGGGGGATTAACAAAGCTTTGTCTATTGCCTTCGAGAAAGATAACGACCTCAGCTTATGTTTCAAAAAAGAAGGTGAACAATTGCATTCGTTCTACTCTTATTATGATGAGCTTGAGCATGTCGAGTATTATTTGGTCAAAAATGTTTCGCGGAATTTCAAAAAATTGATTCCAGAAAAAAACCAAATCGACTATTTTTTGATTATTAAAAATAATTTTTCGAGGGGAATTAATGATATCTTAACCTCCATAAAGGGAATTGACAGTATCTTAACCGCCTTTACATTCGACCCGAACGAATTAAAATCAAAGGACAATTTGGTATTCTGATTCGGAATAAACCAAAAACCAGAATCAAACCATTAAAACACATTATTTGTTATTACAAATAAGGAAAAGTAAAAAGACATATGAAAAAGACAAAAATAGTAGCCACCATGGGACCAGCGTCAACTGCTTCAAAGGAAGTTTTACGGTCGATGATATTGGAAGGCGTAGATGTTTGTCGCCTAAACTTTTCTCATGGTTCTCATGAAGATCATTTACGTACAATCAATATGATTCGAGAGATAAATCGTGAAGAAGGGTTACACATATCCATATTAGCGGATCTTCAAGGTCCAAAAATTCGAATAGGAGAGGTAGAGAACAACGCTGTTGAATTAGCTGACGGATCGAAATTAGTCATCACAACTTCACCTTGTTTGGGTACAGCAGAAAAAGTGCATCTTACCTATTCTGATTTCCCAAAGGACGTCGCAATCGGTGATTTTGTGTTATTAGACGATGGAAAACTTCAGTTACAAGTGGTTTCTTCTAACGGAAAGAACGAGGTTGTAACAAAGGTTATACACGGAGGGACTTTGAGTTCTAAAAAAGGGGTGAATTTACCTAATACAGCCATCTCTTTGCCTTGTATTACAGCGAAGGATGCTGAAGATTTAGAGTTCGCTTTAAATCAACGTGTTGATTGGATTGGCTTATCTTTTGTTCGATCAGCTCGAGATATTATTGAATTGAAACATATCATTCAAAATAAAAAATGTCACGCTAAGGTCATTGCAAAAATTGAAAAGCCAGAAGCTATTGATGATATCGAAGATATTATCAAGAATACGGACGCCTTGATGGTTGCGCGTGGTGATCTTGGTGTTGAGGTACCAATGGAGACGGTACCCAACCTTCAAAAAATGATGATTAAAACCTGTCGGAAATACGCCAAACCAACCATTGTTGCTACCCAGATGATGGAGAGTATGATTGAAAACTTCATGCCGACTCGTGCAGAGGTCAATGATGTTGCCAATGCTGTCTTGGACGGTACCGATGCTGTAATGTTATCTGGAGAAACTTCTGTTGGAAAATATCCTATTGAAGTGATTAAGGCTATGCGCAAAATTGTTTTAGAGGTGGAGAAGAATGATTCAATCTACCACAAAGAAGAGCTGCCTGAAAAAAACCAGGAACGTTTTATAACCGATTCGATTTGTTTTAACGCCACGCGATTATCACAACGCGTGGAAGCAAAAGGAATAATTACCATGACCTTTTCAGGCTATACTGCTTATAAGATCTCATCTCAACGCCCTAAATCAGATACATTCGTTTTCACCGAAAACGAACAGATCCTTGCACAATTGAATTTATTGTGGGGTGTTCAGGGTTACTATTATGACAAAATGGTGAGTACCGATCATACCATCAGCGATAGCAAATATATTCTACAAAAAATGGGGGTGCTTGATGAAGGGGATATTGTTATTAATATTGCCTCGGTTCCGATCGAAGAAAAAGGTAAGTCGAACATGGTGAAATTGAGTTACGTGTAAGCGTTTATGTTGGAGATTCTTTCTGATCAGATTAATGCTTGTGTTGGTGTATACCGCAAAGTGAATCAAAAGTATTTCAATTCGCTGATCATTCCGATTCTTTTATTGACCTTGTTCTCTCTAATCTTAGGCTTTTTTTAGAGAGTGGTTTATACTATCTTGAATCCTACGTTCTAAATAATAAAACAGCCGATTATGACCCGGTTGTAACACTCATATACTCGGTTAACCACTTAGGTTTTGGTGTTGAGATTATAACCCTAGGTTTGTTCGTTCCTTATTTTTGGAAAACACTCAACAAACCTATTGAAGCGGAATATTCAATATCAATAGCTATGAACCGAATCCCACATAAAAAATGGGGGATGTTTATTACTTCAATTCTAATCTTTTTCGTAAGTGGTTTGTTTTTTCAAAATGTGAATCCTTATGGGGATTTTATTGGTTTAAATCTAGCTGGATACTTTGAGAATACTTCGGATCAATTTTATCATTGGTTTGCTTCACTATACGCTGTTCTTAGCAATTTATTACCCCTAGTCTTTGGATGCATTTTAGCACAATTTGACGAGTTTGACATGGGCCCTTTCAAAGAGAAGTGGCGCAAATTATTCATTTCCGTGATACTCCTACTATCCTTCAACCTCGTTCTCTCAGGATTTATTGAGTCCTTTAATCAGATTGTATTGGGGCTCTTTAGTATTTTTTCAGATACGGAACTGTTCAATAGTTTAGTATTGGTTATCTCCAATTTCTGGATCCAACTTTATACTATCCCAATACTTTTCTGTCTGCTCAGTGGAGGTAAAAAAATCTCAGAAAAAACTAATAAAAAATTAGACGATTCGCTCATTGATGGTTAACTCAGATACTAAAGTTGTCCACCCAAAACAGCAACGAGTTTATACATTGATCGTTCACCGTCTTGATCAGTGACAAAAACAAGAACAATATAAGTTCCGATTGCAGCCTTCATTCCGTCATCATTGATACCGTCCCAAAATAAGGTGCCCGTTTGCCCCATAAAATAATTGTCTTTTATTTCACGAATTGGTCTACCTTGATTATCGTAAATATTTACATCTACTACATTATCCGTTCCGATAAGATCAAAATTAATGGCTAGAATGTCATTATAACCATCATTGTCTGGAGAGAATAATTGTGGATCCAAGGAAACATCACCGACACTTGTTGGCATCGCAAATTGTGAGTTTTGATAACCGGGTGTTCCCCAATCGACATTTTCAGAAGCTGTATGCCAATTGTCTGGGTTATTCATGCCGCCTCCAAATGTGATTCGCTCCAATGATTTACCATGATTATCATTTAATAAAACATAATGGTAATCTTCATCGTAATGAAAGAAGTCTACAATCAATGTATCAGCATCTAATAAAAAAACGGTACCTGAATCATTCGGATAAGTTGGTAGATCGGTTTCTAAAAAACGTCCGGTTGCATAGATCGGAAAAAACTCAATTACGGCAGTA
>Ga0181558_10003260_pt1 | contig 15018 bp, 11 predicted proteins | sample 011ome_22_FD_133754 | JGI IMG/M metagenome (GOLD analysis project Ga0181558, IMG submission 133754) | Coastal salt marsh microbial communities from the Groves Creek Marsh, Skidaway Island, Georgia - 011507BT metaG (megahit assembly) | ecosystem: Environmental > Aquatic > Marine > Intertidal...
CGCGCGTCCTGTCTGTGGTGCCGAATGTCCGATCTCATGCATGCATGCGTGGGACGCCAACCCCTCGAGATGGGGGCGCGGCGGCGGCGACGCGTGCGCGCTTCGTGCGCGCGTCATACGACGTCGGAAGAGGAGGAGACGACGACGCGGCATAGAGGGTGACTTGACGTAGGGCGTCGACCGCGGACGACGACGACGACAGTGCGCGACGATGTTGCGACGGAACGCGCGTTTGCGCCGGGAGTTCATCTATCGCAAGTCGCTCGAGGGCAAGGCGCGCGAGTTGTACGAGAAGAAGCGCACGATTCGACAATGCTTGGAGGATGGTAAGGTTATTCCCACCGAGTTACGTCGAGAAGAGAGCGCGTTGAGGGAGGAGTTGGCGATGGAGGATACGCGCACGGCAACCTACGGGGCCAACGTCGCGGATGACGAGTACGCGAGGGCGAATGAAAGCGAGCCTCGGGTGTTGTTGACGACGTCGCGCGATCCTTCGAGTCGATTGACGCAGTTTGCGAAAGAGTTGAAGTTATTGTTTCCCACGTCTCAGCGCGTGAACCGGGGGAGTCAGATCTTACCGGATTTAGCCGAACTTTGTCGTAGCGGCGGGTTCACCGACTTGGTCATGGTGCACGAGCACCGGGGCGAGCCGGATGGGTTGGTGATTTCGCACATGCCTTTCGGACCGACGTGTTACTTTGGGTTGTCAAACACGGTGATGAGGCATGATATCAAGGACCAGGACATCGGACACGTGTCCGAAGTGTTCCCGCATTTGATTTTGGAAAATTTTAGCACGCCTTTGGGCAAGCGCACGGCGACGGTGCTCAAGCACTTGTTTCCCGAACCCAAGGCGAAGAGTAAGCGCGTGGTGACGTTTGCGAACGATGCAGATTATATATCTTTACGTCATCACACGTATGAAATGCCTCGTGGTGCGAAATCCGTCGCCCTCACCGAGGTTGGACCGCGCTTTGAAATGCGCTTGTATCAAATCAAACTCGGCACCGTCGAGCAAGACGACGCCGACATCGAGTGGAGCTTGCGGCCATTCATGCGCTCGGGTAAGAAGGCGCGATTGTAGAACATCTTCGAATACACAGTATTAGAATCAATAAAAGCAAATAACAAAACAAATCACTACTACTAGAATAAACGCGGCGCGTGCACCATTCTCACGCCGAGCCTTCTTTTGTGTACGCCACGTCCAAGCCCTCTACAGAACCACCCGATCGATCGTGCTCTGGGATGTGCGTGACGTCGTTGAACACTTGCAAGCCGACGCTCTCGCCGTCCTCCGCGACGTCAAAGCGCAATTTATGCACGCACGCGTTTTGTGAACAAAACAACGACGGCTGCTTACCAGTCGTCCTTGGCGCATTAAATAACGTTTTGAACAACATATCAATAAACATCCCGTGCGCGACAATGTATAAATCCTTCGCTGGTTCCTCCAGAGCGTTCATCGCGCGCGCGCGCGCCCACAACCACTCCGCCGTCCCGCGCGCGCGCTCTTGCGCGTCGCGCACGCTCTCGCACCCACGCTCGGGTGACCACCACCCGTGCTCGAGCTCCAGTGGAACATCACACGCCGGAAACGCATCTTCCATCTCCGCCTTGGTCATCCCAGGTAAACCCACGACGCCGCCGCCTCCGCCGCCTCGCGCGCCTCGAAAACACCCCCCGTGCTCGTGTAAATCCGCGCGCACGCCAAACCTCACCCCGAGCCCGCGCGCGAGGGCATCCGCCGTCATCAAACACCGTCGCATGGGTGAACTCCACACCTCCACCTCGCGCGACGTCGACGTCGACGTCGAACTCGACCTCGACCTCGCCCCGCCGCCTCGCGCGCGCACCGCCGCGCACTGCGCCAGCCCTCGCGCGGTCACCCCAGGATCGTGCTCGCGCGCGTCGTTCTCGATCGTCGCCACATCCAGGGCGTTATTCGTGCTCTCCGCGTGTCGCATCACGTACACATCCATCGTCGTCGTCGCACCGTCGTCGTCGTCACCCACTCCCGTCAGCGTCATTCATGCATTCGGACTTTCACTCATTCATGCATTAATTCATGCATGCATTCATCATCAATTCGGTCACGCATTCGGGGCGGTGTACGCCAACGCCACCGCATGTCCGAACACATCCATCCATCCATCCATCCATCCACGCCCGCGCGTCCTCGCCCGATGATGTCGAGCGCGAATGCGAATGCGAATACGAATGCATCATCATCATCCGACGACATCGAACGTCACAATGCGATGGGGTGCGCCCCGTCGTCGTCGTTCGCGTCGACGACGACGGCGTCGGACGTCAGGGGCGATGGCGACGTGCACGACGACGACGACGGTGGTGGTGGTGGTGCGACGACGACGACGACGACGACGACGACGACGGTGACGTTCGATGGCGATGGCGATGGCGACGACGACCATGGTCACGCGATGCGGAGGTCGTCGATGCAGTCGCGGTCGATGCGCGGACGATCTCACGTCGTCGCGGGTGGTGGCGCGCGTTTACGGGGCGGTGGCGGAAGTGCGCAGGCGCAGGCGCAGGCGGACGTGCGTCGCGTTGGGTCTGGGCGGTTGACGCGCGCGTCGTTGCGGGCGGGGAGCGGCGAGGGGTTGGTGACGGCGACGACGACGTCGGGCACGGTGTTGCGGTCGCCGACGAGGACGAGTGGTGGTGGTGGTGGTGGGGATTGGTCGGTGCATCGCGGGCAGGCGATGGGGCGGGACGCGGCGGCGGGCGCGGGGAGGCTCGAACGCGGCGGCGACTCGGGCGGCGACGGGCGCAAGGCGGGTCGGTTGAGCTCGGACGCGCGGTGGAGCGTGGGCGGTGGAGCGGTGCGCGCGGAGGAGGATCAGGGGACGCCAACCAAGGCGGCGGCGGCGTTTACGGGGGCGCGTGCGAATGCGCCCGCGTCGCCGCCGCCGCCAATCGGCGCGCACTCGTACGCGCAAAAGCGCGCGTGGCACAAGCGCACGATGAGCGAAGATCCCAACAGCACGCCGTCGGCGTTTGGGCGGTGGGCGCTCGGGAGCTCCAAGTCTCGCGGCGGTCCACGGCGATCGGAGACGACCGTTTACGAGGACGGAGGGGTTGAGCATTACGCGGGCGGCGACGCGACGGGGGCGGGGACGCACCGGAGCGCGCACGGCGGCGGGATACAGGACGTCATTCAAGCCCTGCGCGAGCAGCAAAATTTCGTGCGACAGCTCACGGTGGAAACGATTAGATTGTGTCGACCGATGTGTGAGCTTGAACCTTCTATCGATGCGTTGATGCGACTGAAAGCTATTGATCGCGAAGCGGCGGCGCGAGTTCAAACTTGCCTCGACGCCGACGCGCGCCCGAACGGCGCTTTCGACGGGAAATTACGACGGGCGAATTCATCCACGAGCACATCGCCAAACGTAGCGGTCGCGAAAACAGGCCTGGCCAAAAAAGGGCGCGTGGAATTTTCGCTAGATGACGTCGAAGCCGAGTTGGTGAGCGTGCAGCGACTCATCCAATGACGACGAGACGCGTATGTTAGTACTTTGAAACGCGACGTCTTTACGGACAATAAAAAGCTCTCATCGCGGGGTGCGGGGCGTATGTTTATAATATTAATGTATACCAGGTTGGTTTTTATCTTTTGCGAACGACGCGTGTATTTGTATGAGTGAAATGTGTAGATTCACAAGCCAAAACTAGAAATGAACTATAAGTTTCAACTGAGACCAGACAAAAGCGCGCACGGCGCGTCGCGGTGTTTAATCGAACAAGTCGAAGTCGGCGGTTTCTTCCTCTTCGTCGTCTTCTTCGACGACAGCCGCCTTGGCCGCACCACCGCCAGCGGCGGCAGCGGGGGCAGCAGATGCGAAGGCACCCGGGTTAGCGAGGTAGTCCTTGACCTTTTGCGCGAGCTCAAACGTGTACTCGGTGCCGATGGAAATAGCGAGCACGTTCTTGTACGCGTTGATGATGGAGTGCGGCACGGACGCAAGGGTCGGGTAGTTCGTCGCGAGAGAAATGGACGCAACTTGCTTGACACCTTCCATGAACTTGGCTTCGAGCGAGGCGTTGGTGATGTCCAAAACAGACGACGGGTACATGGCACCCTTGTCGTACACTTCGAGCACTTCCAAACCGTAGGTGAACGGAGTGTACTTCATCTTACTGAGCAAAGACGCAATGGAAGAGGTGACACGGTCACCAACCTTCAACGCAACGATGTCGTTGATGATTTCAATCGTACCCTTGTTAATCTTCGTCGCAATGTTGAGCGTTTGGAAGAAAGACGTTTGGGACGGTTCCATACCAGTCGGACCAGCCGGAACGATGACTTCAACCGGGGCAATAGCATTGACACGCGCAGGGGCCGGCACAACGAACTGCTTAATCTTGGTGCGGACATCCAACAAATCACCCTTGGTGAAGATGATACCGACGTTGCCGACGAGCTTGTTAGCCAAGATCATCCACGTGTCGTCGCCCTTTTCTTCGCAGTACTGCGTGATGCACTTGCGCATCAACGTGTTCTTACCCATGAGCACGACGGATTCCGGGCGAATGGACTGTAGAGGATGAGAAAACACAACACGAGTACACACGTCAGTCACGTGCACGAATACGTTACGGCTTGAAACCAGCGCCGTCGGACGAAGACCACGTCAAGGACGACCATCGAGGGCAAACTAGGGCTTTCACCCGTCACGCGCACATCGCCCAATACGTACCGCGCGGATGTCCATGAATTGTCGGGAACCGACGTTATCGGCGTGAACCAACAAGGCGGTGTCATAGTTGTCGAGCAACTGGGCCACGCGCTTGGCGTAGCCTTGTTTCTTGATGAAAGCCGCGGACGGCATGATTGCTTTTGAGGTCTTGAGTGAAACTTAATGAACGGCGGGACCAGTCTGTTTATAGACTTATACAGTAGGAGAGTGCGTGCGTTTTACACTTCTTTAACCCGTGCGCCGTGTACGAGAATTACGTTAATACGTTATTCGCGTGTGAGCTTGATTGCAACTCGTGCGAGTCGCAAAGAGGCGGATTGGGCTTCACACGCGCGCGCGTCGTGCGTCGGGGGCGATCGATCTAAAACGAACCACCACCATCGGGGCGTGCGATGCGTGCACTACGTTTGGTGCACTACATAGACTTGATTTTTGTGATTATATTAATGGTCACGGTTTACATGTAAATCTAGACACGGAGTGAAATTTTTTTATCGACTATTTTTTCCTCCACTATGTGTTTGTGTGTATGTGTGCGCGCGATGGACGTTAGGCCACCATGGCGTCGTCGCCGCCGACTTCGTTGAACATGTAATCCGACTGGTAGTCAACCAAGAATTGCGTCGAACGCTTGACATCTAAAAACATAGCGTACACCTTAGAGACGTCTTGGATGTCAACCTTGGCGGATTTGCGCTTGGACGCGGCCAAGGAGGCGGCGGAGATGAGCTGGATGGCGTATCGCAAGCTCGTTTCGCAACCGATTTTACACAACAAGTCCTTGGCGTTATCCGTGAGCTCAACATCTTCCTCTTCGCAGCGGATTTCCAAAATAGCTTTGATCTCACGCTCGTCGTACGGCGTGGTGTGGATGATTAACAAACGATCGAGGAGATCGATCGGGATTCCGTGCGGGGACTTGAACTCGGTGCCGCGAATTTTAGTGATGCCTCTGTTCGTGGCGACGACTAGGATTGGAGCCAAATCGTTTTCGAGCGCGCGGTTCAAAAATGAGAAGCATTCAATATCAAGCATATGCACTTCGTCGATGAACAAAACCCCAGGGATAATTTCTGCCTTGCCCTCTTCTTTCCACTCGCTCACCTTGGTGTCAATTTGCTCGCGAATCTCGGCGCGAATCTCTCCGGTATCACCCGCAAAGAGAGCTAAAAATCCTTGCGTTCGCGAGTTGATGACGTCAATTTCATGCAAGGACACCATATGCACGACTTCCTGACGCTTTTGAAGCTCGCCATCTGGGCAAGCGACGAACTTTGTCGTCGCTCCCATGGCGTCGTAATCGCGAGACCGAGAGAAAGAGCGGCCCAACTTTGTAATTCTCCCGCTCGCCTTGTCAATGTTGATCACGTCTCCCGCATTCACCTTGGCCTTGCTCAGCGCTTCAATCATCTTCGTCCCGAGGTCGTACACCGTCTCCATATCGCTCGTCTTCATGGTCAATTTCCCAACCTTTGCCGCGCCGACGTTGCCCACCGGACGGTCAATTTCAATCTCCACCACCTCACCCTCAATCACCTCGGTTTCTTCCTTAATCCTCACCCCGATCGCCTTCCTAAATGCCTGCGTCAACGCCTCTGTCTTTGACATCTCCATAGAGAATATCTCACTCGCCGCCATGCTCGCAAACGGCGTCTCGCTCCCCAACGTTTTCGCCATCCCCATCGCGATCGCCGTCTTCCCGGTCCCAGGTTGCCCCGCGATGAGCACGCCTCGTCCGGCAATCGTGCCATCGGCAATCATCTTCGCAATCACTCCCGCAGCTTTACGCGCTTTCAACTGTCCGACTAAACCTTGCGACGCGTGGCGCGCATCGAGGGCGTCATCGAGACCGAGTCCGCGCACGTGCGAGTGCGCGCCCGTGCGTTCGACGCGCGTCAGCGTCGTCGACGCGCTCGATGGCACCACCGCGATGTCCGCGGGCATCGTGTGCGTGTGTGTGCGTGTGTGCGTGTGCGTGTGTGTGCGCGCGCGCGGCGTACGTCGCGTCGACGTGTGCGGTGAATGCTGCGCGCGGTTGGCCGCAATTCAATTGGTTGCGTGGCTTTGACTTTTTTGAGGCTGAACGCGCTCGCGCGCGTGTTTAGGTGTGACAATCTATGCGTACGTGCGTACGTGCGTGCGTGCGTGGCTATGGTGTATGTGGTGTGTATTGCATGTTTATCTCGCACGTACGCGTTTACTCGCCCGCGTGGCGACGGCGGTGGATTTGGTTTTCTTCGACGACGGCGGTTTGGGCGGCGGCTGAGACGAAGACGAAGGAGACGCGTCGTCCGAAGCGGAATCATCATTGGATTCAGCAATGATATCGTCGTCGTCGTCGTCGTCGTCGTCGTCGTTAATATCAATGTCTTCGTCATCGTCGTCATCATCATCGTCGTCTTTGCCGTCGAGCTTGGATGGATCAAACGCGCCCGCGATGTCGTTTTCAATCATATCGGCGTAGTCATCCGCCGAGGCGAATAAACCAGTGCTGGCAAAGTCTTCGCCCCCAAGGTCGGCACCATCATCGTTGGCATCCGGTGATGGGCCTTTCTTAACCGCGCGTTTGATTGCTTTAACGGCGCTATCGTCGTCTGATTTCTTTGCCGCCTTTGTCGTCGCGGGCGACTCCTTGAGCATGTACCCAGGCGGTTTACCGTAGGCTTTGGCGAGCGCAGCCAAGTCAAAGCGATCATCCTCGATGGCTTCTTCTAATTGCTCAGCTCTGGCAAATTCTTCATCCGCTTCTTGGTCGCTATCTTCATCGAACGAACTCTTCTTGATCTTCTTGAGCTGCGACGCAAGCTCTTCGTCGTCGGAATCAGAAGCGTCGTTGATGTTGATTTCATCCACACCCAAATCGTCGTCGCTCGCATCGCCTTCGGATTCAGAATCATCATATTTCTTCTTCGGTAACTCGCCGTCATCATCCGATCCATCATCTTCGCTATCGTCATCCTTTTTGGTCTTTTTATCAGCCTTCTTTTTCGCTTGAGATTTCTTCTCCTCCTTGTTGGAAAAGTAGCGATGGAAGAATACTTCAGACGGGTCGACCTCAGATTCCATGAGGGACGCGAATTCTTCAGTACCTGGCAAATAGTTCGTGTGTGTACCCGAGTCGACGGCACGCATGACATCCGAACCACCTTTGGTCTTCTTTTTCACCTTCTTTTGTAACCATTTATCTAAGAAGACGGTGAGCGTCATGTCGTTGAGCGGATCGCCGGTGTACGTGATCGCGTTGCCCTCGAGCAACGTTCGAGACATTGCAGAGACCGAGGGATGCGCATTGGCGGCGAGAATTGTGAGCTCCCACCAGCACGACGTCTCGGCACGGGCGTACAACGGATCTCTCTTCTCCATGTCGTACCTCAAACTTTCCTTTGGATGCTGCTGCGCTCGAGTTTCATTCGCGCCGTCGTCGTCGTCAGATGATTCATCACCCAAATCCTTCTTGGACTCTTCATTAGTACGATGTGACGTATCATCGCCCTCAAAAACTCCCGTTCGTTCAGTGTCTTCGGCGTCGTCTTTGAAGTGTTCGTCGCCATCTTCGTCGGTTTCACGGGGTTGGCGAATCGCGTTCCAATGCGACGGTTGCTTGGCCAAAAACTCGCTGATAGCCATCAGAGATCCACAGGCGAACGTCGCAGGCGCTTGCGCGGCCACTTGCAAAAGGCGTTTGACTAATGCCGCCGCACGCTTGGGCACGACGTCTTCGCGCAAACTTCTGAAGACGAGCGAAAGAATCTGTGCAGTGTTCGTCGAGCGCAAAAGTCCGGGATGTAACAATAACGCGTACAGCGCGCGGTAGTACCTATCACTCACCGATGATCGAGCAGACAAGAGCTGAAACAGGAGCATCATCGCTTGCAACGCGCCGCTGAGGTTGGGCGAGTGCGCAATGGTGAACAACGCTGGAGAGATGCGATCAATCAACGAGTCCACCTTTTCGCTCGCCACGTACGGAAACGCGCGGTTAATCCCTGTGAGTAATGCTGACACGACGCGCGCGTCTACACCGGCGCCAATCTGCGCCGGCTGCGACTTTTTATCATCCTTGCCTCCGCGACCACCGCGACCACCGCGACCGCCGCGACCGCCGCGACCGCCGCGACCGCCGCGGCCTCGACCGCCGTCGCGATGACGCTGCTTTTCCTTCTTTTTCGCTTCAAGGGCCGCCGCGGCGGCATCGTCTTCGGGATTTTTCTTCAGCGATAACTTGTACAAATACTGAAACAACCCGAAGTATGTTTCGATGAGTTGCTCAGCCAACGCCGGGCCGTCACCTTTGTGTGATAATGAAATTTGATTCAGCATGACGGCGGCGTAGTACTGCGCCTTCAAGCCGACGCCGCGACGAAAGGTGAACGCCTCTACTTCTCGCGCAACGATGCGCTTCATCGCAGGGTGTGCTTTGATGAGCTCTAAACATAAATGTGATGCCGTCGATGCGAGCTTGCGTGACGGGTCACCGAGCTTGTTGACTAGGATGCTCAACAGTTGGCGCTCGCCTTCGGGCTTGGCTTTGAGCAACGCGAACGCACTCTTTAACGACTTTTCCTTCAAAATCGGCAAAGGATCGCGCGAGAGCTCGTCGATTGCGCCAATAAAACGTAAATACATGCGTTTGATGGCGTCTTCGACGTACCAATACATCAACCTTTTACGTTCGTGCGGCGCGCTCGCCGCGAGCGAAAGCGGTTGTTCGCTGAAATACTTTAATTTTCGATCAGGGAGCAAACCTTCTCGAAACAACGCCTCCAACGCAGTGATAGCCTGCACGGCGCTACGCTTACCACCACTCGCACGCGCGCGTTCAACCAGTCCTAGTAAGTTTTCCAGCGCCTTTAAGTTTGCCGCCGGATCCTCGGTGACGCTCAAAACGTTTGCCGCCACCTTATCGCTCGCCGTACCAGACGTCCTCACGAGCTCGAGCCACTTTGCATTGGCATCGCTATGACGCTTCATGCGCTTCTCATACGTCCCCACGCGTTCCTCTATCGCATGCTTAGCCATGGCCTCTTTCGCTTCGAGCTCGGCGCGCGTCGGCTCAGCCGTCGCCTTTTTCGCCGCCGCCGCCCCCAACTCGCTCGTGAGCTGCGCAGACATCTCATACCACGTCCCCGTGAGCCTATCACCAACACCACGCGCATGATTCTCATCATTCCCACCACTCCCTTGTACGGGCCTAGGACCAGCACCAGGATTCCACGGCCGCTTCTTCTCGCCCGCCCCGCCCGCGCCCGCGCCCGCGTCTTTGGACCCGTCGCCGTCGCCACCGTCGCCACCGTCGCCCCGTCGCCCTTTCGTCACCATCGTCGTCGAACCACGCCCACGTGTCTTACTCGCACCACCACCACCCGTCATCGTCGTCGTCCCATCCCGCGCGCGCAGCCTCGCCGCCGCCTCGAGATGCGCGGCGCGAAAATCCCTGTCATCGAACCCGCGCTCGACGACGCTCGCCGCGCCATCGCGCGTCGCGCCAGGCGCGAATCCTAACGCGCTCGCCAACGCCTTGACGTCATCCCGCAGGTCGTCATCGGTCGTCGTCGTCATCGACCACGACGCGGCGCGCGGTGTGGACGCGCGCGCACATCCACGTTCGACTTGACGTCACGAAGTCACCCAATGTTATTAGGGTTTGGGCGCCGCATTGGGTGACGGTTCGAATCTCGTCATCGTGCGTCGTCGTCGAGGTGCGCGCATCGTCGTCATAGATTGATGAACGACGAAGGGAAGACGCGATGCGCGCGAGGGACGATCGGGGACGTGGCGATGCACAAGACGACGACGACGACGACGACGACGACGACGGAGGACGTGGACGCGGGACAGGGGCGTGGTGACCGCGGCGACGGGCGCGGCGGGCGCGGCGTCGGGGTTCGGGTGCTGCGGTTGCGGGAGATGACGATCGGGGATGTGGTGCGCGTGATGCGCGAGAGTGAGCACGAGACGTTTCCAACGAGTGATAATACAATGATTAGCGTTCGAGGGGTGTTTGATGTGTTTGTGAAGGCGGTGGTGGATGGGTTGACGAAGCCCGAGGAACCGAGCGGGACGGGACGACGCGTCGGGGAGACGGCGCTCGCGGAATCGAGCACGGCGGAGACGGTGGGGTTGATCAAGCTACCGCCACGCGCGACGACGATGAGGACGACGATGCGAGTGGAGGAACCGACGAATGTGCTTGAGGAGTTGTATAACACGCCTGCGACGGCGTTGAGCGAGACGTCAACGCCTCTCGTGGAGTGCGCGCCAGATGTTTTAATCGCCGACGTCGCGGGTATGCTCGATGAACGCGACGTACACGCGGTGTTTACCACGACGTTTGATGGTGAACGCGCCATCGTGACTGCTGAAGATATCTTGAGATACCTGTGCCCGATTCAAGACGCGTTGCGCGAGGTGGCGACGTTTGACACGGAGGCGTTCAACGCGCTCTTTCGGTCCCCGAGAGACACCTTTTTAGCGGTGCGCCAAGAACACAACATGGACTTGACCACGGCTGACGTGATGTGGTGGATGCACGAGCAAAATGTGAACGCCGTGGCTTTTTTCGAAAGCACGTTCAGAGTGCCGGGCGACCAGCCGCTGTACGGCTCAGTCTTTGTCGAACTCTCGACGCGCGACTTGCTCGATGTGACGCCCGACAACTTTCACACGGTGTTTGAAACCGACCCAGTAGCGTACATTGCCATGAAACGAGCGGGCGTGTTCGTGCAGTCTCAAACTATCGCACTCGACGCACACGAACGCGGCGCGCGCGATACCATCGCCGCGCTCGCTGAGAAAAATCCACCGCGCTTGCCCAAGCGCTTTTACATTTTTCAACGCGACGTCGTCCGCGCGATGACGCCGCTCTCATTACTCCGCGTCCTCGTCGCCGCGCACGCGCGCTCTTAGGCGACGACATCGACATCGATATTATCCTCCTCTGCGTGAAATGAAACGAAATCAAATGAAATCAACCCCAATGCGTCGTCATGGCTGGCTATCATCGTTGAACCCGCGCCCGTGGACCTTACGCCAAGTCAGTCGCGCGGCGGTGCCCCTTCGGTGTGGGGACAACGAACGTCACACCCCGACGTCGCGCGCACGGGTGTGAGCACGCGTCAACGACATGGGCGACGTCAACGACGGAGACAACGACAAAGACGGAGACAAAGACGACGATGAAGGGCCGGTGTGCCGATTCTGCTTCGACCCCGCGCGCGCGAACGACGCGCTCGTGAGTCCGTGCGCGTGCAAAGGTGGACAAATGTACATTCACGAACAGTGTCTCATACGGTGGCAACGCATGGTTGTGGTACGTGAGCGTGCGCGTTGTCGATGTCGTTGTTTTTATCGTTCTCGTTCTCGTGCACGCGTGTGTGTTGTCGATTGCACGACGTGACTGACGCGGGGCCCTACGGGACGGATGCGCGCGCGCAGGTGAGTCAGCCCACGCATCCAATGTACTACGAGCGGGACCAGAGGCATAGCGTGTGCAATGTGTGCAAAGAAACGTTCAATACGCCACCACCGACGAGGTTAGTGTTGATGTCTTCATTTACCGGCGCTGAGATTGCGGCGATGATTGATGTTGGCTTTATTCTTGGCTCGCACGAAACGTTTAGCGACACGCTGGAGCGGAAGTTTTCAGAAATGTCACCCGAGTTGAGACGAGTTTGTGGATACGAACATTGGATTAAAGGAGCGTTCTTGATCACGAGTGTAAACCGAGACGATGGTGATGGCGATAGGGCAGTGCTCGATAGTCGATGGGGCGTCATTCGGCGACCGCGAACGGCAGACAACGACGCGGGCGAAGACGTCATCGTTGGCGTCAATCTTTCGGGCTGGCACTCTATGGAAGAGGTCGTGCGCGGCGAAAGTCGCTTGTTCGAAGCTGTCGATGGCGATAACGACGACGAGCCGACGGCTGGCATTAGCATTCGTATTGATGGCGGAAACGATGAAGTCGCGCGCGAAGTCGTCGGAGCATGGTTTGAACAAGCGATTGACAACATGTCAGAGGACGAAGACGAAGACGATGAAGAAGACGAAGACGATGAAGACCAAGACCAAGATCAAGAAGAAGAGCGTGGTGCCGATGAAGACGAAAGCATGAGCGACGAGGACAGCGATGACGACAATGACGACGGTGACGATGAAGAAGAAGATCATAGTGATGATGAACAACGCGATCCCAACGCTGATGAACAAGCCCAGGAGAACGAAAACGACGAAGACCACGCGCGCATTCGCCGCCGCCGCGTTCCTGAGCGTCAAATCGCCGGTCATATTCGCCAGCTTCTGTCACCTTTTGGTCCAATCTACGAAGTCTATAAACGCTATCGGCGACGACGCATGATCGGTAGCGCACTAAAGTCTGCAGCGGAGCGAATGAAGACTACAGTCGATGATATTACAAATGTGATTACCATCGATTCGCATACTGGTGGACCATGCGATGAAGACACAATTTCAATGTGCCTCGTCGTCGGTCACAACAGCGCTCCCGGATTCATCACTATTCCTGATCCTGTAGATGCAATTACTTTCGCATACGCGCAGTACGATGCACGAAGGACAGATGGTGACATTAAGGTTGGTTCCGTGGTGAACATTGTAGCGCGCGGCCCTGGCGAACCTAAACGCAGCGGCGTGGTGATTCAAGAAGTGGACTCATCGTCTGATAATTGGCGCATTGCCACCGCAGACGGTATCGCCGAGTTCCCACGCGATGCATTAGAAATTGAAGTGCCAACCAAGGGTGGTCGAGTGCTCGCGTTCTGGGGCACGGCGCAGTGGACGCGAGCGCAGTTGCTCGGAGAGATTGCCCGCGGGCATTGGGGACTGTTGAGAGCCGAACCTCGAGACGTGGCTGACGCGAAAACGACGTATCAGCGCATTCTTGATCGTGGCATGGCGTTCGCACCTCTCACTGAAATGACTGAAGAGTTTATGCGCGACGCTATGCAAACGATGAATCGCATTCGATCGACTGGACAAATAGAGCGCGCGGCGTCGCCAGCCATATGAGTGAATTTTTTTTGTACAGAATGATGATATGACTTGTAATAATGCAACTACGAATCGCCTAGCGGCGTTTTCTACCTTGCGCTTTCAGCTTGAGTTTATCCTGGAGCGATGCGCGCGCACGAACGGCGTCGTACTTTTTGGCGTCCTTTGCGAGGTTGCGTTTATTGTTTTCTTGCGCCTCCGCCGCGATTTTAGCCACGTGCTCATGCAACTCTTCCGAGGTGATGCCGTAGCAGTGCTCGACGTACGTTTTCAATGGTGCGACTTTACCTTTACCTCCGTACACACCGCGCCTCACGGCTTCGACTCTGAGCAATTCAATACACTTTGCGTGGTGCGCTTGAAGTCCCCAGTCCACGGGCGCCTTTGTCCAGTCGTCTCGAGGCTCGAGTTCGCATCCCCGTTCGAGAAGCTCCCGCACGACGTCTTCTCGCCCGTAACCAACGGCAAAATGAAGCGCCGTACGTCCAGCCGGGTCTTTCGCGTCCACATCGAACGTTTTAGAATCCAACAACTCTCGCACCTCGTCGACGCGACCTCTCCGCGCGCGCTCGTGCAACGCCGGCGCTTCAAACAACACTCGACCAGCGGGCCCGCGCGTGGCTCGATCGCTGCCATCGACGGCGCTCCACGTCCACTTCGAATGCCAATTTTTCGGTGGATCTCGCGCGTAATCCCTCGTCCTCCTCCCGTCATTCTCCGTGTTCGTGTGCACCGAATCGGCGTCATGGTCACCCATGGGCGTCGTCGTCCCATCGTCATCATCATCGTCACCATCGACGCCGACGCCGACGCCGACGCTCGGTGCGCGTTCACCCATGGCGTGTGACGCACGCCTCAATGCGACCTCGGGTGAATATCCCACACCGTGCTCGCGAGCACCGCTCTGATGTCGCGTCGTCGTCGTCGCGCACGTCCACGCCGTGACACGCGAAACGCCCATCGTCCATCGTCCATCGTCCATCGTCGTGGGTGGACGCGTGGTCCATCGTCGTGTGTGTACTATATACTGTATGCGCATACACGAAAACAATAAAACGCTCGCGAACACAATCGCACACGCATTCGTGCGTTTTTTTCCCCATGGTGGTGTTTTCGTGTCGGTCGTCGTGTGTCGTGGTCGTGCGTGGTCGTCGTGCGTGGTCGTGGTCGAGCGTCGCGCGGCACTCCGGGGTGGTGGCACGCGCGCGCTGACGACGACAGAGGACGACGATAGAGGACGATGTTGTCGACGACGACGATGACGACGACGTTTGCGACGACGACG
>Ga0181558_10003262_pt1 | contig 15016 bp, 12 predicted proteins | sample 011ome_22_FD_133754 | JGI IMG/M metagenome (GOLD analysis project Ga0181558, IMG submission 133754) | Coastal salt marsh microbial communities from the Groves Creek Marsh, Skidaway Island, Georgia - 011507BT metaG (megahit assembly) | ecosystem: Environmental > Aquatic > Marine > Intertidal...
GGCTTGCTGCGCATTCAATTTAGCAGCCAATACCGATAATGCTTGAGCCTTATTTTTATGCTGCGAACGGCCCTCCTGACACTCCACAACCAAACCGGTAGGAAGGTGAGTGATTCGTATAGCAGAATCCGTCTTATTAATATGCTGCCCCCCAGCTCCAGAAGCTCGATACGTATCAATCCGAAGTTCACTCGGGTTTATTTCAACATCTTGTAGCTGATCTGACTCAGGTAAAACCGCAACTGTACATGCACTGGTATGCACTCGACCCTGGGTCTCTGTTTCAGGCACTCTCTGGACTCGATGACCTCCAGACTCAAACTTTAATTGGGCGTAGACATTTTCACCGCTAATCTTTACTACGACTTCTTTAAAACCACCCAGATCAGATTCATTCTGTGAAATAATCTCTGTTAACCAACGATACTTCTCGGCATATTTCAAATACATCCTGAGCAAGTCACCAGCAAAGAGTGCCGATTCATCACCACCAGTTCCCGCTCGTATCTCTAAATATACGTTTCGACTATCATTAGGATCTTTAGGTAACAAAGCTTTCTGCAGAATACCTTCAAGAAAACGCTGCTTCTCTTCGCTTTCGAGAATTTCCGATTGAGCCATCTCACTCATATCAGGGTCATTAAGTAACTCTTTAGCTTCTGCGATAGTCTGGTCGGTCTGTAAATACTCTCTATAATTTACAACAACACGCTCTAATTCCGCATGCTCGCGGGTCCACCCCCTAAACTTTTCCATATCAAGCGTTGCATTCTCTGAGCTCATCAAAGCGTTGAGCTCTTCATGTCTTAATGACAATTTTTCTAACTTGTCTAATAACGATTGTTTCATTCTTTATTTTTATTTAGCCCATGGAGTCTTTCTAACGCCTCTGGGAGGCTTAGCTTTTCACTTGCTGCATCATTGCTCAATGCCCGACTAGGCTCGTCCATAAATTTATTTGATATAGCCCTAGACAGAGTTCTAACCACATCTTCGGGTTTGTCCCCTTTGGCAATTGAGGCAAGCGCTTTGTCCAACTCCCCTTGCATAATTTGCTCGCCATGCTGTCGATATTTTTTAATAACTGGGGTTATATTTTTCCGATCCAATCGAGATTTAAACTGAATCAACTTTTCTTCAATTATTTTTTCAGCTTCTCGCGCTGCATTCTCGCGATTTCTCATACCATCCTTCACAATTTTTCCAAGATCATCTACGGTATAAAGAAAAACATCGTCTAAATCAGAGGCTTCTGCCTCGATATCACGGGGCACAGCCAAATCAATCATAAGGATTGGCCTATGCAGTCTCATTTGAATGGCCTTCTCAACAGTTCCTTTTCCAATTATGGGTAATGGACTGCCGGTGCACGTGACAATAATATCGAACTCATGCAAGCGTTGAGGAATATCCGTTATTGAAAAACAGTTGCCATTAAGCTCATCAGCAAGCACTTGCGCTCGACGTAAAGTACGATTTGCAAATGATAGACTCTTAGCATTTAAGTTTGAGAAATATTCACTGCATAGGCGATTCATTTCACCAGCGCCTACAAAAAGAATTTTTGATTCCGAAAGAGAACCGAAAATTCTCTCACTCACCTTGGCAGCAGCTGCAGCTAAAGAAATTGAATGCGCACCAATATCGGTGGTTGTTCTCACTTGCTTTGCCACTGAAAAACTCGCATCAAATAGCTCTCTAAGTCTTGGCCCGAGGGTGCCCGCGGCACTTGCCATTCGAACAGAGCCTTTAAGTTGCCCAAGAATTTGGGTCTCTCCGAGAACCATAGAATCGAGCCCAGACGCAACCCTACAAGCATGCTGAAAAACAAATTGTTCACGATGCTTGTAGATGATAGAAGTAAGTTCTTGCAAACTAAATCCTCGATAGCGAGAATACCAAGAAACAATCCCGTCAACGTCAGATGCCAAACCGTAAATTTCTGTTCTATTACAAGTGGAAAGAATCACCGACTCACTGATCGAGCTCGAGCTATTGAGGCTTTTTAAAGCCGCCTCAATCTCGTGTTCACCTATCGCCAACATCTCCCTTAGCGGTAAAGGACATCTATCGTGGTTAACCCCGATTGAATAATATCTTTGTTCCTGAATTTTCAATTGTTATAAACGCTTTTGTTTACCGAAAAGACCGATGATTAAACTTACGATATTACCTCTAAGCCGACAATCAATAAAATTACAGCCTGTACTTCAGTACAAAAAATATGACTCAGATTCTGGGCGTTCAGATTGGTCCTGGCAAACAAGTTGAAAAATGTTAGGGCTATTTTAAACCTATTAACAACTTGCCTTCTTAACTGCGCCTATAGGTACCGATATTTCCGTAGGCTTGCTGAGGAGTTCGAATAACAAAATTACACGAGCAACCCCATCGGGCTCTTTGAAGATGGCTTCTATGGTCTGAAAAGCCCCGTGAGTAAAGGTTACTTTATCACCCGGTTGATAAGCCTTCACCGGATAAGCCAATAATGCGTTTTCAACAGCCTGCACATCACTGACCGTTTCATCGTCCAACTCAGAAAATATTTCTCCAACTTTTAAAACCCTAGAAATACCTCGTACGTATCGTAGCGTATGACCAATATTTCGAATGAGCATCGGTTCGTTACGGAGAAAAATATATCTGGGGAATAATGGCTCTGAACCAACAGAAAAAGATCCACCAGCTATTTTCTCTTTTGGTCTCCGAGGAAGATATACAGTCGCCCCTAATGTCTCGAGATTTCTTTTCACTCTTAACTCCTGAGCGGGCTTTGTATAAATCACCATCCAAGACAAATTGGTACTCCTATTTAATCTTTTTCACCACTCAGCCTAAACCGCATGTGATTTAAACTGAAACTATTGATCCGATAGATATATAAATTTTAGCATGCAAAAAATTATCATATAAAAATGAGTATCAAAGTTTTTCTCGACATTATTGGCCCAATTAATGCTCTCTATATCAATCGATTAGGATATTTGCTATATCTTCTTTAAACTAAATTTTTTTGATAATAGCTAACGGGCAGCCGCCCTTTTTACAAGCTTATAAAGGCGGCGAAGGGACCCGCCTCTCGAATCAGTCACGGGGTAGAGTTTAGGCTGACAGCTCAGGAGCGACATCCCTACGTTATTTAATAACATTGAGTTCTGATCCTAGTCAGGAGCATAGTTTTTATTGGCAATGAATCAAATGAGATTATAAATGGTACCTTCGTACCCATAAATTCTGCGGAAAGCATACCCTGAAAAAAATCTAGTTGTCCGCATAACAGGTGACTTGATTGCAAGGTACGGTATATCAAACGACAAAAAACTATTCGGATTTAATTTATGAATTAGTTATATCCATGGCCGTTATCTTTTGCTGCAAGTGAACCCAGTCCAGAATCTCTTTGCTCGGGACATAACCGTCCACCAGTTGCTGTACCATCTGACGGATCACACCAATATCATTTGCACTAAGGGCAATCTTCAAGGCATGGAGTTTGGGCTCAAACTGGTCCCAGGGAATAAACTTTTCTCGGGCTTTCATGATGCTTGGGTGCAGGGTAGCTGCGGGATTTTCACCAATAAGTAATTCTTCGTAAAGCTTCTCGCCTGCGCGCAGGCCTGTAACTAAAATCTCGATATCGCCATCTGTGTGCGCCTCGTCCTTCACTGTCAAACCCGAGAGCTCCACCATCCGCCGTGCGAGGTCGATAATCTTGACCGGTCGACCCATATCCAGCACGAATACATCACCGCCCTTAGCCATAGCACCTGATTGAATGACCAGTTGCGCAGCCTCCGGAAGGGTCATGAAGTAGCGCGTCACATCTAAGTGAGTGAGAGTGATTGGGCCGCCATTGAGAATCTGTTCCCGGAATTTGGGCACCACTGAGCCCGACGACCCCAGCACGTTACCAAAGCGCACCATACTAAATTTGGTATCGCTCTTTTTATCTGCCAAGGCCTGAAGTGCCATTTCAGCCAGCCGCTTGCTCGCACCCATTACATTGGTCGGGCGTACCGCCTTGTCGGTGCTAATGAGCACAAAATCAGACACACCATTTTCTATGGCGGCTTGAGCGGCATGCAGCGTGCCCATCAAGTTATTCTCTATGCCTGCCGCTGGATTGTGCTCAACCAAAGGAACGTGCTTGTAGGCGGCAGCGTGATAAACGATATCAGGACGCCAGGAGGACATAATTTCCCGCATGCGAACTTCGTCCTGGACCGATGCGATCAGTGGCAGCAATGTAATCGACGTAGCACCCCTATTAGCCGAAATCTTCTCTTTCAACTCCTGTTCTATGTTGTAGAGGGCAAATTCACTCTGCTCGACCAGCAATAGCTTAGCCGGACCAACCATCAATATCTGGCGACATAATTCGCTACCGATAGAACCCCCAGCCCCAGTCACTAACACTATTTTGCCCAAGATATTCTTGGCAATGAGAATCCGGTTTGGCATAACCGGCTCACGACCAAGAAGATCGTCAATGTCCAGTTCCTGCAAATCGGAAACGCCTACCTTGCCCGTGGCCAGATCTGTCAAATTTGGCAAAGTGCGCACACTCACCGATGCACCACGGATCTCGTTAAGGATCTCGTTCCGACGCTTACGTTTTATGCTAGGCATTGCGAGAAGCACGTAGCTGATATTGAACGTGCTGACCAAACTCCTCAGATCAGCCGGATTATAAACTGGCTGGCCGTTGACCACATTACCCTGTAGCCGATCGTCGTTATCCAAGAATCCTACTACTCGCATTTCGTGGCTGGCGGCTATCGCGATGGCCAACTGCCGGCCGGTGTTGCCTGCTCCGAAAATGAGGACCTTTGGTGTGGCTGCACGCTTTAGACTGTAATGGTAATGGCCCCCAAGCCAGAACCGCGCCAGCCCTCGGGCCACACCCACGAACAACAGCAACAGAATGGGCTGGATGATGCCTACCGTTCGAGGCACATTTGCTACGCCAATAACAGTAAAGATAACGAAAAAGAGCAGGCCGTAAATACCCACTGCTCGGGCGACGGCCAATAATGCAGGCAAGCCGCTGTATCGAAAAATAGTACGGTATAAGCCTGATATGAGGAACAGTGGCACAGTCAGCATCACAGAAGCCAAGGATGCCCACATCGCTCCCTCTCCCCACTGCGAATGCCTTGTGAACCCAACGAATTCTCCAAGGCGTAAATAGTAGGCCAACCATATCGTCAAAAAACAAAGACTTATATCCAACAAGATCACGACAACTCGCTTGACCCATCTGGGCAATCCAAGTATTGGCGCCGACAGTTGAAATATAGGTTCTTTTAACACTGCCCACCCTCCATCATCATCGTTATCCACTTCATTTAACATGTTCTCCAGTTCCTCTCCCCAGAGGAGTCAATAAGAGATACCGAAAGTAGTTTAGCAAAGTCAAGGTCTGGATCATTTGCACGTCAGTATCAGCAAGAAGGCTTGAGGTAGACATGTCAATGCCCTGTATCTGCGCCAAACCGGTAATTCCAGGACGAACCTCAAAAACCCCACGAATCTCACGCTCAGCAATCAACTCCTCTTGATTAAACAGACATGGGCGTGGCCCCACCATGCTCATCTCACCCCTTAGCACATTCCACAACTGGGGCAATTCATCCAACTTGGTAGAGCGCAGAAATTGTCCAAACGGTGTGATTGCAGACTTATCTACTAAGTGCGTCGCAACCGAAGTCGTATCAGGCTTCATCGTACGAAACTTTAACAGCACAAAAGCCTGCTTATTTCTACCCACACGCTGTTGGCGAAACAGCGGAGACCCCGTATCCCACCTTACTATAAGCCATAACAAGACTAATACGGGCAGTCCAAGGGTCAACCCAAGCAGAGAAAACAAAACATCCAAGAAACGTATCAACGTACCTAGCCTCCGGCAAGCCTAATTAAATCCTTATCCAATGCTGCAGACGTGTGCCAGCCTAATAATTCACACATCTTACCGATATCCATTCGTAACAAACCATACAAAATTTTGAACCTCTTTGCCTTGCTGGAACAGCGAGCACTGGTCGTATGACACCCCAAGTGACGTCGGCGCGCACCGTTTGACACGTTACCAATAATATAGAGTACGGCGCTTAGGCGAGAAAAATCAGAACAAAAGTGACAGATATTTACAAACTCCTAAAACAATCTCGGACCAAGGACATTAATGAAATCGCTGGCTCTTTTAAACTTTGGCAAGCCTATCCTCATAAAGATTTCTCATCGCGTTAGTCACAATCTCTTGTGTAAAGTACGTCTCAACATATTGACGAGCAGCCTGGCCTCTTATAGATCTTTCCCTTGGATCCGATAACAGGCTGTCGAGTGTTTTTGACAAATCTTGAATATTACCCGGTTCATGCATCCAGCCTGTTTGTCCCTCAATAACCGCCTCAGTAAGGCCATAAATCCTTGAGACTAATGCAGGCACACCACAGGCAGCAGCCTCAATAACCGAAGACCCGAACCCCTCTCGATAACTCGGCATACAAAACAAATCAGCGGCTTGCATAAACCGTTCGGGTAACGGTGTAAAACCAACTCTTTTGACCTTGCTCATCGAACCACCTAACAGCATCTGCATCTGCTGAAAGTAATCAGCCTCATCTGGCCCCACTACCCAAAATTCGGCTTTGGGATGCTTATCAGTAATCCGACCGAATGCGCTGGCAAGATCAAGTACACCCTTATCACGATTCAATCTACCCAAATACAAACACACGACCGCATCAGAAGCCGTTCCCAACTCTTTACGTACGATTTCTCGAGTACTTCCATTAGGTGAAAAACGATGGGTATTCACGCCACAGATCGAACCTGCCCCCAGCACGCTGCTACGCCCAATGGCTAAAACACCTTGGTCAATCAGAAAATCTCGCTGCGAGCGACTATCCACTAGAAGATCTGTCGCCATTGCGACAATAAGTTTATCAGCTGCTTTAAGTAACCAACGCAAAAAACCCGTGCGCGTTACCCAGACCTGTCCAGTAAAACTATGGACTCGGACTGGTACTCGCGCTAACCAGGCTGCCGTCATACCCAACAAACCTGCTTTGGGGGTAATGGTATGAACAGCTAACGGTCGGTTTCGCCTAAATCGCCAATATAAAATCCATAAAGCTTTGATATCGGACCATATTGCAATATGCCGTACCACCGGAACGAATTCGACCGGCACATCAACACCACGCTGCTGTAATAATCTTACGTCCTTTGAGTTGGCGAGAATTTTTACTGGGGCGAGCGATTTCAAAGTTCGAATATGGGGTAGCATGAATGCCAAAACGGTTATCGGATGGCTGGTTACAAAAACAATACAGGAGTTCATTCACGTAAACCTTTAGCATACTCGTACATACCCTCTTTTACTGGGATCGTTGATTTCCAGCCTAGCTCTTCTTCGATTTTTTCAGTACTGTATAGGCTACGTAAGCTCATCGCCTGCACGCGACGTAAAGTCAATGGCCAATTCGGCCAATAGCTCATCGCCTTTGCAAGCCATGTCGCCAAGCGTAGGGGAATTCTTCGCACGGGAACCTTGAGGCCAGCCCCGACTGCGAGCCCACTCACCATATCTTCCATAGTTGCCCAAGCCGACACGATATAAGTTTGATTCGCTGCCTTAGGGTGACTTACACAAAGATTGAGAGCCCGTACCACATCTTCAATGTGCACATAGTTCGCAGAGGAGCCCTCGGGGCCGATAAATGTGAAAAAATTTCTTTGAATGGCTCTTAGCATTTGCAGGATCGAATGATTGCGCATCCCGGGACCATACACATTACTAGGCCTAACGATGCAAACCTCGATTCCATGAGTATGCGACGCCTCTTTCAATAAGCGATCAAAATCAGTTTTAGACGCTTCATATCCACCGGAAGGGTTATCAGGCCAGTCCTCTCTGACCAAACCGCTCCGAACCGAACCATAACTTCCAACGCTTGATAGCTGTACCCATCTCCTCACGCCTGCATTCACCGCATCTCTCAGCAAGCGTGTTGGGCCCTGAAAATTAACACTTTGCATCAATCTGGCGTCCTTAATTTCAGCAGCCGAATGAACCACTACATCTACCCCTTGAACAGCATCTGTCCAATCAACGGTATGTGCTAGATCGCCCTTAACCACTTCAATACCGTCTGACGGAGCCCAATCCGCTGGATTGCGTGTAAGGACACGAATACGCCAATTATTCTTAACCACGTTTTTTAAAAAGGCGTCCCCTATGAAACCCGAGGCACCCGTTATCAGCATCATCCCGCGCCAAAACCGCATTAGCTCAATTGAGCCGGATCGAACCACTCATCCCAAAACCAACGGCCTAACTTCGGTTTTGCCATCTCAGCGCTCCCTCTCGTCTGTCTAGGTAGTAACATAATTTTACTAAAAAGTATGATCATGCTTTACGAAATAAAAACAACTTATAAATCAATGACCGCATAGGATATTCACATAACGCTAAAACAAGTCAAAACTAACACTTTCAAACCAAATCGGCCCCACCACTCAATCAGTAAATTACCAAATATAAGCAGTCAGCATCTTAGATTTTAGGTGTACGGCGCCATCGAATACGTAAAAAGAGCGGAGCAGCTAGAGCAATGGCTATCACCACAAACTTTGCTCGATGGCGAATGCCAGTGCCAAAATTACCAACGGTAAACCCAAATAGGAACAAAAACGCTAACAAAATTATCAATAGCCGCCGCGCTGACGGGTCGGCCCAAATAGCCTTACGATTACGCCACATTAGAAATGCGAGTGTTAAGTAAAACAAACTATCAAGTAAGCCCAGCAAATGAGAGGGCTTTACCACATCCCATGGAAAAGGTGAAAACATAAAATAAGTCAACCGAACTGGGAACATATAGAGTAAGTCGATGACATCTTGAGGAACAATCCACAAAGGATAAGCGGCCATATCTTTGGATCGAGTATAACTTTGTACCTTTGCAACTAATACTTCAGGATTCAGAAATTTAGAGAGATCTCCGATATAACTTACGGATATCACATTGTTCAAAAACCCAAAAATCAAAAAACAAGAAAAAAACACTGCTAGCAAATCATATAAAAAAAGTTTTGAACGCATAAACCCTAACAGGGTACGCTTGATCGAACGCCAAAGAACAAAAAAGGCACACGTTAGCAGCCCAATAATCATCGCCCCGTGAAAAAGCGTAGCGACCGTGAAACCAACAGTAGCTAATAACAGAGGACTAAACCTCCCTGTGCGGGACCAACGCACTAAACCCAAAACACCGAGAGTAATGAAAAAACAGATATAAGCCTCACGCAAAACAATCGAAGAATACAATATGAGCGTAGGAAAAAACACGATTACCCAACCAGCCCTCATGGCAACACGTTGGCCCCACAACTCTCGAATCAATAACCAGCCGACCAGTACTACGCCCGTCCCCATCCACACACTTAAAGACTGCGCCAAAAGTGGACTGTGATCGGTAACAGCATAGAATAAAGCGATGATCCAACTGATGAGATAAGGACCAGGTCCACTGAAATTCGCCCATGCCTCAAAAAATCCGCCTTGCGCCCATATATAAGCAAGCATCTCAAAAGACTCAGCGTCTGCCCCCGAATCCGGCAAAGGAAATAAGTAAAAATGCATAAGCGCAGCTCCAGCACGAACCGCAAATCCTACCCAGAGGATATTGGCTGCCGCAGGCCAGCGTTGCGCGCAAACCAGCACGCACAAGGCTGTGAACAATAAAGCCGTAATACCAAGAAGGTCAGCAGTCACAAAGCTTCTAACCACAACTCATGATAGTTTGCGATCATTTTATTGATACTAAACTGTTGCTCTATTCGTCTGCGCGCAGAATTACAACGTTGTAACCATTGATCCTCTTTTCGCTCTTCAAAAGCCTTTTCAATCGTATCTGCCAACGCCTTGAAGTCGCGCGGGGGTACAACCCAACCTATATCTCCCACGATACAAGCTGCATCGCCGACATCAGTCACTACGCAAGGTGTTCCACAAGCCATAGCTTCTGCTACCACATTTGGAAATCCCTCGCCATAAGCGCTTGGTAACACGTGAACATCCAAAGCACTCATGACCGCAGCAATGTCCGTTCTTCTGTCCAATAATATGACTATTTCTTCGAGCCCCAAATCCTGGATTTGTCTAACCAATTTCTCGTTATCGCCATTCAAATTCGTTCCAATCAACACACAACGTATCGCAATATTTCGGGATTGTAAGATCGATAGCGCCTGCAAGAGGTTAGCGTAGTCTTTTTGCGGGTCATATCGCCCAACGGATCCAATCAATTTATTGACTCCGATACACCATTCAAGCCGTAAAACACGCGCTTCCTCTAACCGGGGTGTGAAATCTTCCAAATCATAGCCATTAGGAATAAATCTCATTTTCGCACGGTTGTAGCCGAGAGCCTCATGAGCGTCCATTGCTCGTTCAGCGCATACGGCAATGCGAGACGGAAGCCACCAGGATAATTTTGCTAATAATTTCACAATCCAAACGGTGGCCTTTTTAGACTTACCAGGCTCAAGAGTAGAGTGACGAACCCCCCACACAATCGATCTATAACCAGCAAGGCGCGCTGCTATTCCACCCAACAAGTCAGCATGAGGCATCCAAGTTTGTACCACATCCGGCTTTTGTCTTCGTAGCAATTGAATTAATCTAATAACTGCCATTAGTGATGGTCGATTAGGCTTCATGCCCAAGCTATAAACTTCGATCCCTTTTGCGCGTAGAAGTGGTCCATATTTACCTTCGCCGGAGAGCGTAATCACGAGATGGTTGTACTCTGAATCATGAGCACAAAGCCGGAACAATACACCTTCCGCCCCGCCATCGTTAAGCCCTGTGATTATGTGAACAATTTTCATATAAACATCACACTAATAAGGCCGAATCAAAGAACAACACATTATGGTTCCTTTATTATTGCTTCGGATCTCATTGACCAAGTGTATTTTTCAATAAAATCCTTATGAGCAGCTTGCCCGAGGCGTATTCGAGCCACCTCATCAAATCTGAGGCGAGCTAATGTAATAGCCCAAGTTGCCAAATCGTCAGGGGGACATAGCAATGCATTTCTATCATGTTCAAAAATTTCTCGTAGTACTGGCAAATCCGAACAAAGGATAGGTTTAGCGGCGGACATGTATTCAAATGCTTTAAGAGGCGAGGTCCACTCTCCGATATTACCGCCTCCGCCATAAACACTGACGTTTTTTTGATTTGGCAGAAGAACAACATCGCAAGCAAGAATGAAGGCAGGCACGCATTCACTGGCGACATATCCATGAAAAATGATATTAGATAAAGTGTTACACCTGTTTTTCCAGTAAGCAATATCTTCCTCAGTGCCACCAACAATATGAAAGTCTGCCCATAAACACACTCCAGCAAGTTCGCTCACAATCTCCATACCCTTCCCGGCATACAAATGACCAACGTAACCAACCTGTAGTCTTTCGCCGCGATTTCTAAAGACCACTGGCAAAAGACCTGCAGGCAAAGGGTCAGCGCCATCAGGAGCGACAATTATTTTTGAGCTGCTTGATGGATATTTTTTTTCAAAATTTTGGCGTAATGCGTGTGTTATAACGACAATTTTAAGCAGTGCCTTTGAATTAAAAAGTTTATCAACAACCCAATCTAATACTCGACATCTTTTGGCAAATGGGGCATGCACCTCGAAAATCACTGGAAGACGTAAAGTCGTAGCGAAAATAAATCCTGGATTGCTTCGACAATAGACTAATTCAGGCGCGAAGCGCCGGGCCTTAAGCGCGGCAATGAAAGCATAAAATATGCTGCGACCGATTATTGGCAACCAAGGTAATTTTAAGATCTCAAAGCATCTTTCTACACCATAGTAAGAATACAAATCCTCCACCTCAGGTTCGTAGTTTTTATTATCGTGCGGGGCCAGCAATACAACCTCATGTCCAGTTTTAGCAAAGGCCTGGCACATTTTCATCACGTGGATACTATTTGCTGAGCGTGACGGAATCGTAGAGCTTGAGAGGTAGATAATTTTCACGGCGAACTAAAGTTTCGCGGCTATCACTTAACGCTATTTAATTTATGGTAACAATCAGGATGCAGAGTCAATCTCTAGTAATTCATAGCGAGGGCCATGCCCAAGATACGTGACCTTAAACTCTCTACCGAAAATATCGCACACTATTTCCATCGAAGGGTATACGACCCACCCAGCATGGGTGTGCCGCTGGAATTCACCCGTTCTGCCTAATCTGGACACATCTGTATCTGCCCGCCACCATGACCGATTTTTTGAAATGCTCAACACTGACTGCGCCAAACCCATTTCAATTACAGCTTTACCCTTCAAACAAGAAGCCAAAGCACGCAAGCCACCAATTACGTTTTCAACCTCGGTCAAAACCGCGACGCATATAACAATATCAAATTGTCCTAGTTCAGCTATACCCTCAATACCTATGTTTAAAAATGTAACATCAAGGCTTTCATTCATTGCAATCATACGAGCCTGCTCAAGTCGGTTCTTATCGACATCAACGCCTATTACTTCAGCAGCGCCTGCCGCCTTTGCCGCCAGTGCATATTTACCTGAATTACATCCCACATCCAGAACCCGCTTACCCTTGTAATCAATACCAGATAAGAATTCACCTCGAAGCCCCTCAAAATCATTACCCTTCGTGACATATCCGTTTCTCAATTCAATTGTCTGATACCATTGTTGAGATTCAGCCCAACTCTCGTATTCAAGATCAGACAACACAGGGTATGATTCATATTGAGTCATAGAATTCTCTTTCTAATAGAATTAACAACTTTTCTTCCAAAATGAAGAAATTTATACGTAGTTGGGGCAACTACAAGTACATTAGGGAAAGAAGCGTATCCCAAAGCGAATAGAACCGCAGCTCGATGGTGCCCGCCTTTCATCACATAATAAATTTTCTTATCTCGTAGCACCTTTAATGCAATCACGCGCCCGTTTTTTTTTGCATTAAAACCTTCATCACGTATTGATCGCATCATTGCGATACGACGCTCAACAAGCGAAATAGCACCATGCTTAATATCCGCATCCGTCAGATCAGCAGGACTTTTACAACCGGCAATATCTAATGCATATTTTTGTACCGACCCGCCATACATACCACCATTTTTTTTTTCGAAACTTCCATATTTTGAGTGTTGGTCTATCAACCAGTCTACCCATCGATTTTTGGCCTTTACTTCATCATCATCAAAAAATTGCCGTATAAAATAAAAAAATGGCCATTGAGCGATTCCTTTACCGCCGTAACCCTCAAGAACATACGCGGATCTATCATCGTGAAGTAACTTAGATAGCTCAACATTCATTTTTATAACTTCTTAAAGTTCAATAAACGTTTGGATGACACAAAACTCAGATACAGTATTTAGCTAAATGTTTCTCAATTTCTACTGACTCCTTGACAGAAATGACACTTCTGAATTTTGATATGTTTTTCTTCGAGAGCTCTGCCGAATATGCACTACTAAAACCATCTGAGATACCGGCAAAATCACATATTGCAGTTGCTCGAACAGCGTGATTCAAAACAAAATCTTCGAAACTTACGACATAAAGATCAGGATGGTTAACTGAAATTCGGTCGGCGATCGCTTGATACCATTTTACAAACTCGCCCACATTATATGCCTTTTTATACCGCTTCATTTCCGCAAATTGATCCCGGGGGTCACGTGTAACCAGAATAACTTTCCTTCGTCTAAAAAAAACAGTTGACGATATTGGATTCAACCCCGAGCCTGCTTGATTCAACAAAATAAATTGATGTTCACTAGTGGAAGGTATGGAAAATAATCTTTCATGCATTTTTTGAGCATGCTCCGTAAAAACACTTTCCTCAACCGGTAGATAAGAACTTTGGACGGATCTTTCTATCCTTAAGAACCGCTCTAGACAAAGATCGATTAACTTTTCAATTAAACCCTTATCGATATTCCACCATGCAATTCGAAAAGGGAATCGTGATATCGTTATTTCATCAATAAATCTTCTTATCTCACCCATGAAACCGGGGAGTAAGATTTCAAAGTTTTTACCAAAAAGAAATCTTCCATTGGGCCTGGCAAGTATCTCAGCAATCATAAGAAATTTACGAAAAGCATGGTCGGCAGTTGCATGATGAAACGCCTGACCAGTCGCAGCCCGTAATGACATCAAGCCGTATGGTAATTGAGGAAGTAGATATTCCGACCCTCTCAGTGGGTCATGACAATCTTGGTGACCTGAAAGATAGTCATAAACCGCGCCCGAGCCAGAATAAGTAGTGCCAAGCACAATAACAAATTTATTAACTTCCAACGTCAGCCTATCTATTACGTAAACGAGAAAAAAAATGGCGAATTGATATCAAATAGGTTTTTAAATTACCCGGGACCAACAAAAGTAACCTTTCTCTCACAGAAAGAGCCAAATGTTGTTTTGTAGAATACTCTGACTTTATAGCTGTACGAATAGGAACACGCCAATCACCGTAACAAAACTCTAAATACTTTTCTGGACTCTGAAATGTTGTATAGATTTCTCCTCGAAATTCGATTTCGGAGGTCTTGTCGAAAAGATATGCCGGAACTTTAAGCTTACGCTTTTTTCTATGTCGCCATTCTCCGGTTCTGCTCCACGCGGTTAACTCATATTTGGCGCCTCTTTTCAGCAAATCAAATTTGAGCGAATCATCCGAGTTAATAAAATTTGTTATCTCAAATTGTCTTTGACGAAGTGCATTTAAAATATTACAGCGTTGACTGTAAGCGCTCTCCATAAAAAGATACATTTGGACATCCCAATCCCACCTGATGAAATCTTTCTCCCTGACAGCACCCAAAAGAGTTCCACTTGAGAGTAAGTATGGAATATCCAAATCATTAAGTATCTTTTTTATTTCGATTAAACCTAAATTTTGATCGTCCAATTCCTGGTCTGATCGCAAACGAACCTTTGAC
>Ga0181558_10003265_pt1 | contig 15009 bp, 14 predicted proteins | sample 011ome_22_FD_133754 | JGI IMG/M metagenome (GOLD analysis project Ga0181558, IMG submission 133754) | Coastal salt marsh microbial communities from the Groves Creek Marsh, Skidaway Island, Georgia - 011507BT metaG (megahit assembly) | ecosystem: Environmental > Aquatic > Marine > Intertidal...
AAGTGCATCAGCTCCTGATATAAGAGAGGTTGCGCTGAAGGAGGGAATGAGCACATTACAAGGCAGTGGATGGCAACAGATTAAACGCGGTTTGACTACAATCGATGAGGTGATCCGTTATTCGGATGGAGCAATTGAGGATGAGACCGATATTTTAAATACACAGGAAAGATCGATTTGAGCTAATGTCTGAATTTAAGTACCAGGCAATAAATCCAAAAGGGAAGACGGTTTCGGGGGTAATTGACGCAACCTCTGAACGGGATGCCCGAAAAAAAATCCGGGCTGCTAAATTGACTCTTCTCAAGTTTACTAACATGGGTGGAGGTAATTCCAGGAAAGACTCAAAATCGAAAAAAACGAACGGTCTCTTCAAGGGCGGAGTTGTTCGAAAAGGAAGTGCCAAGGGCGAAAAATTAGGTCTTGAGTTTCTTAAGCGACTGAATGAATTGCATGGAAGTGGTATGCCGGTTGCCGATTCGGTGAAACTTTTAAATTTACGACTTTCGGATCCATATCAAAAGGAGATTGCCGGTACACTATGGCGAGAACTGGCAGAGGGTAGGACTTTGTCTAAGGCAATGAGGTTGTTGCCCCAATATTTTGCTGAATCAAGTACCTTTGTGATTGAAGCAGGAGAGGCGACGGGAAATTTGACCCCTATTCTGGCAAAGATAATAGCTCACCTTGAGGAAAAAAGAGAGATTCGGTCAAAGGTTGTTGGCAGTATGACTTATCCGATATTCGTTGGTTTGGTCGCAATTGGGGTAGTGTTGTTCTTTTTATTTTTTCTTTTGCCTCAAATTCAGGAGATGTTGGACTCCCTTGGGGGAGAGTTAAATTTGATGGCTAAAATTCTTATAAATGGATCAAATCTTTTGCTTACCATTGGACCTTTTGCCCTCATTGGTATACTTGTTGGTTTAGGATCAATAATCCAATGGAATAAATCTGAAAAGGGTGGATTGATATTGGACAAAAGCATTTTGCAACTTCCCCTTTTTGGAAACATACTCTATCTGTCTGAGTTGTTTCAATTATCGAGTCTTTTATCCACTTTGATTGCCAGTGGCATCGGGTTGACTGAGAATTTGAGGCTTTGTGAAAAGACAATTAAAAATCGTTTTTTGAGAACTCAATTTCGCTCGGCAAGGGCTTTGGTCAATGAAGGGAAATCCCTCCCTGACTCTCTTCGTAAATTTAATTTTATGCCTCTGATGCAGTTAGATGTGATTGAAGTTGGTGAAAAAACCGGAAATTTGGGAAACAGTATGGAGGATACCAGTAAAGCCTTCAGAGATCAATTAACCAAGAAAATAAAGATTATGACGACCCTTGTTTCGGGTGGAGCGTTAGGGTTTGCTTTTTCCTTGGTAGCCTTGGTGGCCATTTCGATTGTAACCAGTATTTTTCAGGTTAGTAAAAGTATCAGTTACTAGAATGAAATTTCGTAATTTTCATGCGATTCACTTTTGGGGGTGGTTCTTGTTTTATCCTTTCATTTCATGCACCACTGATGTGGAAAAGGATTTTCCTAGTGAGAATGAAAAAAAATCTGAAGCAAAAGTCCTCTCCAGAGAAGCGAGTGCAGGAAGCCAATTATTGACTGATGGATCGCAATATGAAGGGGAAATGCTTTCAGGGTTACCAAATGGACATGGAAACAAATCTTTTGCCAACGGCGATGAATACGAAGGACAGTTCAGGAAAGGTTTGAGGCATGGACATGGCACGCACCGATACAAAACGGATGATTTACTCGAAAGGTATGTTGGGATGTGGTCAAACGATGAATGGGACGGGTATGGTAAACTTGTGCTAAAGGATGGATCTCGTGTCGTTGGAAAATGGAACCGTTCGCGCTTGAACTATGGCGATTATGAAGGCTCGGATGGAGAGGTCAGGTCCGGTAAATGGGCTGGTAACTGGGATATGCTAAATGAAGGCTTCTTCAAAAATTCCTATGGCACTGAATTTTCAGGAATTTTTAATCAGCAAGGGGAGTATGATAATGGCTACATAAAAAAACCAAATGGAGACCGATATATTGGAGGATTTAATAACAATGCTTATCACGGAAAGGGAATTTTAGAAAAACTGGATGGCACTCTCTATGTTGGAGATTTTTCTCAAAATGTGTACGAGGGGGTCGGAGTTTTAAAGGAAAATGATGGAAGTGTATATTCCGGGCAATTTGTTGAAGGACTTCCGCATGGTTATGGAATTCAAAAAGATACGAGTGGAGTTGGCTACACCGGTAATTGGATCAATGGATTGAAGGATGGAATTGGTACGATTGATTTCGGCGATGGTTCAAGTTTTGTCGGACAATTTAGTGATGGATTAGCTGTTGATGGTCAATACGACTGGGGAGACGGAAGAATTTCTAACGCCTATCAGGATGAAAATGGTAATTGGATCGATCGATAATTTAAGTTTGGTGAGTAATATTTGATCATTGCCAAGGTAATCTTCTCCATTCAAATTAATTAAAATGAGCAAAGATACGAGCATTCGCCTCAAGTTTTGGGGAACAAGAGGAAGTATACCCTGTCCTGGTCCTGAAACAGTTAAGTATGGTGGGAATACCACTTGTTTCGAAATTTATTGTGGTGACCGTAGAATTATTATTGATGCCGGTACAGGTATTAGGCTCTTGGGTAAGAAGATAATGCTTGAAGAAGAGAACCTACTGAACGCTGACCTCTTTTTCACTCATACCCATATGGATCATATTCAGGGTCTTCCTTTTTTTGCACCACTTTATAATCCTCAAAGTGATGTCCGTTTACATGCCGGGCATCTTGGCGATCAAAAATATGATTTATTGGGGATAGTTGGAACTATGCTGATGAAGGACCCAGTCTTTCCCGTTCCTAGTGCACTTATAGAAAAGGCTTGTTCTTTTAATGATTATCCATGTGGGAAGGTATTTGAATTGGGCGATGGGATTGTTATCAAAACAGGAAAATTAAATCATCCCAACGGGGCATGCGGTTACAGAATTGAGTATGGTGGCAAGTCACTAGCAATTTGCACAGATACCGAGCATTACGAGGGTAAATTGGACGAAGAAGTTTTAGCCCTAGCAGATCAGGCAGATGTAATGGTCTATGATTCAGCTTATACGGATGAGGAATATCCAAAATTTAAAGGCTGGGGGCATTCAACCTGGCAGGAAGCTCTTAAAGTTGCAAATGCGGCTAATGTGAAAAACACCTTTCTTTTTCATCATGATCCGTCTCATAATGATGATCGAATGGATCAAATTGCCAAAGAGGTTGCGGCATTGAATCCAACTGCACGTCCTGCAGTCGAAGGCGAAGAGATCGTGATTTAAGATTATATTTACTTACTTTTTGTAAGTCGGTTCACTCGCATTTAAATCGTAAAATCTTTTGTTTTCTGGAAGGGCATCCAAGAGTTGCCCATTAGATCTTTGGGCCACTACTAAGTTTTCTGGTCTGTTATGCAGAAAAATATTACCATCAGCTGTTAGTCGAGCATCAATGAAATCGATGGGGTTGAGTTGAATGTTCGAATTACCATCGTGTTGAACTCTGATTCGCTCAGCAGGGAGGTCTTGTGCGAAAACATTTCCAGCACCCTTTACAATTAGGTCTAAATTTCTAATCTTTTCTCCTTTTAGAACTATAGCACCCATGCCTGACTGATTAATTTTGAGAGAATTTACAAAAGAATTTTCCAAATGGAATCGGCCCATTCCAAAAGTTGCAATTGAAAGCTGTCTGGAGGTTATTTTATTTACGGTTAAATTTGCTTTTCCATAAAGGCTTAGAGCGGAAAGCTTTTCCGCACCAATAATTATTTCTACTGGAAAAGTTCTTTCCGCCTTAATTTTTAGGAATGGCAGTCTTCGACTAATATCAAAAGTATTGTTTGCATCGATAAAAAGTGTGCGATCTCGGACAATTAGGGAAACCTTGTCGATAATTTCCGAGTCGCCATAGATCAGGGCTTCTTCATTTCTTTTCCTTGGCTCAACAAAAACATCGATCTCTCCATTTACTTCGATTTTATCAAAGTAAAAGAGAAGCTGGCGCTTTTGGGTGAGGACACCAAAAGCAGGAATCTTAGTAACCAAGGAAAAAACGAGATAAGAAACCCAAATTAAACTACTTCTTTTTATTATATTTCTTCCTGCCTCCATACTTCCTTTTTTTGTATCCGCCGACCGCTTGTTTTTGAAGGCTCTTTTCTCCGCCTTCACCCCGTAGGAATGCGATTTGATCACGGAGCAGGGCTGCTTTCTCAAATTCGAGCTTCTTGACTGCTTCGATCATTTCCTTTTCTAGCTGCTTGGCGAGTTGCTTCGCATCTTTTGATGAAACATCTTCGGCAACGGCTAAATTATCCTCTTCATCATCTTTCTTTACCCTGAGACTTTCCTGTACAGGCCTAATGACACTACGGGGAGTAATGCCGTGTTTTTCATTGTATGCCATTTGCTTCTCTCTGCGGTACTGACAGGTCTCCCACGCTTTCGTCAAAGATTGAGTCATGACATCTGCGTAAAATATGACTCTGCCTTTTTCATGCCTAGCTGCCCGGCCCGCGGTTTGAATAAGGCTGGTTTCACTTCTTAAAAAACCTTCTTTGTCCGCATCAAGAACAATGACTAATGCCACTTCGGGCAGATCTAGACCTTCCCGTAAGAGGTTGACCCCGACCAGAACATCGAACTCACCGGCACGTAGGTTTCGTAAAATTTCAACCCGTTCAATGGCATCGATATCCGAATGCAGGTATTCAACCCTAACATCATGATCACGGAGGAAATCGGTCAGGTCTTCTGTCATTCTCTTGGTCAAAGTCGTGACCAATACCCGATAACCTTCCGCAACAGTCTTTTTAATTTCCTGAATGGAATCTTCGACTTGTCCTTTAATGGGTCTTCTTTCCATCTCTGGATCAAGTAGTCCCGTTGGGCGAATTAGCTGCTCAACCACAATCGAAGAACGATCTATTTCAAATGCAGCGGGCGTTGCCGACACATAGACTGTTTGCTTGGTAACCTCCTCAAATTCATCTGGTTTGAGCGGGCGGTTATCAAGAGCAGATGGAAGGCGAAAACCAAAATCGACTAATCGTTTTTTGCGGGAATAATCACCATTATACATACCCCCTATTTGAGGAATGCTAACATGACTTTCATCAATAAACAGAAGGAAGTCATCCGGGAAGAAATCAATTAGACACCAAGGGCGCTGACCGGGCTTCCTTTTGGACAGGTGGCGGGAATAATTTTCAATCCCATTACAAAACCCAATCTCACGAAGCATTTCCAAATCATATTCGGTTCGCATACGGATACGTTGTGCTTCGAGAAGCAGGGCTTCCTTTTCAAACCATTTAACCCGTTCATCCAGTTCGTTTTCTATGGCCTTGCAGGCACCCGCAACTTTATCCTTTGTGGTTACATACTGATTTGCTGGGTAAATCCGGTAATTTTCAAAAGTTTGTAAGGTTTCACCCGAAATTGGATCAATTTCTCGGATAGCTTCGATTTCATCGCCCCAAAATTCGACTCGGATGGGATGATTGGCATAGGCAGGAAAAATATCCACGATATCTCCACGCACTCTGAATTTTCCTGCTTTGAGTTCGACATCATTGCGGTTGTATAGGCTGTCGATCAAGCTTTCCAAAAGAATATCTCTTTCTAATTCCTGACCCACTTTAATTTCAATGGATAGTGCACGGAAATCATCTGGAGATCCGAGCCCGTAAATACAGGAGACGCTGGCGATAACAATTACATCATTTCGACTTATCAGGGAACCGGTTGCCGCGAGTCTTAATCTTTCAATCTCTTCATTTATGGAAGAATCTTTTTCTATGAAAGTATCAGTCGAAGGGACATAAGCTTCGGGTTGGTAATAGTCATAATAACTGACGAAATATTCCACCGCATTGTCAGGGAAAAAGGATTTAAATTCAGAATATAACTGAGCGGCTAAAGTTTTATTGTGCGAAATAATTAGAGCAGGCCTTTGCAGTTCTTGAATCATGTTGGCCATTGTAAAAGTCTTACCTGAACCGGTTACACCTAGAAGAGTTTGTTTTTGATTACCTTTACGAATCGAATCCACCAATTTTCGAATGGCCTCAGGCTGATCTCCCTGAGGTTTGTAGTCAGCTTGTAATTTGAAATCCAAGAACTTTATAATTTTGGTTAATTACTTGTCCTGCGACAATGAGTTGTAATAACCAGATTCACCTTCGGATTTGCCAATGATGACTGCAGCACAACTGTCTCCAAAAACATTGATTGCGGTACGGGTCATATCCAAGATTCTATCGACCACATAGACAATACCAACCCCCATGGCTATACTTTCAGGCGGGAATCCGACAGCCTGAAGAATAACTATAATCGCAACCAGACTGGCTGATGGAATTCCCGCTACTCCAATCGAAGTAAGAAGAGCCATAAGCACCACCGTGAATTGAGTCACAAAACCCATTTCTACACCGAAAAGCTGAGCCAGGAAAACAACCACCACACATTCAAATAAGGCGGTGCCATCCATATTAATAGTGGCCCCCAAAGGAAGGGTGAAACTAGTAATCTTGTTTGATACCCCGGCTCTTTTTCGGATACAATCCATGGTCAGAGGTAGGGTGGCAGAGGAGGATGCAGTCGAAAACGCGGTCAAAAGAGCGGGAGCCATTGCCTGGTAATGGCTTTTGAAATTAATTTTTCCAAGTATCCATAAAAGTAGGGGAAGCACGATCAAGGCGTGAATTGCTAATCCAAGAAGGACAGTAACTGCGAATTTACCCATTACTCCAAGGGTTTCAAAGCCCACTTGCATAAGGGTAGGGGTTACCAGCCCAAAAACACCAATGGGTGCAAAGGAGATAATCAACTTTGTGATCGATAAAATAACCGCATTGAGGCTTTCCCAAAACGCTACTTGCGTTTCTCGTGCTTTCGGACTTAGGCGAGCCACAAAGAAGCCAAATAGTAATCCGAAAAAAATCAATCCGAGTAACTGTCCTTCACTGGCTGCCTTGAATAAATTTGATGGTATCATCCGGTGAAAAATTTCGATTAGGCCCTGTAGTCCTTTGTCTGCATGGTCGATCGCTCCCTCAATTTTAGCTGACTGGCTTTCAGTGGAGCTAGATAGCATTTTTTCCCGAATCTGATCATCTACAATCCCCGGATTCATCAAGTTTACACAGAGTAGTCCCGTACAAACGGCAAAGAACCCGGTTAAGGCATAGAAACCAATGGTTTTTAGACCTAAGCGGCCGAAGCCCGATTCACTTCCGATTTTCGCAACTCCACAAATAATCGAGGTTACCACAAGCGGAATAACCACCATTTTGAGACCATTCAAAAAAAGAGTTCCAACAAATAGACAACTTTCCTTGAGTCCTGTAAACCAGGCGGGAATGGCTAACTGCTTATCAACGCTAATATTTGACCACAGCCCAATAATAAAGGATAGAATAAGTGAAATGAGGATTTTCCAGTGTAGCTTCATCTATCTCTACTCTTGATTAGATGTTCCAAAATGGAAAGATCGATTTCATCCAAGCGATCCACAACTAATTTTGCACCCTTTTCCAAAAGTTCTTTTTTAGGGTTGGTGCTAGTGATTCCAATAGGAATCATCTTCGCGTGCACGGCAGCTTCTATCCCGTGAGTGCTGTCTTCAAAAACAAAGCAAAGTTGTGGATCTATGTTAATCAACTGAGCCGCCTTGAGAAATACTTCAGGATCTGGTTTCCCCTTGCTGACATCTTCTGAGCAAACCGCACCAGCAAACATTCCTCCTAATTGATTTTGCTCAATCGCCAATTCGATATTTTTTCTTTCCGTCGAAGTTCCGATAACTAAAGGAATTGAATGAGTATGAAGCTCTGTGATGAAATTTCTGCTTCCATCAATTAGTGGAATCCCCCCTTTGATCCCTATTTCCCGGTATATTTCCTCTTTCCGCTTTCCCCAGTTGATAATTTCCGACTTGTCATCGCTCCAACCGAGCATGGATCCGATTATAGTTTCATTTCTCTTCCCAAAACCCTTTTCAAAATGATCTGCAGGTAGAGTCCGGTTAATTTCTTTTGCAAGGATTTCCCAACTCCTTTCATGATGATATGCGGAGTCAATGACAACTCCATCCCAATCAAAAATTCCACCTATCATATGCTTTAGTTTGTGGAAAAGGCTGTGGTTTTTAGGGATTCGATTTACTTGGTATCAGTTTTTTGAATCTTTTTAGAAAACCGCTATCATCTTTCTTCTCGTACAGTTCTTGTTCGTCCGGTTGGGTGACATTTTCATCTTTGCCTAGGAGTTCATCGGCAATAATGACCTGAGTCTGATCTGGACTATCTGTCAGTGTTTCAACTGTTAGCTCTGAATGATTATCATCTATGCTTACTGAGGAAGAATTAAGCTCCAAATTGAGAGTGGTCGAATTATCTTCAATGGAAGAGTTGTTATCCTGGAAGTTATCTAAAAAGCCAGATCGTTTGGTCTCTGAATCCATAGGCATTTCAATACTGCTGTTTTGGTCCAAGAAAATGACCGGGGTTGCTGTCTCGGCCAGAATTTCATTTAAGAGGTCGCGAGTCTTTGTAACTTCGGAGTGATCAAAACCAAGTAATTTTTCCTGCTTAGCTAATACATCACCAAGTTCTTCCATCGCCTCTTCTTTTCGGTCCGCTAAATAGTGGAGCTTACCAATTCTGAATCGAGTTTGTAATGTCATCGGATCAAGTTCACCCATGATTCTTAATTCAATAATGAGGGTCTCATTGCTGAGCTGAAAAGCATCTACTTGCTTTCCTGAATCCATGTATAGATCCGCCAATTCATTCATGGCCCGCAAAGTTTCAGGATGTTCGAGGCCATTTTTTCTTTTTAGTCGAGTGTAGACAGTGAATTGAATTTCTTCCGCCTCTTCTGGTAAATCCTGTAATCTTAGAATCCGGGCAATGGCCTTGAGTGTGGATAATGTTTCCGGGTGTTGTTCCCCAAGCATTCTTTCTTTTGAGTCTAGGATTTGTTCATACAGATCAAGTCCATAAGCGAGGTCTTTTCTGGAAACTACGATTTCCGCAAGTGCATCCATCGCACCGAGGGTATCAGGGTGAGTCGGACCAAGGATGTCTTCCATCGAAGCGACCAAACTCATCGATAACTCTTCCGCTTCATCGAGCTTACCCCCTTTTCGCAGTGCTTCCACTAAAACCTGCCCACGAATTAAGCTTACGGAATTTTTTTCGCCCAAGCTTAGCCTTGAGCGTTCGAAAACATTCCGACTCATGCTTTCAGCCTGTGCAATTTTATCTCGCGAAATAAATATTTTGGCCAATTCATTCATGCACTTCAGCATACGAGGGTCTTCGGTACTCCGGTTTTGATCCCGAATCACCGTAAGGGCGGATACGCATAAATTCTCTGCTTTTTCCACTTTACCAATTCGACGATAAACGGTGGAGAGATCGATTTTGGCATCGATAACATCATCGTGAGTTTCTCCCAATTCTTTTGTCTTTCGCTCTAGAAGAACTGCTAGCATGGGTTCAGCCTGCAAATAATTGCCCAATGCCTCGTGTACTAAAGCCAACTCTGTAAGTGCATCGCTTCTGATATCTGACTCGCCCTCAAAAAGTTCGATCGCTCTTTCAAGTTGCTGCTGAGACTTGTCGTAGGCACGAATCGAGCGATAAGTTTTGCCCAGATAAGTTCTAATATTTGCCTCCATTTGTGGTTCCGATGACAATTCGTCAGCACGCTTAACTCCTTGATCTAACATGGTTTTAAGCAGTTCGGTATCCATGCCCGAAGTATTTTGCGGATCGAGCGAGAAGAAGAGGCTTTGCACGAATTGTGTGACCACTTTTGTCTTTGCGAGTTCCTCGAGGGCAATCTTTCGTTCTTCAAAGGCTGTCGCCTGTGCTTCGTTTGCCTTTTGCTGTTGAAAAAAAGCATAGGTCGCCAATCCGATACCGGAAAAAGCAAAAAGTACCGAAAAAGCGGTGATAAGAGCAAGTTTTCGCTGTCTCGCAATGATGTCGCGTTGCTTGATTTCATCAAGTCCAAGTCCAAGCAGTCCGGCAATAATCTTGAGTAGGGCATCTTTTTCTCCATCCCCTGAGTCACGTAAATCGGCGGCACCGGGTTCATCCATCTCATCAATCAGCTTTCCGGATTGGTCGATTTTTCTTCTGACAGCTAAGGGTAAGCACTCCTCGCCTTTTGAATGGGTCAGGTCATCTGCCATGGGTTCTCCATCCAAGATCAGGCAAAGTATGCGATCTCCCTTGCCCATTTGTTTGAAAAGGCGAATTTCTTCATTTACCCACCTTGATTTGACCGCGTGGGGTGAGCAAAGGACAACCAAATGGGAAGAATCTTGAAGGGCTTGTTCAATGATTGAACCTAACTGAGCTGAACCGGGAAGTTCATCCCGGTCGCGAAAAATTGGATAGAGTCGCGATGGAATCTTGCCAAATTTACCTTTCTGACCAACTAGATTTTTGGGTACAGAAAAGCCCTCAAGCTTTTTTCTTAACCACCTTGCTTTTTCTTCGTCTTCGTGGGCGTAGGTTATAAATGCCCTGTACTTGAAAGAATTTTCCATCAACATGTAATCAATAAAACCAAATGATTACGGAAGCAAGGTACATAGCATACCAAGCATAAAAAAGAGTGAAAAAACTCTGTAATTATTTTGCTAAAGTAGGACTTATAAAAAGAAAAAAACTTACTTTTCAAAAAGTGCGTTCGCACGATCCCAATCCACAACATTCCAAAAAGCACCAATGTAGTCTGGACGGCGATTTTGGTAATTCAGGTAATAAGCGTGCTCCCACACATCAAGACCAATAAGGGGGAGACCCGTGTCGTCTGCGATGCCTTCCATTAATGGTGAGTCCTGATTAGGGGTTGAGGTAACTTGCACAGAGTCACCGGATTTAATCAACCATGCCCATCCGGACCCAAAACGGGTGAGAGCAGCCTTCGTAAATGCATCTTTAAAAGAATCGAAAGAACCAAAAGCGGATGTGATGGCTTCACCTAAAGACCCGGAAGGGATTCCGCCACCGGATGGAGAAATAACTTCCCAGAAAAAAGTATGGTTGGAGTGACCGCCTCCGTTGTTACGTACCGCTCCGCGAATGCCTTCCGGTATCTGAGAAAGATCTGCTATCAATTCATTGACTGGTTTCTCGGCTAGGGTTGTGTTTCCTTCGAGTGCAGCATTTAGGTTATTGATGTAAGTTTGATGATGCTTGCCATGGTGAATCTCCATAGTTCTTGCGTCAATATGTGGTTCTAGAGAGTCTACAGAGTAAGAAAGGTCGGGTAATGTATGTGGCATAATAAGTAAGTTGAATTAAAACATCCCATAAAAATCACCTGTCGGTAAAGGTCAAGCTTGCTAGGTGAATATGAGAAGATTATTCCACTTTACCATATGGTTCTTGTCTACGCAGTTGAAAAAAAGCCTGCGTAAGCTGCAGGCATTGTTCTTTTAAAATGCCCTGGTGGACAATAGGTTTATGATTCGATCTGGGTAGTTCATGAAGCGATATGGCTCCTCCCATAGCTCCCATCTTGGGGTCATCGAAAGCGTAAAAAACCTCCCTGACTCTACCAATGATTGTGGCACCCGCACACATTGGGCAAGGCTCCTTAGTGACATAGAGCTTACATTCATTAAGTCGCCAATCGCCGATCTTTTGTGCAGCCATGGTAATGGCAAGCATTTCAGCATGAGCGGTTGGGTCCTTGCATTTTCTAGTTTGATTATGCGAAGAGGCGATCACTTCTCCTGCGGAGTCAACAATGACTGCTCCTACAGGGACTTCGTCATTTTCCCAGGCAGTGATTGATTCATTGTAGGCTAGTTGCATGTAGAATTCGTCATTCTTTTCCAGCTGGGATGGGAAAAGGCGGGGAAATGGGCATTCTGTTAATTTATTCATTTTCGGAATTTAGTCTCTGCTTTAAGCAAGGAATCTTGACTTGAACGAACAACATGGTGTGATGGTTGGTTTATATAAATTATGTCAGAAGAAGAAATTGTAGAAGTAGAAGGTAAGATAACAGCAGTATTACCAAGTACTATGTTTAGAGCCGAGCTAGAAAATGGTCATAAAGTACTTGCCCATATATCTGGTAAGTTGAGAAAGCATTTTATCAAAATTACGGTTGGAGATATCGTAAAGATGGAAATGAGCACTCAGGATCTCGAGAAGGCTCGTATTGTTTATCGTTTAAAGAACGCAGAAGTAAACCGGAATGCTCCAATCCGTAGCTATGGTCCAAAAAGTAAAGGAAAGTAACCCCATGAATATTATTGAATCAATAGGAAAGACGCCCTTGGTTGAATTACAAAAGATAACCAATGGGCTCGACGCACAAATATTTTTGAAATCAGAATTTTTCAATCCGCTGGCCAGCGTGAAAGACAGAATTGGTGCAGCGATGATTGAGGCTGCGGAAAAAGACGGTTCACTCACTCCGGAAAGTGTGGTAATCGAGCCGACTTCTGGTAATACCGGGATTGCTTTGGCATTTGTTTGTGCGGCAAAAGGCTACAAGTGTATTTTGACTATGCCTGAGACGATGTCAAAGGAACGACGTCTTTTGTTACGCTTGCTTGGTGCAGAGATCGTGCTGACCCCCGGCCCCAAAGGAATGGGTGGAGCGATATCAAAGGCTTCTCAGTTAATGGAGAAATATGGAGAGAAAGCTTACATGCCTCAGCAATTTAATAACCCAGCAAATCCCGAAATTCACCGTAAAACGACCGCGGAAGAAATTTGGTCAGGTATGGAAGGTAAAGTGGATTGCTTGGTTGCGGGAGTAGGTACAGGAGGCACAATCACCGGAGTTTCCGAAGTGATTAAACAGAGAAACCCCGATATGAAATCAATCGCGGTTGAACCGGCTGAAAGCCCAGTTATCACACAAACCCGAAACGGCGAAGAGGTCCAACCAGGACCCCATAAAATCCAGGGTATTGGTGCGGGATTTGTGCCTAAGAATTTAAATTTGGATATTGTCGACGATGTTGAACAGGTAACCAGTGAAGATGCCTTTGAAATGGCCAGAAAATTAAGCTTAGATGAAGGTGTTCTTGGAGGTATTTCCACCGGTGCAACTGTTACCGCGGCTCTCCGTATTGCGGCAAAGCCCGAGATGGCTGGCAAAAGAATCGTAGTGATTGGAGCGAGTTGTGGAGAGCGTTATCTATCTACGCCTCTAGCGGCCAAGGCTGCTGCCGAAGTCATGGATGCGGTGGCAGAAGAAGATTAACTTTTCTAATTAATTATCCTTCTGTAGCGGGGAAGGTGTCCAGCTTGAGATTGCTAGTAAGAAGAGTGGAAACTGCAAGTGTTCGGGTGGCAGGTTCTGTGACTAGTCAGATAAATCATGGTTTGCTGGTTTACATTGGAATTGAAAAGATGGATCAGGTGGCGGATTTGGCGTGGGGTAGTAAAAAAGTCCTCGGCCTCCGAATATTTGACGATCATGAGGGAAAGATGAATCTACCGATCAGAGACGATATGGGAATCCTCGTGGTCAGCCAATTTACACTTTGTGGGAATCTAAAAAAGGGGTATCGTCCATCTTTCAATAAGGCGGCACCGCCATCTATTGCAATTTCACTTTATGAAAAGTTTCTGGAGATTTTAGGTAATTCATTTTGTGGGGATTTAGAGACGGGGGAATTTGGGGCTCATATGAATATCGAAATGAAAGAAGATGGTCCGGTGACGATCTGGCTTGATTCTCAAAATAAGTCTTATTGAAAAATGGATCATGCTGTGCTCGGAAAAGATTTTTTTAACCGACCAGTACAACGGGTTGCACGGGAACTTTTAGGGAATGATTTGTGCGTGATTCAAGAAAATGGGCGAATTATCAAGATGACAGTTAATGAGACCGAAGCTTACGATGGTGAAAAGGACCTAGCTTGCCATGCTTCCATGGGCAAGACGCCAAGGAATGAGGTAATGTATGGTGAGGCTGGAGTGATTTATCTATACCTATGCTATGGAATGCATTGGTTATTGAATATTGTATGCGGCGATAATGGCTACCCGGCTGCGGTGCTTTTGCGTGGAACCCATGAGGTGAAAGGACCGGGTCGTCTTACCAAGAGGTTGGGTATAGATGGAAGATTAAATAGGAAAACAGCGATCCGGAGTAATGGGCTTTGGTTTGAGCAGAAAAAATCAGCTTGTTTCGATATTAAAACGGGACCACGTGTAGGGGTAGCATATGCGGGAGAGTATTGGGCCCAAAAACCATACAGATTTTGGTTTTCAAAACCTGAATCAAGTGCTTAATTACATATATGCTCGCCTCTACATACCCCTGGATATTTGTCATTTCAATAAGTCTAGCTTGTTTTGGATGTAACCAGACGGTTTCGCAACGGAGTCTTCCCAAGCTAAGTCTCCCTAAGCAATTGTCTTCCCAGGAGGACACTCCCAGGCAAAATGTTACCAGGCAAAATGGATATCCGGTCATTTATGACGCGTGGAATGCGAGATACAAATATGATCCACTTACACGAGAAATGAATGCAGTTTCAAATAACAAACCGGTAGGCTTATCCTGGTCTCGTGATCAACAAGGAAGATTGGATTTTATGTATTATTACTCAGGGGGACTTGGCCGAGACGAAAATTTGCTAATCGATCATCGTGAAAATCTTGATAAGAAAAGGGATATGCAATGGGAGCAGGAGAGAGAATCCTGGTTCTTGCAAGTGGAAGATAGGTTGGCCCGGTTAGATTCAAATCAAACAGAGGTTGTCAATGAAGAGGTAACCAATCAGGAAGAGGAGGTGATGGATCAAAATTTCCAGACTTTTACACCCCTGATATCGATGCCTTCCAATATAGATAATTCTAAGGGTGAGTTAAGCCAAGAAAATCAATCGGGTTTTCTTCCTCTTCCATCTGTTGAAAATCAAAATAGTGGGAACTCAGAAACTCAAGAAA